>ENA-ORTH01000024-ORTH01000024.1-human-gut-metagenome-genome-assembly--contig:-NODE-24-length-155604-cov-5.476377_pt1 | contig 155604 bp, 179 predicted proteins | sample MGYA00241914_ERZ509192 | MGnify/ENA primary metagenome ERZ509192 (study PRJEB26280, sample SAMEA2338826) | human gut metagenome | biome: human gut; feature: human-associated habitat; material: faeces...
CATATGCGGCGATATAAGCTGCGCAGCAGCTAATCCGAGCTATTATGGCTGAATAGCTACAAACTTCAAGGTTAAAGGAGGAAATCTTATGTCACATCGTATTACAAGCTGGGAGAGAGCCCAAGCGACTCTCATAAAAAAATTTAACAAAAGGGGAATGGACGCATACTACTGTGCCACTAAGGAAGAAGCCTGTCAAAAAATACTGGATTTAATGCCGGAAAATTCTTCCATAGCATGGGGCGGTTCCGAGTCCATGGTAGAAGCCGGCGTTATGGATGCCATCCGAAACAAAAATTATCAATTAATTGACCGTTCCCTCGCCAAAAATTTCCAAGAAACCCGTGAACTGTTCTCCCAAGCCGTGATGGCCGACTATTTTCTGATGAGTTCAAACGCTTTTACCATCGACGGGGAATTGGTAAACATTGACGGCGCTGGCAATCGCGTAGCCTGTCTCGCGTTCGGCCCTGCCCACGTCATTGTCCTGGCCAGCATGAATAAAATGTGTGCAAATGTGGAAGACGCAGTCCGCCGGGTCCGCACTTTGGCCACCCCGCCAAACGCTATCCGCGTAAACGTAAACACTCCATGCGCTAAGACCGGAGTCTGTGCTGACTGCAATACCCCTGAAACCATCTGCTGCCAGATCGAAATCACGCGCAGATCTAGGATTCAGGGACGAATCATCGTGGTTCTCTGTGGCGAGGAGTTGGGATTTTAAACAATTTTTTGTGCCGCCGCTGCGCGTTCAAAGTTCTTTTCGAAAAAGAATCCTGCCTTGCAGGATTCTCCGCCTACGGCGGGGCACAAAGCACCATCTTCCATTCCGCCGCAGTGCGGTCCACACGGAGTGTTTTTTATTCGATAGGAACGCAGTTTCCTATCAAACAAAAGCCGCTGTGAGAGAATTCTCTTCACAGCAGCTTCGCCGTTTATTCTTCCGGTTCTGTGTCCTCATCCGTTTTCGTCTCTTCTAGCTTCTTTACCAGATTCGCCCGGTCACTGAGAGACATTCCTGTTTTTTTTGGGGTCAGCTTTAACTCTTTTTCCGCTTTCTCTTCCTCCTCTTTCATCTTCTCAGCTTCCTCCTGCAGTTCTTTGTTCACCCTCATCCAGCCTCGGACTCCCGTGACCAAAAACAAAGCACCAAAGATGACAAAAGCCACTGCCGCGACGATCATCAACACTGACACCTCTTCCCCGCTTCTAAAAGCTTTCAGCAAATCCCACACAATCCAAAAGAGATACAGACCACACAATGAACGGATAATGTAGGAAAATCTTGGATTTTTCATTTGTCTCTGCCTTTCTTCATTAATATTGGACACCTAGGATGCCGCAAACTGACTCTCATATAACTTCGCGTAGAAGCCATTTTTCTCTAGCAGCTCCTGATGTCTTCCCTGTTCTATGATATTACCATCTTTCATCACTAAAATCAAATCCGCTTCCTGAATTGTAGACAGCCGATGAGCCACGATAAAACTAGTCCTGCCTTCCATCAGCTTCGCAAACGCTTTTTGAACCCTCACCTCCGTGCGGGTATCAATAGAAGAGGTCGCCTCGTCTAAGATCAGCATCGGCGGATGCATCAGCATCACTCTCGCAATACACAGCAGCTGCTTCTGTCCTTGGGAAATGTTTCCTCCATCCTCCGCGATCACAGTGTCATATCCCTTTGGCAGTCGTTGGATAAAACTATGTGCGTGTGCCTGCTTCGCTGCCTGTATGATCTCCTCCATAGCGGCATCCGGATTTCCATAGGCGATGTTCTCTCGAATCGTTCCCGCCTTCAGCCAAGTATCTTGAAGAACCATACCAAAATTTCTGCGCAGGCTATCCCTGGTCACTTCCCGCACAGGATACCCACTAATTCGAATCTGACCTTTGTCCACATCATAGAAACGCATCAAGAGATTGATCATTGTGGTCTTTCCACAGCCGGTCGGCCCCACAATCGCAATTCTTTGACCTGGCTGAACCTGAATCGAGATATCCTGCAAAAGAGGCGTATCCTTCCGATAGGAGAAAGAGACATTCTCCACCTCCAGACTTCCGTCCACCTTCTGAAGCACCACCGCATCTTTCTGGTCTGGTTCCTCTACAGGAGTCTCCATGAACTCAAAAATTCTCCGCGCACAGGCTATGGCATTCTCTAGCTCCGTCACTACACCGGAAATCTCATTAAATGGTTTCGTGTACTGATTCGCATAGTTGAGGAAACTGGTAAGCTGTCCTACCGTCATCCCCTGTTGAATCACTGTAAATGCCCCAAAGATGCCGACACCCGCGTACACCAGACCATTTACAAAGCGCGTACAAGGATTCGTGATGGATGAAAAAAACAAAGCCCGTACACCACAGATCTGAAGTTGCCCATTGATGGAGTCAAATCGTTCCATAGCGGTTCTCTCATAGGAGAATGCCTGAACCACTTTCTGATTTCCCACTAACTCTTCCACAAGGGAAGTCATCTCTGCCCGCTTCTCCGATTGAAGACGGAACATCTGATACGTTCGACTGGCAATAAAGCTGGCCACAAAAAGAGAAACCGGGGTCAACAAAACCACTAACAACGCAATTTTTACGTTTATGGAAAGCATAAATCCTATCGTACCTAAGATCGTCACAATGCCTGTAAAAAGTTGTGTAAATCCCATTAACAATCCGTCTGAAAACTGACTCACATCGTTTACGATTCTACTCAGAATATCTCCTGGTTGATTCTGGTCAATATAGCTAACCGGAACCTTCTGAAGATGCAAAAAAGCCTGAGCCCGCACATCCTGAACCACCCGGTAAGTCACCTGGTTTGTCAGAAGGTTCATCAGCCACTGCGCCACCGCAGTGACCGCGATTACCACACCTAGCTGAACCAAAATCCGGCTCAGTTTTAGGACGTAAATCTGCCCTGGTCCCACGATCTGGTCTACTGCTTTTCCGATGAGAATCGGTGCGTATAAGGTAGAGGCTACTGTTACGGCTGCCAGCAATAGCATCAATGCAACTAACCCGCCGTGAGGCCGAATAAACCGCAGTACTTTTTTGATTGTAGCTCTGTCTCTCATACTCTTCTCACCTCCTGCTCCGACAACTGTGACAGACAGATTTCCTCATACACAGGACAGTTCTCCAAAAGCTCCAAATGTGTTCCACTTCCCACCAGTCGCCCGTCATCTAACACCAGAATACGGTCAGCTTGCCTGATGGATGCCGCTCTTTGTGACACGAGAAAGACTGTCATCCCCTTCGTCTTTTCTTTTATCGCTTGGCGCAAAGCCGCGTCTGTGGCAAAATCTAACGCGGAGGCGCTGTCGTCCATAATCAATATCTCCGGCTGCCCCACCAGTGCCCTGGCGATGGTCAACCTTTGCCTCTGACCGCCTGAGAGATTAGCTCCTCCCTGGGAGATCTGGCTATCCAATCCTCCCGGCCTCTTCTCGACAAATTCTTTAGCCTGGGCAATTTTAAGTGCCTCCCAGATCTCCTCATCTGTGGCATCTGATTTTCCCCACCGCATATTCTCACGTACGGTTCCCTTGAACAAAACCGCATGCTGCGGCACCATCCCTACTTTCTCACGAAGCTGCCAAAACGGATATCTATCCACCGGGATTTTATCCACTAAAATCTCGCCTTTTTGGATATCGTAAAATCTAGGAATCAGGTGAATCAAAGTGGTCTTTCCGCTTCCCGTACCACCAATTATCCCGATCGTCTCCCCTGACTTAGCTACAAATGAGATGTCCTCTAGTGCTGGAGCCCCTGCACCAGCGTAAGTGAAAGTCACTTTCTCGAAGACCACTCTGTTCTCACTGGCTTTTGGATGCTGTTCCTGACTCTCTTTTTCAATCAGAGTCGTCTGCGTATCAAAAATCTCGTTGAGACGCGCCCCAGACGCCGTAGCTTTCGTGACCGCCACAATCAAATTTGCCAAAGCCAAAAGCGCCACTAAAATCTGTGTCATATAATTCACCAAGGCCACGACCTCACCTTGGGTAATCCTGCCTGCATCCACCTGCGCGCTGCCCGACCACAAGATCGCTACGATCGCCAGGTTCATAATCACATAGGTAGCCGGATTCAGCAGAGCTGAAATTTTCCCCGCCGCGATCTGAATCTTCGTGTACAGATCATTGGTCTGCATGAAATCGGACGACTCTTCTTTCTGCCTGCAAAAAGCTCTCACAACCCTGGCTCCCACATGATTCTCTCGAGTGATCCGGGAAATCCTATCCAAATAGCTCTGGACCTTCTTATAGATCGGAACCGTCAGTCTCATAATCAAATAGATGACCAGAGAAATTAACGGCACCGCGATCACAAAAATCAACGCAATCTTTACATCAATCGTAAAAGCCATAATCACGGCTCCTACGACAATAAACGGTGATCTCAGAAACAGCCGTAAAACCAAATTCACCCCCGTCTGGGCCTGATTTACATCATTCGTAATTCTGGTAATCAAGGTAGGAGTTCCCAAAAGATCTAGTTCCCTATAAGAAAAAGTCTGAATGTGTGAAAACAGACTGTGCCTCAAAGCGGTACTGAATCCCATAGCTGCTCGCGCTGAAAAGTACTGGGCAGTGACAGAACACAGCAGTCCCACCACTCCCAACAAAATCATCACTGCACACATTTTCCATATATAGCTCTCATCCTGGTTTCCAATTCCCACATCAATAATATTCGCCATGACCAGAGGCACCGCCAGCTCAAAACTAGCTTCCAGCATTTTAAACAAAGGGGCCAAAACAGCCTCCCGATAATAACCTTTCAAATAAATAAGCAATCTTCTCATAGCTTCTCCCAACTCTCAGTTAAATTTTCCATGCAGTCAGCTTCTGAGTTTTTTGTCATTTTATCCCAAATACTTAAACTCCGGGTATCATCATAACAAAATCTTTATGCAAATTCAAGGGATAGGAAAAGAGCCATTGCTCCATAGATGCTGATTCATCTATTTTGCAATGGCTCCTTCTTAATAAGCCCATTTGCGGAAGAAGGTATGATCTTTGTACTTAAACACACCACACTTACTCGGGTCCAATCCTAAACCGTTAAAAGCATCGTGTGTCATAAAATACACATAGTCAAAATCCTTATTTTTCAAGGAGCTCACCCCAGGTATAATTCTCTTGCTGGTCTTTCCGCTCTTATAATTCTCATAAATGACGGCCGCTTTCTTCGCTGCTTCCATGCTGTCATAGTTGTTGATTTTGTCGAGTGCACTTTTTTCGTTATCACGAATTCCCTCTAGTAAATCCGTTAAACGCCCATTGCTGACCACCTCAAATTGAGATTTGGCATAGACTACCAGCCTCATCGTCGATGGGAAAGAATTGTTCATCATCCGATTATAGATTGTCATCGCAACCATAATCTGCCCTTCTAGTCCCTGGTCCCCTGCCTCCGTGTAAAGCAGCGCCGCCATAAATTCCTCCTCTGTCACCTGATCGGAACCACTTCCAATCTGCGGGTCTGTATAGTACTGGGATTCTACTCGGTACCTCACCCCTGTCACAGGATCTGTAACATAGCCGTCATTATCTGGATTCTCACGATACACACCATTGGAATCAAAATAATAGCGTTTCCCATCTATTGTCTTATAGCCACCCTGAAAACGCATTCCTTTCGTACCAAAATCTCCGGTACGCTTAAAATAGTATTTGTTTCCTCCAATGGTCACCCATCCAGTAAACATCTTCCCACGCACACCGTAGGTTCCGGTTGCCTTAAAATAAAAAGTGCGGGAACCAATTTTTTGCCAACCAGTCTGAAGTTTTCCCGAACTGCTGAAATAATAGACCTGTTTATCAATCTGATTCCAACCAGTTAGCCGCCGACCTTTGACTCCTTTTTCTCCGTACTTTTTCAGATAGTAGATCTCTCCGCCATATTTCAGCCAACCGGTAATCATTCGACCTAAGGTACCTGCATTTCCTGACATCTGAAAATAAAAATATTTTCCGCTGATCTTTTGCCAGCCAATCTGCATTACTCCAGAACTATTAAAATAGAACGTACGAGAATTGATATTCTGAACGCCGGTGAACATACGGCCGCGAACTCCATAGGTTCCGCTTGCTTTAAAATAATAATTGTTGCTGCCGATCTTCTGCCAACCAGTCTGAAGCTTTCCTTCAGAGTTAAAATAATATGTATGTCCTGAAATTCTCTGTTTTCCAGTGAACATCTTTCCTTTGACGCCCTTTTCTCCAGTCTGCTTTAAATAGTAGATCTCTCCGCCATATTTCAACCAGCCGGTGAGCATCCGCCCCAAGGTACCTGCATTTCCTGACATCTGAAAGTAATATGATTTTCCGTCAATTTTCTGCCAGCCAGTCTGAAGTACCCCGGAACTATTAAAACAGAATGTACGAGAATTGATATTCTGAACGCCAGTGAACATACGGCCGCGGAGTCCGTAGCCACCTGTCGCCTTAAAATAATACAGATTTCCCTCAATGTTTTGCCAGCCAGTCGCCAAATAACCTTCCTCATCAAAGTAATACCGGTACTTCCCTATCTTTTGAAAATCTGATTTTGTGCGCTGTCCTCCTCCATTATCGTACCAGAACTTTCCATCTTCTTCTTTCCATTCCCCTTGTGTAGTGCTCAATGCCTCAGACGACTCAGGCGACTCTGTCGCTGCAGGCTCCTTCTCGGTGAAGCCTTCTTGCGCCGGTTCTTCAGTCTCCTCGGCCGGCTGAGAAAACTCCGGCTCCAGGTCCGGCTCTTGGGTCGGCTCCGGCTCCTGGGTCGGCTCCGGTTCCTGAGTCTCTTCCTGTCCAGTCTCTTCCTGTGTCTCTTCGAAGGATTCTTCTAAATCGAACTCTCCCTCCAAAGATTGAAAATCGCTTGTATCTTCTCCCGATGCCCAGACCACTGATGGCATCACAAGGCTGACGGACAGAACAGCAGAGAGCAGACATAGTGTAATTCTGTTCTTCATTGTACTCTCCATATTCTATTCTTTTTGTCTAGTAACACTTTCATTATAACGTCTGACGCTCAAAAATGCAATCATCGACCGGATATCGACCTTACAGTATAATCCCTCATGCCGCCTGTCAGCGGCGTCTCCAAAAAGTATAAGCTGCGAATTGCTCCGTGCATCGCACTCCGGCAATTCTGACAGGCATTCGCACTCCGGCGCATACACCTGCATGCTCATACCTGTTGCCCCGTCCAATGTCTGTTCGTCTCGCCAAGCAAGCTTACCAGGCGCTGTCCGGGAGCTTATACAGTAAAAAGAGTCTCCACCATGACAAGTTCCCCTTTTGGTTGAGTCTCTTCTTGTTCTCCACACCCCGCCACCAAAGATAGGCAGGCCAAAATCAGAAAAAAGAATATCCACTTTTTACTCAATTTTTGTTCTCCTTACTCTTTTTTCTGAGTATCTGCCATTTTCACTGATTTTATTCTTGGCCGTCTCGTACAGGCCAAATCTCCTGCTCCTGTCTGCGGATATATACGGCGATATCTTTGTAAATTTCCTTTTTGCACGGTTCATTGAGTATTTCATGGCGCAGCCCCGGGTATAGCTTCCCTCTCACATTTTGGTAACCCTGAGAACGAAGCTGCCGAATCGCGGCTGCAAATTTCCGTGGATTCCCGATACAAGGGTCCTGTGCACCACCGAGAAACAAAATCGGCAGCCGCGGTTTTGTACACTGCCATCCGTGACCGCTGTAGGCCTCTTCCATTAGCTGAAACAGCGTACGATAGCCATCCACAGTAAACGTAAATCCGCATAGCCTGGAGTCTTCGTACTCTTTTACCACCAACTGATCTGTGCAAATCCAGGCATGCTTGCGCGTCTCTTTTGGAAATCTAGCCGCAAAGCTTCCGAAAGACAACGCCTCTAGCAACTTACTTCTATGCCGTTCTCCCTGAAGCTTACCTTGTACCACGGCAATCATTCTACCCAAAATTACCCCGGGATTCTTGCTTGGAGAACCGCATACAATCAGCATGTCGATCAAGGAATCGTATTTTTTTAGATAAGCCCTCACTGCCAAAGATCCCATGCTATGTCCAAACAAAATCACTGGAAGTCTAGGATAGCGCTCCCGTATCAACAAGGTAATCTGATGAATGTCTTCCACAAAAGCTCTGGCTTTTCCCCTATACATATATCCTAAATCTTCCACGTTTTTCACGCTTTTCCCATGCCCTCGGTTGTCATGAATCACGCAGATGTACCCATGCTTCGCCATGAATTTCATAAATGGCAGATACCTCTCCTTGTACTCACACATACCGTGTACCAACTGGATTACGCCATGTAACTCTTTTCCTTCTTTCGGCGTCACTGTCAGTAAAGACAGCTTTAGGCCATCATACTGAGACTTTATGTCTTCTAACTTCTGACTGCTCAATTCTCTCCCTCCTTTTTCAAAACTCTGTCATTTTTCTGATTGTACAAAAACATCATCACAGCCATAGAACAGATCACCAGGTATCCTACCCAGCTTAACCAGTCCGGGATCTGTCCAAATATGATCAGCCCTAAAGTGGCTGAAAATATAATCTGAGAATAGTCATAAACTGAGATTTCCCGAGCCGGGGCACAGCAATAAGCCGCTGTGATGGAAAATTGTCCTCCGGCAGCCGATAGACCTGCCAGCAGCAAAATTCCAATCTGCGACAGACTCATATAGTGATAGTCAAAAAGCAGAAACGGCAGCGTTACCAAACAGGAAAATCCCGAGAAAAAGCACACGATAAATGGACCTTTCTCGCCTCTTTCCCCTAGATAGCGGACAAAAGTATAGGCAATTCCAGCACCCAAGCCACCCAGCAGACCAATCACAGCCGGAAACAAATCCATTCCCACCACAGTAGGTTTTATGATAAATAGACTTCCTATGAAAGCTCCACCCACAGCCAGCGCCTGCACCGGCTTCACTCGTTCTTTCAAAATTAAATAACTGAATATCACCGCAAAAAACGGAGACATTTTATTCAGCATAGAAGCATCCGCCAGCACTAGATGGTCTACCGCATAGTAATTGCACAGAATTCCAACGGTCCCAAAAATCGCACGGTAAAAAAGCGGAGCAATATTCTCTTTTTTCCCAGAAAACCAAATCCTTTTCCTAGCCATGATTATGACCGCAAAGAAAAATGCTACTAAGTTTCTAAAAAAGCTTTTCTGCACAGAAGGCAGGTCTCCCGCCAAATGTACAAACATATTCATCAACGCAAAACAAAAAGCAGAGATGATGATATAGATAATGCCCTTGTATTTCTGATTCATTCTCATCTAGCCTCTCTTCATTCTTTTCCTAGCTTCCCCCTCAATAAACAGGAAAGTAAAACACTAGAATTATTATACTTCTTCTCTACCTCATAGTAAATCTTAAATTTCGACATCTTTCCCAACTCTCATGTGACAAGATTCCAAACGCAGAAATCTCAGATACTCCCGACTGAAAGTAACAGTTCAGCCAGCGACATTTGTAAAACCATACTGCGTGCTTATCGTGGCTGATGCCACCGTTTTACTCATGAAAAGACTCTCAACTCAGATGTACGTTTGCAATAACGTACCAGTATGTTTTATGCTTCTCTTACACTGTATGGCTGAAACTGTTACGATCAAAAAGTAAAATCGCTGGATTTCATTTGCTCTAAGCTTATAAATCTGATATAATAGAATGGATTATCTACAATCACGAACTTACCTGTTTGTGCTGAAAAACGTACTTTTAAAAGTACACACAGAATGGAGGATACTATGAGAAAGCAACCAACAACCTTAGAAAATACAGAAGTTGCGGTAAAAAAGAAGTCCCGCGCTCCCATTGTCGCACTGATTTTGCTCTTGCTCTTGGTACTTTTAGGCTGTGCCGGCTATTACCTGCTGCTGAGAGAACAGCCTAAAAAGGCAGTTTCACGCTTCTTGGACTACGCAAAGGCATTTAATCTAGATGGCATGTCATCCTGTGTTCAAGGCAACAAACTAGAAGGCTTGGAAGAAAACAAACTGAACTCTGAAGCTTACCAACCATTTTTTCAGGCTGTGAATCAAAAGCTAGAATACAAGATCACAGGTCTTGATTTTCACAAAGACAAGGCGACTGTCACCGTGGAAATCAATTATTTCGACGGAACTGAGACCTACAAGGAAGCCATAAGTGAATTCTTCCGTTCCGGTATGCAGCAGCTTTTCACTGGCGGAGATATGACCCCCAAAGAAAATGAAGAGCTTCTGGTAGGCATCCTGTCTGAGAAAGCTAAAAATCTCCCGGACAAGCTTACCACAACGACAGTGAAATATCCCTGTAAAAAGGTAGATAAGCAATGGAAAATCACAAAAGTTGACACAAACACCATCAATGTAATTACCGCCAATTTCGGCGCTTTCACAGAAGAACTTGAGAACTCCACAGAAGAGCTGAACGCTATGGAGTCTGAAGGAACCACAGCGGATGAGCCGCAGACACAAGACGCTGACTCTTCTGACGATACCCAGACTACCAGTACGGATGATGGAATTTTAGATTACTCTTGCGACCGCTTTACTGTAAAATACGACCGCCATGAACTCGCGGAGGATTACAGTGGAAATCAATGTCTGCTCGTATATTATAACTATACTAACACCAGCAGCGAAGCTACCCAGCCGATGGTAAACGTCTCTTTGAGAGCCGTTCAAAACAACGAGGCTTGTGAAGCTGCATTCCCAGTGGATGACAATGAAGCCATGGACAATTACATGGCAGAAATCCCTGCCGGCAACACCGTGTCTGTCTGCCAATCTTTTGAGTTAAAGGACACCTCCGATGTAACCTTGGAACTCTCTGAAGCTTACTCCTTCAATGAAGATGTGGACACACAGACTCTAAAGCTTCAATAGTCGAAACATTGACCATCAGTTCGTTACTTTTTGAAAGACTTTGCAGTGTATATTTTTCCCCATAATTCACATACTAAATCCGAGAAAGGATGGTGAATTATGGGGAATAAATTTTTAGGTTATTTTGCTTTGACCATTGCCATAATCGGAGCAGTAAACTGGGGATTGATCGGATTTTTAGATTTTAATTTGGTGTCTTTCCTCTTCGGTAAGATGTCCTGGTTCTCACGAATCATTTACGCATTAGTAGGACTTTGCGGACTATACCTGATTTCTTTCTACGGAAACATGAAATCTGAGACGAATTCATCTAACTAATACAGGAGGTGCGAAATATGACTTATGATCCGAAGCTTCCGCCTTCCTGCCAAGCCGCTCAGGACCAAATGATTGACATTCTCAGGGAAGAGGATGCCCAGGCAAGCTGCTGTTATAAGGTAGCCGAACTGCCAGATGCCTGCCTGAAAAAAATTCACGAATTTGAGCGGGAATTAAACAAACAAGGCTACTGGAACTTGGCATTGGTTGCATATCAGATGGAAAACTAGAGACATTTGAATGTCGCACAAAAAGGCTGTCACAGATTCTAAGTGACAGCCTTTTCTCAGAGCGATAGACGGGGCTCGAACCCGCGGTCTCGACCTTGGCAAGGTCGCGCGTTACCAACTACGCCACTATCGCATTTTCTTTTTCTGCAAAGCCTTCAATAACCTTGCCTGATTATATTACTAAATCCTGTAAAAAAAGTCAAGCAAAAAATTCACATTTTTTAAATTTGGGACAACGATTAGGCATATGGCGCTTAACCACAAGCAAAGATTCCGCTGCATACACTGCGGCCAGCTCACAGCATCGCTATTTGCTGGCCGTTGTCCGACAAATTATTGATAGTAACGCAGAACATGTTCCGGATAATACTGATCCCCATAATCCCAAGGCCCTGCGTTTTCCCGGTAAGGATCGTCCTCTCCCCGCTTTTTTTCCTTACTCGCATATTTGGCAAAAGCCTGCGCATTTTCCTCGGTCCACTGGGTCTGCCCCTCCCGGCTCAGATAGTTTAAATAGCCGCTGCCAAAATTATATGCCTGAAGTGCAACCTTTATCCGTTCCAAGTCCTCCGGTCCGCTGCATCCTGCCTGCTGTAAATTATCCCGCAGCTCCTGAATTCCACATTGCAGTGAATATTCTGTGTCCGTGATTCCGTTGGGTTCCCGAGGATACCGTTCATTAAATTTACACTCAGAAGACTGCATCACATCTACTAGTTTTCCTGAGCTTTCCTGCATCATCACAGCCAAAATCAAATCCACATACTCTCCCATATCATAATTGTCGGCAAGTTTTTCTACAACCGGACGATACGCTTCGCATTCACTGCTCAAAGCGTTTTCTTTTGAAATTTCTCCCTCTTGGCCTGCGATTTTTAAGATTCCCCTGACGCCAAAAAACAATCCCACTGCAAGCAAAATCAAACAGAATCCCATGATTAAAAGTGCCAAAATTCGCCTTCTTCTCAAAGCCCTTGCCCTTCTTCTGCGTGCAGCAAGAGCCCTTCTTCTGGCTGCGGCTGAACGGGCAGCCGCACCGGAGACATTGCCATTTTTTTGCGGCCTGCCCAAAGCTCCAGCACCCTTTCTCTTATGTCTGTCCATAAATGTTCCTCTTAGCAGAAGACAGCCTCATAAGCTGCATCTCCTTACCCTAGAGTCAGCGACTCCATCTCCTCTAAATACCTCTCAAACATTCTCAGAGCCTCTGTCACCGGCTGCGGGCTGGTCATATCCACTCCGCAGATTTTTAAAAGCTCCACCGGGTCCATAACGCTACCGCCGCTGAGAAATCTCTTATACTTCTCTACAATTTTCGGCTCCCCATCTATGATCTTCTGGCTGATCGCAATCGCCGCTGAAAATCCCGTCGCATACTGATATACATAAAATGGAGTATAAAAATGAGGAATTCTGGCCCATTCCAGCGCAATCTGTTCATCTACTTCCATTCCATCTCCAAAATAAACCTGATTTAATTCCCGATAGATTTTGCAGAGCACATTTGCAGTCAGACTCTCTCCTTGCGCACATTTTTCATGGACGATCTTCTCAAACTCCGCAAACATCGTCTGGCGGTATATCGTGGTCCGAAACTGCTCCAAAAAATAATTAATCAGGTACGCTTTTTCCGAATTCTCCTGGGCTTTTCCAATCAAATCATGAATCAACAGGGATTCATTGCAGGTGGATGCGACTTCCGCCACAAAGATTCGGTATCCTGCATAGGGATACGGCTGTGCATGGTCTGAATACCAACTGTGCAGCGCATGTCCCATCTCGTGAGCCAGGGTAAATACATGATTCAGTGTCCCATTATAGTTTAGCAGGACATAGGGATGGGTCCCATAAGCCCCCCAGGAATAAGCTCCACTGCGTTTTCCCTGATTCTCATAGACATCGATCCACCCTTCATCAAACCCCTTTTGCAACAATTCCTGATAGTCCTCTCCCAGAGTGGCCAGCCCCTCCTTGACCAAGGACTTTGCCTGTTCAAAGGAGTATCTTTTCTTTTCCGACGAGACCAAAGGAGTGTATAAGTCATACATGTGCAGCACATCCACCCCCAGAAGGCGCCTGCGAAGTTCCATATACCGGTGCAAAGCCGGGAGCGCCTGATGTACCGCTGTCAAAAGCTGATCATACACCTCCACCGGTATATTTCCTCCATCTAGAGCGGCTGCCCGGGCAGACGGATAGTTTCTCATCTTCGCAAAAAAGCCCGCTTGCTTGACGTTTGCCTCAAACGTAGCTGCCAGCGTATTCTGAAACTGTCCGTAGGTATCATAAAGCCGTTCAAACGCCGCCTTTCTGACATTTCGGTCACTGCTCTCCAAAAACTGCGCATATCTGCCGTGAGTCAGCTCCACAGAATTTCCTTCTTCGTCCTGCAAAGTTCCAAATCGAAGATCTGCATTGTTAAACATGGAAAAAATGTTTTCCGGTCCATTGGCAATCTGAGAGACCTGAGCCATCACCTCTTCCATTTCCTTTGACAACACATGTTTTCTGGTTCGAAAAATTTCTTCCATATATCTTTTGTACAGCCGCAATTTTTCATTCTCTTCCAGAAACCTTTCAAAAAGCTCCTCTGTCAATTCCATCAGCTCAGGTTCCAAAAAGGAAAACGCTCCCTGAGCCTTTACCATCAGATTCTGGGCCCGTCCAGACAACTGTTGATACACACTGTTCCCAGTGTCCTCATGATATCTCTGGTTCGCATAGACATACAGCCGCTCCAAGAGCATCTGAATCCTGTCCCGTTCCTGCAAAGCCTCAAAAAGAACTTTTGCGCTCTTTGCCAGTCTTCCCTGAAATTTCTGATAGCCATCCAGTCCTCGCTGCGTCTCCTTATACTCCCTCTCCCATTCACTTTCATTTGCATAGAGATCTTGAATTCTCCACTGATCACTCTTTGCTATCTCTGATCTCTTTGGCAGTTGATTCTTCTGGCTCATCCTATTCCTCTCTTTCCAATATTTTTATCTATCATAGGCCGTAGGCACCGCGAAAAAAGCGATACTATGCGCAGATATCATTCCCACTCTGTGGGCATTATATCCCAAAAACATTTTTTTGAAAACCCTATTGACAATTTCTTTTTTCGAATGTATTATTGTATTAATCACTTAGTACAATAATACAATTAAAAATGAAAGGAGCTTTGTAAATGTCATGGAAACTCAACTCCAACCTCCCCATATATGCACAGATCGTTGAACACGTACAATTAGATATTATCGCCGGGCGCTACCATCCTGGAGATCGTCTCCCTTCTGTTCGAGATTTGGCTTCCGAGGCAGCTGTCAATCCAAACACTATGCAAAAAGCCCTATCCGAACTAGAAAGAAGTGGATTGGTCTATTCGCAGCGGACCAGCGGACGTTTTATCACGGAGGACATCACTATGATAGAAAAAATGAAAGAAGACCTGGCGACTGCCAGAATCAAGGAATTTCTCAGTACTATGAATCAGATGGGGTTTCACCGACAAGAAATCCTGTCTCTGATCGAAAAAATTCAAAAGGAGGATGCCAAATGAGTACCATTTTAGAGTGTCGAAACCTCACAAAGACCTATGGAGCCAAGAAAGCCTTAGATCACATAAATCTAAAATTAGATTCTGGTAAAATTATCGGCCTGCTTGGGCCTAACGGCAGTGGAAAAACGACGATTTTAAAACTGATCAACCGTCTCTTGACAGTCTCAGACGGACAACTTTTGATAGACGGCATGGAACCTGGAGTAAAAACCAAAGCAATCGTGGCCTATCTACCGGAACGTACTTATCTGAATCCCAATATGAAAATTTACGAGATTCTTAACTATTTTTCAGATTTCTACGAAGATTTTGACCGAGGCAGAGCCGAAAATATGCTCCAAAAGCTGAATCTTTCCACCCAGGCCCGCATAAAAACTCTCTCCAAAGGCAGCCGGGAAAAAGTACAGCTGGTGCTGGTGATGAGCCGCCGCGCAAAACTCTACTGTCTGGATGAGCCTATTGCCGGAGTGGACCCCGCCGCCCGTGAGTATATCTTAAATACCATCTTAAACAATTACGACGAAAATGCGACGATTTTAATCTCCACACATTTGATTGCCGATGTGGAAAACATTCTGGATGAGGTAGTTTTCATCAAAGACGGAAAAATACGCATGCATGAATCCGTAGATGACATTCGTTTTCTCAAGCAAAAATCTGTAGATGAATTATTCCGGGAGGTATTTCAATGTTAAGCAAATTGATAAAATATGACTTAAAAGCAGTTTCCCCAGTTCTGCTGACCATACATGGCGCAGTTCTGATACTGTCTTTGCTGGGACATTTTTTCATGTCTCTGCTGCATATAAAACCTTTTGATACCATATTCTCTTCTATTAACACGGTGACTCTTCTGACAGCCATCGGAGCTGTCGCCCTAGCCACTATCGTCTATCTTGGCATGCGCTATCACCGCAATCTGTACACAGACGAGGGATACCTGACGAATACGCTGCCAGTCACCGCGAACTGCCATGTCCTCTCCAAATATCTATGCGGAGTACTCTGGTCCTTCCTCGATGCGGCCGTAATTCTGCTATGTGTATTCATTTTTCTGAACGATGAACTCTTTGAATTTTGCCAGGCCGTGTCAGCATACATCCCTGCAAATTTGTTCCTGCTGACAATAGCCACTGTAATCCTGGAACTTTTTATCTCCTGTCTGTCCGTCTACTGCGCCGTGGCCATTGGAAATCTTTTTCACGGCCACCGGGTCATGGGATGTATTGGAGGCTACGTTCTGCTCTACCTGATCAACCAGGTGATAGGGCTGATACTGGCGTTTCCTTTTTTTACCAATGAGACCATTCGAAACGCTGAATCCGCTGACGCGAATAGCCCTGAGGTGCTCTATGAAGTCTCTCAGATCTTAGGCAGAATACTTATTCTCTCCTTGATACTCAGCATTATCATTGGTATTATATATTATATTGTATGTGTCAAATTGCTGGATAAAAAATTAGAAATGGATTAACAGAAAGGATGATTTAAAATGTTGCTTACAACGACTCATGTACTTCAGGGAAGAACTTATGAGGAACTAGGCCTCGCAGAAGGCGCTACCATCCAGACCGTACATTTTGGCAAAGACTTTATGAATGGCCTAAAGACACTGGTAGGCGGAGAGCTCACCTCTTATTGCGAGATGATGGAGAAGGCCCGCGTGATCGCCACAGACCGCCTGATCGCCTGTGCCGAAAAAATGGGAGCGGACGCGGTGATCGGAGTATCCTACACCACAAATTCTATCGCTTCCTCTGCTGCCGAGATTCTCGCCTACGGAACTGCGATTCGTTTTACTGACGGTAAATAAGAAAATTGAAGCAGTATTTTTTACAGCAAATTGCCGGAAACCCACAACGGGTACCCGGCAATTTGTTTTTTTATTATTCTTTTAGTGGTGAAACAAGCGGATGCCCGTAAACGCCATAGCCATTCCATATTTATCGCAGGTCTCAATGACCAAATCATCTCTAACCGAACCTCCTGGCTGCGCAATATACTGAACACCGCTCTTATGCGCCCGTTCGATGTTATCGCTGAATGGAAAGAACGCATCTGAACCCAAAGTCACGCCAGTCATCTTATCCAGCCACTGCCGCTTTTCCTCTCTCGTAAACACTTCTGGCTTCTCTGTGAATACCTTCTCCCACGCACCATCGGCCAGGACATCCATGTACTCTTCTCCAATATACACATCAATCGCATTGTCCCTCTCTGCACGTTTGATATCGTCCTTAAAAGGAAGATTCATAACCTTAGGACTCTGACGAAGGAACCAGTTATCCGCCTTCTGGCCCGCCAGACGGGTACAGTGTACTCTAGACTGCTGGCCAGCGCCGATTCCAATTGCCTGACCATCTTTCACAAAACACACGGAATTGGACTGTGTATATTTTAGAGTAATCAGCGAGATTTTCAGATCTCTCTTAGCCTCCTCACTCAGCTCCTTCTTCGCTGTCACTACATTGGACAACAGTTCATCGTCAATGGGCAGCTCCTGTCTTCCCTGCTCAAAAGTCACCCCGAATACTTCCTTGTGTTCCAGTGGAGCTGGCACATAGTCCGCGTCAATCTGAATCACGTTATAATTGCCTTTTTTCTTCTGGGAAAGTATCTCCAAGGCCTCCTGGGTATAACCCGGCGCGATCACTCCATCGCTGACCTCCCGTTTAATCAGCATCGCCGTGTCCTTATCGCACTCATCAGAAAGAGCGATAAAGTCCCCGAAAGACGACATCCGGTCTGCCCCTCTTGCCCTCGCATAAGCGCAGGCCAGTGAAGACAGTTCTCCTAAATCATCCACCCAGTAAATCTTGGCCAGTGTCTCAGAAAGGGGAAGCCCAATGGCTGCTCCTGCTGGGGACACATGTTTGAAGGAGGTTGCCGCCGGAAAACCCGTAGCTTTTTTCAATTCCCTCACCAGCTGCCATCCATTAAAGGCATCCAAAAAATTAATATATCCAGGTTTTCCATAGAGCACCTTGATCGGCAGTTCACTGCCATCGGCCATATAGATTCTGGAAGGCTTCTGATTCGGATTACATCCATATTTTAATGCCAGTTCTTTCATCTTTGTCCCTCCTCACTGATTCTTATTCACAATTTTCGTCTCATATTTGCCTGTCTCGATATCGATATAGCGTACGAACAGGGAAACCTTATTCTCTTTGTTCAGGTTTTCCCATATCAACTCCGTAAACGCCTCCATATCATCTGGAATCTCCACCAGCTTAGGTTCGCCCTCAAAACTCAAAAGAGGATTTCCATCACACTTGTAGGTATGGATAAAACGCCCTTCTCCAGCCACACAGTTCTCATAGGCAAAAGTAAAACGGTCACAGGCCTGGGGATTTCCGTTGTTGCTCTTTAAGATTGACAGAGCGTAGCTGTATTTTCCGTTCTCTACATGCATCACCCCTGAGATTCTCGGCGTGTAATTCGGTGCATCGGGCTCAAATTCACGGCTGCGCAGAGATTGCTCAAATGTCATCTGGCGGTCCATCCCCTCATAGATAGTATCCGTCTGATCGCCGTTGGTGACAATCGTCTTGTTGCCCAAAACTCGGACCGGAGCGTAGATAATCAAGCTAGGATCGGTAAGCTTCGAGGGGTCATATGCCTGTGTGCGAATTCCCTCTCCCTCCTCCACAAAAACTCGGTTCCGGCTGTTCTCACTTCTACCCATAATAAAATAGGCAGCCACTGCCTTAGTTCCATCTTTGGAACGCCCCAGGATAATTCCACGTCCTGGATAAGAGTTGCTTTTTAGCTCTTTAGCCAACGATAGCATTTCCATAATGGTCTCCTTTCTACACAAAAACCGCCTGGGTATACCAAACGGTTGCCCAGGCGGTCGACATTCTACTTCACTGCACTCCCTGTAGTTTTCCTACTTCCGCCAGTCATGCAGTTATGATTATACTACAATATATTTCTCCATTTGACAAGCCCTAAATATTACTCCAACTCTTTTCTCTTGGCCTCCATCTCTGCTGAAATATCTTTTTTTAACTGTTCCCAAGCTTCTGGATGTTCCACATAATACTTCGGACAGTTTTTTCCCGTCACATCATAGTGGCGAATCACATGATCTATATCCAGCCCAAAACGATTACACAGATAAGCTGTCAATTCCACCAAAGACTGATACGTGGCTTCATTAAATTTTCCCGTCTCATCTAAATGACAGCACTCAATAGAAAGAGTATCCACATTTCTGGAATTGGTCGCATAGGAAATCTCGTTCGTAGGAATACACTGTACAATTTCCCCCTCCAAGCCTACGACAAAGTGACTACTCACCTCGTTAGAATGATTGTCTTTCAGCCCTTCGAAGTAATCTCTGTTATTCTTAGCTGTAGAGCCTGGATTCGCAGTGTAGTGAATCGCCACATACTTCACCTCTTCTAGAGGCGTTCCCGGCCTGGAATATGGATTCACAGTCAACAGCTCCACATCCAGCGGAGGAGCCCCTCTCAGAGGGTCTTCCATGTCCAGATAGGCTCTAGCCGTCTTCTCAGCCTGTAGAGATTTTAATACCAGACACCCTCCTGTGAAAAGAAGCAAAAGCAGTACTAGACACCCCACTGCCAGCCATATGTAGTTTTCTTTTCTCTTTTGTTTTTTTCTCTGCGGTCTCCTCTGCCTATAGCCTTTGGGGACCGAAGCAGTTCTTCTGGCAGAATTTCTGCTGCCAGTCGCTCTTCTCTGTCTCGTCATAGGTATCCTCGCCTCTTTGCCCTGAAATCCTGTCCCCTTCGTCTTAAGCGGCTGAACGCAAAGCGGGCTGTCCCACAATTACTGTGTAACAGCCCATTTTCATTTCAAAGCAAATTACTCTTCAATGCTGTAATTCGGAGCTTCCTTTGTGATATGAATATCGTGAGGATGTGACTCCTTCAAGGACGCGGAGGAAATTTTTACAAATTTTCCGGTAGTCTTTAATTTCTCGATATTCTCTGCTCCACAATATCCCATACCTGAGCGCAGACCACCCATCAACTGATATACCGTGTCTTCCACGTGGCCTTTATATGCCACACGGCCTTCCACGCCTTCTGGTACCAGCTTCTTTGCGTCTTCCTGGAAATAGCGGTCTTTGCTGCCATTCTCCATCGCAGAGATGGAACCCATTCCACGGTATACCTTATACTTCCTTCCCTGATACAATTCAAAAGTTCCTGGGCTCTCATCACAACCTGCGAAAATACTTCCCATCATGCAGACATTTGCGCCTGCCGCAATCGCCTTCGTGATATCCCCGGAATACTTGATTCCGCCGTCTGCGATAACCGGAATTCCATACTCCTTCGCCACCTCATAGCAGTCCATAACTGCTGTGATCTGCGGCACACCAATTCCAGCAACCACACGTGTAGTACAGATAGAACCAGGACCAATTCCCACTTTTACCGCGTCCACACCTGCCTCGATCAGAGCTTTCGTCGCCTCTCCGGTCGCCACATTTCCCGCAATCAGTTGAAGTTCCGGATAAGCGGCCTTGATCTCACGAACGGCACGCAGAATGTTCTCAGAATGTCCATGGGCAGAGTCTACAACGATCACATCCACATTCACCTTTGCCAGAGCCTCCACACGTGCCAGTACGTTCGAAGTAATTCCGACAGCTGCCCCACAGAGCAGACGTCCTTGCGCATCTTTTGCTGAAAGTGGATATTTAATCTGTTTTTCAATATCCTTAATTGTAATTAAGCCTTTTAAGTTATATTCATCATCAACAATGGGTAGTTTCTCTTTCCTGGCCTTTGCCAGTATCTTCTTCGCTTCTTCTAGAGTGATGCCTTCTTTTGCCGTAATCAGTCCCTCTGAGGTCATCGACTCTTTAATTTTCTTTGAGAAATCCTCCTCAAATTTCAAATCACGGTTGGTAATGATTCCCACTAGTTTTTTGCCTTCCGTAATCGGAACTCCTGAAATACGGAATTTTGCCATAAGGTCATTGGCATCTTTCAATGTGTGCTCGGGTGACAAGAAAAATGGATCTGTAATTACACCATTCTCAGAACGTTTTACCTTGTCCACTTCGTCTGCCTGCGCTTCGATGGACATATTCTTGTGTATGATTCCGATACCACCCTGCCTTGCCATTGCAATCGCCATGCGGTGTTCGGTCACAGTGTCCATTCCTGCGCTCATCATAGGAATGTTCAATTTTACCTTTTTCGTCAAATAAGTGGAAACGTCTACCTGATTTGGTATTACTTTTGAGTATGCAGGAACTAACAATACGTCATCAAAAGTAATCCCTTCCCCGATGATAGTGCCCATTGTTTTTCCTCCCTTTTCTTCATCTTAATGTTTTGTTCCCTAGTGTAACAAATATCCCCCCTGGTGTCAATCCAAAAAAACTTTGGACGGAGCACTTTTTTTCATCATCTGAAGCATAGTTTCATCCGGCTCTAAGATCACTTTACAGGTCTGCTGGTCCAGCTTCACAATCATCGCATACCTGTTTCTTTCAGAATTTCCTGATGAATAGTCCAGCACCTTCAGCTTGCCATTGTGATTGTAATAGTCCAAACGATGAGAACGAATGGGGGCCATGATGTCCACATGATTCATTTCCAGAGTCTTTGCCTTTTTGCGCTTGCTCTTTGCCATAATTACATCCACGTCCAACTCCCCATTCACATAGAGATATTCATATTCTATGTCTGTCTTGGGAAAGACAAAAAAGTACACCAGAACCCCTGCCACCACCGCAAATACCATAAACAGAGGCGACACCAGGACGACAAACAGCGCCAGTATCACCACAGCTGCAATGGAGCCTGCTTTTAACAAGGTATCCTTTCCGGTTTTTTCTTTCTTAACCAGACATTCCGCATATAAATCGCCCATCTTTTTTCCTCCAAATTTCCAAACTTTTATCTAGTGTAACACAAAATAGGGAATGTTGCAAAACAACATCCCCTAAAAACCTGCTTTTCAGACCAGATCGTTTTTTCGTCTCTCTTACATCATTCCCATTCCTGGGTTGCCTGCTGGCATTGCAGGAGTATCTTCTTTGATAATAGATACTACAGACTCTGTGGTCAACAATGTAGACGCAACACTGGTCGCATTCTGCAGAGCGCTTCTGGTAACCTTTACTGGATCCAAAATTCCACTCTCAATCATATCCACATACTTCTCATTCAAAGCGTCAAATCCAGTTCCCGGCTCAGACTCTTTTACTTTGTTGATAATTACAGACCCTTCCAGTCCGGCATTTGCAGCGATATGATACAGCGGAGCCTCCAATGCCTTCAGAATAATGTTCGCACCGGTCTTCTCATCGCCTTCCAGATCTGCAGCCATTTTAGCGACTTCTTTCGCTGCATGGATATATGCAGAGCCACCTCCTGCAATGATTCCTTCCTCTACTGCTGCCTTGGTTGCTGCCAAAGCGTCTTCCAGGCGCAGTTTTGCCTCTTTCATCTCAGTCTCTGTCGCAGCACCTACACGGATTACCGCAACACCACCTGCCATCTTAGCCAGTCTTTCCTGCAATTTCTCGCGGTCAAAGTCTGACTTCGTCTCCTCAATCTGAGCACGAATCTGTGCAACTCTGTTCGCAATGTCCTCTTTTGCTCCTAAGCCATCTACAATTACTGTACTCTCTTTAGCGACTTTGACAGATTTCGCACGGCCTAGCTGAGAAAGATCTGCCTCTTTCAGATCCAAGCCCAACTCTTCAGATATCACCTGTCCGCCTGTCAAAATTGCAATATCCTGAAGCATTTCTTTTCTTCTGTCTCCATATCCCGGAGCTTTCACAGCTGCTACCTGGAAAGTACCTCTCAATTTGTTTACAATCAAAGTAGTGAGTGCCTCACCCTCCACATCTTCTGCGATAATCAAAAGTTTTGCGTTCGCCTGAACCACTTTCTCCAGAAGAGGCAGCAGCTCCTGGATATTGCTGATCTTCTTATCTGTGATCAGAATATAAGGGTCCTCCAAGGTTGCTTCCATTTTCTCCATATCTGTGGACATGTAAGCAGAGATATAGCCTCTGTCAAACTGCATACCTTCTACTAAATCCAGCTCCGTGTGCATGGTCTTAGATTCCTCTACTGTGATGACACCATCTTTGGAAACCTTCTCCATAGCATCTGCCACCAGAGTTCCGACTTCCTCATCGCTTGCAGAGATCGCTGCCACATTGGCCACCTGAGCTTTTCCGCTGATGGTCTTGCTCATCTTCATAATCGCATCGACAGCTGTATCTGTAGCTTTCTTCATTCCTTTTCTCAGAATGATTGGGTTCGCGCCTGCTGCTAGATTCTTCATTCCTTCGTTAACCATAGCCTGGGCCAAAACAGTAGCTGTCGTGGTCCCATCGCCTGCCACATCATTGGTCTTAGAGGCAACTTCTTTGATCAGCTGAGCTCCCATATTCTCGAATCCGTCTTCCAGCTCGATCTCTTTCGCGATAGTGACACCATCGTTGGTGATCAGCGGAGCACCGTATGGTTTGTCCAGTACAACATTTCTTCCTTTCGGTCCCAGTGTAACTCTTACAGTATCTGCCAGCTGATTCACACCCTGCTCCAATGCGGCTCTGGCCTCAGCCCCGAATTTAATTTCTTTTGCCATGATTGCATTCCTCCTGATTGATATCTGAATTTTCTTACTTGCTTCTTAATTTATTTGACAACCGCTAAAATATCACTCTGTCTGACAATAATATACTCCTCACCGTCAAGCTTCACTTCGGTTCCTGCATATTTAGAGTAAATTACCTGATCGTCCACGGCTACTTCCATCTTTACTTCTTTTCCATCTACGACTCCACCCGGTCCTACAGCAACTACTGCCGCCTGCTGTGGTTTCTCCTGTGCCTGACCTGGCAGTACAATACCAGACTGAGTCTTCTCTTCTGCCTCTAACTGTTTCAATACTACTCTGTCACCCAATGGTACTAACTTCATATCTATTGCCTCCTTCTATTTTTCACTCTCTTTATTAGCACTCATTTTGATCGAGTGCTAATCACTGTCCTTATATTAGTGAATTCCACTGTTTTCTGCAACCCTTTAGAACTTAGTATATTCCTATATTTCACCATATATTCTCATTAATTCTAACTTTTTCTTTTATTTTCTCATCTTTTATATTTTTATCATTTTGAAAGAGGACAGGCTTATCGCGCAAACCCTCATACCGCCTATCAGCAGCACCTCCAACGTCTGTGCGCCTCGGCAAGCAAGCTCACCAGCCGCTGTCCGGGAGCTTATACCGTAACATAAAAACCTGTATATCTGATTCTCACCCAGATATACAGGTTTTTATACATTTATTTTGTCCTATAGGAGTATCTCTCTTTTTATTTATCACTCAAGCTTTTTTGGCTCTCTGTGTCTTGATTTCTTCCAACTCATCAAAAATTACTTCGTTGAGAACCTTAATATATGTGCCCTTCATCCCTGAAGACCTGGACTCAATCACTCCCGCACTCTCAAATTTGCGCAGAGCATTCACAATAACAGATCTGGTGATGCCCACTCTGTCAGCAATTTTGCTGGCCACCAGTATTCCCTCATCTCCATCCAGCTCATCAAAAATATGGATGATCGCTTCCAGTTCCGAAAAGGACAGTGTGTTAAAGGCCGATTTTACTACTTGCTGTTTTCGATCTTCCTCTGCATTTTCCTCATGCACGGATCTCATCATCTCCAGCCCTACAACGGTTGTCCCATATTCGCTGACGATGATATCCTCAATGTCGTAAGATTTGTCATTTCGGTACATAAATACCGTTCCCAGGCGCTCTCCTGCAATATCAATAGGATTGATAATCCCTTGATATCTCTGAATATCTGAAGCCTCAAACCCCAATGTCTGAAGATTTACATTTTCTTTCGTAGACAACACTTCCAGAAAACGTTCGTTTAACAAGTGGTCAATATAGCCACCTACCTTATCTTCAATCAATTCAGTTAACTCCTCTACTCCAGGACATAAACTGACACCCAATACTTTTCCCTTTTTGCTGATGACCAAAATATTAGAGCTTAACGTCTCCATCAGAACCTGACAAATATCATTGAACACAACCTTACTAGAACTGCTGTTATGCAAAAGCTTATTGATCTTTCTGGTTTTGTCTAATAATTGAACGCTCATTGGTGTCCTCCTTTCAAAATATTTTTTTGTCAGTTTTACTCCTTAATTTATACTACCATGGTATACATATTAAAATCAACCTATTTTTTTAGATTTTTTCATTTTTTTTTGCATTTTTAAATAGTTGATAGATTTCTCAGGATGAAAAATCAAAAAATGCTGTCTTTTTTTTGGAAGACAGCATTTTTTAAGGAATTTTCACGCTTTTATCGGTTCTTCCTCCTGGATCTTTTTCACAAATCCACAAGTCTCATTACTGCACACTAATTTATTGCCCTTCTCAACCATATAGCTTCCGCAATTTGGGCATTTCTCTTTGGAAGGTTTCTGCCAGGACATAAATTCACACTCTGGATTTGCCTCACATCCGTAATACTTACGTCCTTTCTTGGTCTTTTTCAGAACCACGTCTTTTCCACATATAGGACAGGGAACTCCAATCTTTTCATAATAAGGTTTTGTATTCCGGCACTCTGGAAAGCCAGGGCAGGCCAAAAAGCGTCCATGGGGTCCATATTTGATCACCATATTTCTTCCACATTCTTCACAGATCACATCTGTGACCTCATCTTCAATCTTCACCTGCTCCAATTCTTTTTCCGCAATCTCCACATCTTTTTTCAAATCCGGATAGAAGTTTCTGACAACCGTCTTCCACTGTACTGTGCCCGCTTCTACACAGTCCAAAAGCCCCTCCATCGTCGCTGTAAAATTTACATCCACAATGCTGGGAAATGCCTGTTTCATGATGTTGTTCACCACTTCTCCCAACTCGGTCATATACAGATTCTTATTCTCTTTGGAGATATACCGTCGTTTGATAATCGTCGTGATTGTTGGCGCATAGGTACTAGGCCTTCCAATCCCTAACTCTTCTAAGGTCTTAACCAAAGATGCTTCCGTATAATGTGCCGGCGGCTGAGTAAAGTGCTGTTCCGGCTGAAGCTTCAGCAGCTTCAACGGCATGCCTTTTGTCAGACTCTTAGCCAGAACATTCTCCTTTTTCTTTACGTCTTCCTCCTGACTGTACACAGACTGGAAGCCTTGAAAGACAATTCTGGAGGCAGCAACCGTAAAATAGTACTTACCTGCTGATATCTTAACGGATGTCGTCTCATATTTTGCACTGCTCATACGACTGGCCGTAAAACGCTTCCAAATCAACTGATATAAACGATACTGGTCCCTCGAGAGTGATTCTTTTAAAGACAACGGTGTCCTGGTAATATCTGTGGGCCGAATTGCCTCATGGGCATCCTGAATCTTCTGTTTGCTGCCAGAGGTTTTCGGGACTGCCGCCACATACTCTTTTCCATACTCACTGTCAATATATTCTCTGGCTGCTTTGTCCGCCTCTTCTGAAATTCGGGTTGAATCTGTACGCAGGTATGTGATAACGCCCACTGTGCCATTTCCCTTGATGTCAATTCCTTCATACAGCTGTTGAGCCAAGCGCATGGTCTTTTGAGTAGAAAAATTCAGCGTCTTGGCCGCTTCCTGTTGCAATGTACTGGTGGTAAACGGCAGCGGTGCATTTTTGTGCCGCTCCCCTTTTTTCACCTCTGCTACCTCGTAGGAACACTGTCCTAACTCAGACAGAATCTCATCCATCTGTTCTTTATTCTGAATCTGTACCTTCTTCTTTGTACCATAAAACTTGGCTATCAGCGGTTTCTTCTCGCCTTCCACCTGGAACTCTCCTTCTAAATCCCAGTACTCTTCTGGGATGAAGGAATTGATTTCATCTTCCCGATCTCCGATAATTCTAAGAGCCACCGACTGTACTCTTCCTGCACTCAGACCTCTTTTTACTTTCACCCATAGCAGAGGACTGATACTGTATCCCACCAGTCGGTCCAGCACCCTCCTGGCCTGCTGAGCCTCCACCAGATTCATATTCAGTCTGCGCGCCTGTTTTATGGAAGATTTTACCGCTGTTTTTGTGATCTCATTGAAGGTAATCCTCTGCATTTTTTCGTCGTCAACCTTTAAGGCTTGTGTCAAATGCCAGGATATCGCCTCCCCTTCCCGGTCAGGGTCCGTCGCCAGATAAATTTTATCCGCTTTTTTCGCTGCTTTTCTCAGCTTTGTCAGCAATTCCCCTTTTCCCCGGATCGTGATATATTTCAACTCAAAGTCATTTTCTGTATCAATTCCCATCTGACTTTTCGGTAGATCTCTTACATGCCCGTTAGAAGCCTGTACGTCATAATTGCTTCCCAAAAATTTTTTAATCGTCTTAACTTTTGCGGGTGATTCCACAATCACCAAATATTTCGCCATGTTCCCTCTCCTATATTGCACCACTTTGAAATGTTTGTGACTATTCAGCCATGCAGTTTGGATTCACAGTTCTACAATTTCTTAAAATTTTATAAAATTGTTTTCTTTACAAAAAAATTATGCCCAATCCGCTCTACAAGGCCCTCCAATTCCAATTCCGTCAAACAATTTATAGTCTTTGTCACCGAAAAATGTGTATATTCCACAATCTCATGGAGATTTTTTGGTTGTAAATCCAAACCACTATACACCAAATTAAGATCTCTTGCAAGTCTTACACTATTTTTTTTTGCTGAATCCTCCCTTGTCTCTCTTTGAATCCCCCACTCTTCCAGTATTTTCTGAGGAGACCCGGCAACTCCTGCCCCCTGTTCCAAGAGCTGATGACACCCGCGGCTGAGACTAGAATCCACAGGCCCTGGCAGCGCATAGACACTCTTTCCTTGTTCCAGCGCAAAATCTACCGTGATCAGCGAACCGCTCTTTTCTCTCGCCTCTATGACCAGCACCACATCAGCCAATCCACTGATAATCCGGTTTCTTGCCGGAAAATAACAGCCCAGCGGCATCGTTCCCGGCTTTTTCTCACTGATCAGGCCCCCTGACTGCCAGACTTGGCGATATAAGCTATCGTGCTGTTTTGGATAGCAGATATCTACACCACTCCCTAAAACCGCAAACGTAGGTGTCCCTCCTTCCAAAGCCCCACTGTGAGCTCTTCCATCAATCCCTGCCGCCAAGCCGCTGATTACCTGCACTCCTGCCCTACTCATCTCCTGCGCATACAAAAATGCCTGACGCCTTCCATAAGCACTGCATGCCCTAGCTCCCACGATGGCAATGGTCGGACGATCGTCTCTTGGCAGCTCTCCTCTCACATAGAGCTTTTTAGGCATCCCTCTCAACTGCCGAAGACGCCTCGGATATTTCTCACTGCCACGCTCAATACATTCTATGTCAAGGTAATAAATTTCTTCCATAAAAATACTCCCCTCTCATCTCCAATATTTTTTGTCTAGACTGCGATAGCCGATCGCTTCTTCCAAATGTTCTCTCTGAATCATCCGCGATTCCTCTAAATCAGCGATTGTCCGCGCCACTTTTAAAATTCTGTGATAGGCCCTGGCACTGATTTTGAGTCGGTCATATGCTTTCCCCAAAAGTTCTCTTCCCTGTGAGCTAACCTCACAGTACTGCTCTATCCCTCTCGGGGTCAGATCTGCGTTAAAGCATAGAGTTGTCCCCTCATATCGCTCTTTTTGAATCCTCACTGCCTTTTCCACCCTCTGACGAATCTGGGCAGACCCCTCTTGCTCGCTTGGACTAGACAATGCCTGATAAGATATGGGAGCCGCCTCCGCACACAGATCAATTCTATCTAACAGCGGCTGGCTAATTCTTTTCAGATACCCACCGATCTCTGCCGGACTGCAGGTACAGCGGTTCATATCCGGATAATACCCGCAAGGACATGGGTTCATCGCAGCCAGCAACAGAAAATCCGCTGGAAAGCAGTAAGTCCCGTGGACTCTAGACAGCCTGATATATCCATCCTCCAGAGGCTGCCTTAGAATCTCTAAACTCCTCTTTGAAAACTCAGGCATTTCATCCAAAAAAAAGCACTCCCCTGTGTGCCAAAGTCACCTCTCCTGGTTTTGGATTCTTTCCGCCGCCGGCCAATGCCTGCGCCGATGCTGTGTGATGAGGGGCTCGAAAAGGTCTTCTCATCATCATAGGAAACTCTTCTGACAAAAGTCCTGCTATGCTGTAAATCTGAGATACCTCCAAGCTTTCCGCCTCGCTGAGAAATGGCATAATTCCCGGGACCCTCTTGGCCACCATAGACTTTCCTGTTCCTGGAGCTCCTATTAAAAGCAGATTGTGAAAGCCACTCGCTGCGATCTCCGCCGCCCTTTTTGCCCCTTCCTGTCCCTGCACTTCTCGAAAATCCGCAGAATATCTCTGTCTTTTCGTAATATCTCCATGAAACTTTCCTCTCTCCCCCTTTTGTTTTCCCAACAAAACGTCTCTCATCTGAGCCAATGATCTTACTCCAATCACTCGTATATCTGGAACCATAGAACCTTCCTGTAGGTTTTCAAAAGGAAGAATACAGGTATGGCATCCCAACTCTCTTGCCTTGCGAACAACGGGCAACACACCGATCACAGGATTACATTTCCCGCTCAGACTGACCTCGCCTATGATAAGGATTCCCTGAAGCGACTCACAGGGAATCCTACCGGCTGCTGACAAAATCGCAGCCGCTATGGGAAGGTCATACCCTGCCCCCTCTTTTCGTATATCCGCTGGTGCTAAATTGACTGTTATCCTCTTAGGCGGCAGTGAAAGCCCTGTGTTTTTCATTGCTGTTCTCACTCTCTCCTGAGCTTCTTTCACCTGAGAGGACACATATCCAACCATGGAAAAGGAAGGCAGACCGTCGCTTAAATCTGCTTCTACTTGAATCGGACAGATCTCCATTCCCTGAATGGATGCCGACAACACGCTACTGAACATTATTCTCTCCTTTCTCTTTCGGCACACACGCCGCCGTAATCCCCCGAAATAGCAAGACCACTGATTGCGGCGTGTGTATCGCACAAAGCATTTTGTACGATAGGAAAGGACTTTCACGCAGAAACGTGACAGATCTTTCCTAATACAAGAAATTCATCCAGCACTGCAATCAGACTCCCATGGTTGCTCTCAAAACTATGTACACCTCTCCAGGCACTGCTCATTTAAACTCGAAAAAATGGGAGCAGAATCTCTCCCTATGATTTGATTTTAGAATCGTTATCCTAGAATACCTTGTCGGTCTCTTCGATCGTCAAACAGAACTTTTCCCCGCTCATCAATTCCACATAAATATGATTTTTATGTTTCTCGACAACCAGTGAAGCCAAATCCAACTGCTTCGTTCGATTCAGAATATGATACAGCTTCCAGATGAATTCATCGTTTTCCATTTAACTTCCTCCTTTTTCAGTTTAGCCCATTTTGTTCCGAATTGCAATAGTACATTTTGTTCTGGATATAATTTTAATAGTAGAACAAAGGAAAAGGAAATCTATGAAATTTCAACGTATTCAAAATCTGAGAGAAGACGCAGATCTAACACAAAAAGAATTAAGTGAATACCTTCATATCAGTCCTCGTACCTATTCTCACTATGAAAACGGTACCCGAAACATCCCAGTCGAGATGTTGATACGACTGGCAAATTATTACAACACCAGCATTGATTATCTGGTCGGCAGAACGGATAACCCTCACTGGAGAAAAGACGAAAAATAACGAAATAGAACAGCAGTAGCTGTTTTATTTTTTGTCTAAATCATACAAAACAAATTTTAAAAAAACACTGACAGTCCTCCCAAAAAGTAGTAAACTGTATAGATAACCAATGAACTATTTAAGGAGTGAAAATTATGTTACAAGATATTGCACCTTACGTTTACCACAATGAGTATACCCCCTGTGCTCCTCAGCCTGAAGACTACCTTTTGATCTACCGTGAACAGGAACTCCTCCTGAGGCAGGAAGAAGCCTCCTTTTCACTTCCCAAAATAAAAGAGCTTGCCTGGTCAGCTGAGCAATTACATATCTCTTGTCGCTATCTGTTTTCCATCAGTCAAAAACACTTTTTTCTGGCTTCGGACACCACCGCCTCTTCTTTATCAGGCTACAGTTTTCAGCCAATCCGTGTTCTGCGCAACGCCCATCCTGCTCACCTGGCTTTCGCCGGCATCACTGGAATGCAGCTTTCCCATTGGTACGACACACACCGCTTCTGCGGCCGCTGTGCCTCTCCTATGAAGCACAGCGACAAAGAACGTATGGTCTACTGCCCTAAGTGCAAAACCATCGAATATCCCAAAATCTGCCCCGCGGTTATCGTGGGAATCCTAAACGGCGATAAAATTCTACTGTCCACCTACGCCGGCAGGGATGTAAAAAGCTATGCGCTGATCGCCGGCTTCTCTGAAATCGGCGAGACCATAGAAGGAACCGTCCACAGAGAAGTCATGGAAGAAGTCGGTCTGAAAGTTAAAAACCTTCGTTTCTATAAGAGTCAGCCCTGGTCCTTCAGTGACAGCCTTCTCATGGGATTTTTCTGTGAAGTAGATGGCAGTGACGAGATTCGCATTGACCACTCAGAGCTAGCCACTGCTCAATGGTTCACCCGAGACGAAATCATTCTGGAACAATATGACATCAGCTTGACCAGAGAGATGATACTGAAATTCAAAAACAAAGAACTTCCGTTCTAATTCGGATGAAAAAACTTTTACGGTTCATCTGGAACTGCTTTTAAAGTGTTCATGATATGTTTGGCGAACTCTCTGGCTTTCTCCTGAATGTTCTCCACTTCCAGAATACTCTCCGGATCATTTGCAGTCTCCAAAAATGCGAACTGAGAGGGGAGAATAAAACTCTTATTCATATTGAGGCCTGAAATTAGCTGTTCTGCTACCAGATCTCCGCCACTGTATCCGGAAATAATAACAGCAAACAAATTTTTCTCCGAAAAGCGGTTTTTCCGAAATAAAGCTGTCAGCCTGTTTATAAAGGCTGACAGATTTGCACTGACAGCATCATTGTAATTAGGACAAAGCAGCACCAGCGCATCGCAATTTTGCACTGCTGGATACACCTGTTCTACAATCACCCCGCCATAGTAGCAGTTAGACCGCCTGCTAAAATGCATACACATCTTATAAGGACAACCCGCACAGTCCTGTATCGAGCCGTTTCTCAGCGAAATCTCTTCAATTTCACAGCCTTTCAGATTTTCCTTTGTCATCTGCCAGAAATTTACCGTATTTGACGTCCGAAAATTGCTGGCGTGCAGCATTAAAATCTTAGGCCTCTTCTTTGGCTTTTGGCTGAATCCTGCCACCGTATCTACCAACTCCCTGGAGGCTTTCAGATAAGCCCCCATATTATCAGTCTCCAAATTCATCGCCTGAATGTTGAAGTTTTGCAGGGAACCGGTTCCTTCCACCAGAGGTCTGCCTGGAAAAGTACATCCACACTGATTGGCCGTGAAGACAAAATCTCTGGCAATGGACTTTGTATAAAGCTCACTCTCACCGTCCACGATAATTCCTCCCACGGCCCCTTTTAACATCTGATGATTCAGACGAAGCACCTTCAGAAATCGAAAATATTCCAAATTGATCCCAGATATTCCCTGGGAGACGGCAAAGATAATTCTTTGATTTTGAAGGCCCTTAAAGTCCTCTAACCGTTCAACCAATCGATAATCTCTTCCTCTTAGCGCATACTCTAAAACTTCCTGTAGTCTCATCGTTCTGCACTTGTCGTTACACCGGGGACGCACCAGAACCAATTCGCTCATAAGATTGCCCCCAGTCCCTCATATGCCCGCGTCAGCCTCTTATACAGCTTCTGGGGAAGCGGTAGAGATTCAATCTCCAGCCCCTGCATCGTATAGCGGTTTCTGCTTCCCATGTAGACTCCACCCAGGAAATTCGAACTGTAATGCCATTCTCCTTTCATCGTAAGAATCAAAGAGATTGCTGCGGATGAGAGTGCCGGTGCAATGTATGGCTTAAATCCCAGTTCCCTGGTGCGCAGATTCGCTTCCACAGCCATCTTCGTCAACTCCACAGAACGTTCGTCATCATAATTTTCTATGCTGTTCGCAATCACCAAATCCTGCCCATGGGGACCATAAGCCCTGCCCTCAGTCAGAAAATCGGCAAACCGCTCCTCCTGTTTTGCGTAATACGCTGCTCTCGCGTTCATCACTCCCAATCCATAACCCTGGATTTGCTCTGGAAGCAGACCTTTCTTGTCAAACTTCCCATTTTCATCCTCATTGGAAGCTAAAAACGCTGCCTTACAAAGTGGATCCACAGGATCGGAAACCACCGCAAAAACTCCCTGGAAGTTTCGTAGCCGTGCCATCCTCGCAAAACTTTCCACAATTGTACGGTTTGCTTCGAATTGAGCCATACGAACATCCTCCACCTTAGCCCCTACCGGTGGAATCCCTTTTGATGCACAGAATACAAAGAGATCACAGTCAAACAACTTCTGGGTATCCACTACTTTCACTGGTGGCAGTCGATCATAATCCCAGGGAAAGGCCGTCTGGTTCATTTCACACTCCCAACGTCTACATACTTTCTCATCCAAATCGCAGATACCAATTTCCTGTATGCAGTCCGCTCCTAGCAGTTTCAACCCAATGAGCACAGTTCCTCCCACGTCCCCCAATGCCAACAGGTGCACCACTTTCTTTTTTTTCATCCATTCTCTCCAATAGAGATCTCTCTTCTCCCAGGCAACATCATCCAACCAGGAAGTATTCTGTCCAATTACCTCTCCCCGGTAAATGGCCTCTATCAGCCCCTGATTTGTTTTCTCCTGACTCAGCCTGCCACTGTCTAGCCAATGCAGTCCCTCCTCTCCTTGCAGCATTCCAGGATGAGAGACCACAAACCTCCCTTTTGAAGTTCTTGGGTCTCGTTGTACCTCAATTACCACGTCAGAATTTACTTTTTCTCTCATTTTCACACTTCCCTTTTCCCAAAATATACACAAAGTCTGAAGTTGTCATTTAATCAGCTCTTTCAGACGAATCAACCGGACAATATCATTTTCCACATAGATGGATGGGGCTACATGGTAATCATAGCTCAAATGATCTCCCCGGTCAGGGCAGCACGGAGACAGAATCACTTCTCCCAGACGATTCAAAGTCAAATTTCTCTCAAACACCGTCTGATATTCTTCCTCCAAGACCCTCAAAATATCTCTGGAATTCTCCAGACAAGTCATTGACAAATCATAGATCGCATCATTGGACACGCCATAAATAAATCCCGGCATTACATAAGGTAGTATCAAATTGATGGAATTTAACAGAGTCGCCTTATTCTCTGATTCTGATTTGATACTATCTCCTCCGATAAACGGATAGATCGAAGATTCCACGAACCACGCTTTTATGGACGGAATAAAATATACACTCTCCACTTTTCGATTCTGAATCTCCATCAGATCTTTCCCACGGCCCGACAAAAGTCCTACAATAATCCGGTCAATTTTCACATTCTCTTGTTCAAAAAGCGGGTTCAGCTCTTTTATCCTATACCCTTTATGCAGCAGATCATCCACCAAAATCACAGGACGGTTAAAAGACTTAATCGTCCTCACCTGCGTAGCCAGCGGAGAATAATTGGGATATTCTGTGATGGAAAATCCCGTCACCTCCGGCTCAAAGGTCTTCTCTGTGTGCAGTACCTTGGTAACCGTATTCGGCACTGCATTTCCTCTCAAAATTTTTCCGAATGGCACACACATGGAAGGCCCTAATCTGCGCACTTTTGTGACTTCACTGGAAACCTGATTTGCTCTGGTAATTCTCTCCATCAGACGATGGTACATAATTTCTGACTGGAAAGAAAGGACCAACTGCCCTGGATACAGCTTCGTCATCGCCAGCTGCAGCCGACAGTGCGTCTGCTGTAGGGTATCCAGCACTCTAGGATTTTGGTCAAATGGCGCTTTTAAAACTGTCTCGAGATTTTGGAAAATCACGATAGGCGCCTTCATGTCGACCACATACACAGGTCTTTTGGACATCTTGTTATCCAAAAGCTGAAAGCCCTGCCTCTTTAACGTTCCTTTCGTCCTTTCATGAATATAACCACGATAAGGACTAAACACCGCATAAGTGTAATCTTTTTGCATACAGAACGCCAACGTCTCCGTCGCCAATAGCTGATCTACATCCCGAATGTGGGTTTGACTCGAGAAAAAGACAGCGGCTACTAGGACAATTCTTCCGGAAGTGTGTTCTCGAATGTGGTCCACAACTTCTATACTTTGGAATTCCTTATACAAATTCGTGGTTGCAATTCCATGAAACGCGGCCACTCCCACAATCTTATCAGACTGTTCTCTGTCTCTCACCACAGTATAACGAATATTGTCCACTTTTGAGGCACGCTGGAACTCTTCTTCCTCCGGTCTGCCCTCCAACACTTTAAAGATCTCCTCCTCAATGCTCTTCGTAGGATCCTCAAAGACTTCCACACGGACAGCCCTTCCCCTCAGAATCTGCTTGTATTGTGGTTCCCGCAAATACAGGTTATTCTCATAAATATAATTTTGCACCACCGGGTCTACAAGGGAAGAGATATCCCGGTTGTCATCAATGTTTTCACGAATCTTGGTGGAACTGATGTCCTCTAACCTCTCATTCAATTTCAGATAGTAAATCGGGGCCTTGATCTTTGCCTCCAATTCACTAGTTCCTCTCGTCTTCCCTCTCATAATCAAAATATGAGGAAAAGTCTGAATCGAATTTTCCACACAGGGCACTTGATAGGAGGAAGCGTTTTCCACCACATCACTTCCCGCTACCATGTAGACTTCTTTTCCCTGAAAAAGCTGCCGTAGTTTCAGAAGATCACTGGGAGTCGCTATATTCACTGGCCGATCGTCTGGAAATACGTAGATATTCTCCTCATCGGCCACCGACATGGTAATGATCTCTCTTCGAATCATATGAGGCTGAGTCTTTTTAGACCAGGAAAATTCATCCAGCGCCAGGTAGACTGTAAAGCCCAGGTCTCTGATCATTCTGGCAATCTCCTTATGTCCCAGTGAGAATGGGTCGTAGGTTCCTGGGAAGAACGCAATCTTCTTGGGCTCTTCAAAAGAAAACTCTTTATAGTAAAACAGATAATTTCCAATAAACCGATAGAGATTGTTCAAGGAAGCTGCATTGTTAAAAAAGGCCAATTCTGAAGTCTCCCGATTTTCCAACAGTGCCACAAATTTTTTACCGATAATTTGAAAAATATCCTTCTTCTCCTCAAGGCTTAAAACCTCTTCCTCAAAAAACGAGTGTCCAATAACCAGAACCGCTTCCTGACTGACTGCGTCCCGGTAATTTGCAAGGCCACTCAACAGGAATCCCAACATGGTCTTTCTGCGTTTCAGAAAACGGTCCGTCGGTTCCTGAAAGCGCTGGCGGTATTCATTGTATCTTTGTACCATGATTGACACGGTGTCTAAAGCTACACAGCTTACTCTCTCATTGATGCTGATCAGCAGCCTCTTAATTTCCAACAAAAATTCGTCCAACTCATCTGGCTCCAGATACAAAACAAATCTGCCCAGATACTGAGGAATATACTTAGAAAACTCGTATTCTCCAATCTCTAACCCCTTAATCAGCTCAATGGAGACTTCATTCCTCTGATCTTTTGTCAACAAAGGTGCCAGACTCACAAGAGCTTCCCCTGCCCGGTGCCTTACTGTCACCTGTTCGCTAACCTTCAAAAGATTGGAAAAATGAGTCGCCAACTGCAAAATAGACACATTCCCACCCATCTTTGCTCTCATAAACAGGTACTCAATATTCACGGCCTTGACAATCCAGGGGGTGGCCGCCTTTAGATTTTCCAAAAGAATATCCGAGAACGCATCTTCCTCATACAAGTCCTCAAAATTCCAGTGTGCTTTCCAGTTCTCTAGCTGCCAGTTGTCCAACACAACCATCGCCTTATATTTCAGTCCCGTTTTTCCCCAAAGCTGAAGCCTACTCAGCATTTCACCCACCAAATCAGCTAAATCCTCTCTCCTGGGCAGGCTGCCAGTCAAATACTTCAGAAAACGCAACACAGCCACATGAATTTCCAGCACTGGCCTTTCGATACAAGCTCCCGCAAAGTTTAAAAGCTGTGTCAAATCTGCATCACTCAACCATTTTACGGGCAGAACCGGCATCGTGTCCAACAGTATGAACGTCTCAGCGTCCGACATCTCCCTTACCCGGTAAAATCGAAGAAAACCGTGAAGATACGCCTCCTGATCTTCTATCTTGCACCGGCTCAGAACAGAGTCCACAACCCTTCTCAATGCATAGCCAATCCAACGGCGGTGTCTCTCCGTCACTTTATGGTCCGGCTGAATAATCATCTCCAAATACCGCTCCCACAGCTGAATACTATTGATCTCTGAGTTGTCCGCCTGAACTCCCTCCGGCAGTTCTTTTCGATAATCCTCATCATAATTTACGATAATATTTCCCATCAGATCAGCCGCCTGCCTTCGGATATCTCCTTCCCGGTGCATCAAAAGCTCATAGAGAAATTGCAGCGTCACATTTTTTTGTTTTTGGGTCATATAGGTAAAATACTCTTCGAAAATATTGATGTAAGCTCGGCTGTTTTTCCAGTTTTTTGCACTTCTAGCCGCCTCTAGGACAGTTCCAAAAGAAATCTCATGGCTCAGCTTGTGCATCAGGCTGATATTATGGGCAAACGTCATATGTTTCAGTGCATTGACCGTCTCTGTCATATCTAATAGAACTCGGTCTTTTCTCTCCACCTGTTTTCGCTGATCGGTGGAAAAATCCACATTCACTCCCAGCGACTCCATGTAATCCTCAAAGTCTTTCAGCTTTGCATACACATGGCGATAGCGATCTTCTTTTTTCTTATCCACATTGTCCAGTTTATCCAAAATCACCTGAAAAGAGTCCTGTAGGCTATAAAACCCCATAACTTCCTTTCCATTGACCCGGGCCTTAGTTTTCACGCGGAAATCCGCATAAATCAGAACCAGGGCCTCCACCTGCAAGTCCTCCAGCTCCAAGTCCCAAGTAGAATGATTCGCCGCCACGTGTCCGATCGTCGGGAGGTTGTTTCTGCGGCACCACACATCGGTATAGTAATAATGCAGATAGGGAATCCTGCGTACCTCCGAATCTTTACATCCATATTTTCCGATATCGTGACAGGCAGCCGCTCCTGAGATCAGCCTCAGATCAATGGGAACTCCCGCCTCAAAGAGCTGTCTCGCCACATGCATCGCCACGTAATGAACGCCTGCCACATGAGCCAGTAAGTCAAAAGGCATAATCTCCTTTCCAATACGCATCAGTTCATAGACATATTGCTCTCGAAAACACTTGCGAAATCGGTCATATTCCTCCGTATAATGACTGTCACCCACATTGTCTGGAAACACAAAATCCCGGGTTCTCTCAAAAGGTTGCCATTTTTTTTCGTACAAAAACAGATGGTGAAGCACCTCCAGATAAAAAATCGCGGCGGATTCATACTCTGGATTCGGTATCGCCTGACAGCATTCTGGAAACAACCCCTTGCGCACATAAAAATAGATATAGGAGAGCCATCCCTCTTTTGGTGTCTTTGGAGACAGCTCCTCCATAATGTCCTGACATAAAATCAAAATGTCTTCACAAGCGACCTTCCGTCCCTCCAGGACTTCTCCTAGCCTAGCCCGAAATATCTCATTCTTCAGAAGTGCCTGCATTCTTTTCTTTGTAAGTCTCATCCGCTTCAAAACTGTTTTTTTCAGAAGCTGTTCCTGTAAATTTCGAAATACCTCGCTTATCACTTTCGGAGTCATATTTTCTCCTCCCATTGTCACATGATCTTTTCCTCGCTGCGCCTTTTTCTATTCGCGCACATAGCCATTAAGTATATATTACCATCTTTAACCATAAGAGGGAAGTTTTTTTCACATAGGAAAACCGCTGTATTCTCTGAACTTAGCCCCTCCATAAGTCCAGACAAATACAGCGGTTTCATCTTCATATTTCTATGCAACAGCCTCCATGCCTGCTGCCAAAGCCTTTTTATTCAGTTCCAAGAATGCAGGTTTCACACAGGCTGCCAAAGCTGCATCCCAATCTAGCTCTTCCAGCTTCATAATCTTAATCAGAGCCCCCAAAAGTACCACGTTCATAGCTTTCGGATTTCCCAAATCCGCCGCGATTTTTGCCGCGTTCAAAACTTTCGTGGTCGCTTTTTCCTTCACTTTCTCGATGATATTCTCTGGATACTCCTCTTTTCCCGACAGAGTCGTAGCAGTCTCCATGTGAAAATCATTGACCACCGCAAATCCCTTTGGATTCAATATTTCCAGATAGCGATACGCTTCCATTGCCTCAAAAGAGACCAATATATCCGCAGACCCTTGTCCGATAATCGGTGAATATACCTTCTTTCCATAGCGCACCTGAGTCGTCACGCTTCCTCCTCTCTGAGACATTCCATGAATCTCAGACATTTTCACGTCATAACCGGCTTCCACCAGAGCATAGGAAAGGATTTTACTCGCCAGGATGGTTCCCTGTCCGCCCACACCGCATAACAGAATGTTTTTATTCTCAGACATCTTATTTTTCCTCCCTTCCGATTGCACCTTTCGGACAAACCTGTGCACAGACATCGCAGGCCACGCACTGCCCTTTGTCAATACTCACTTTCTTCGTCTTCTTGTCATAGGCCAAAGCTGGACAACCAGTCTTAATACATCTCTTACAGCCGATACATTTCTCATGGTCAACCACATTCGTCGCCTTATAATTTCCAAACTCCGCTTTGTCCTCAGCAGAAAGTTTCTTCAGAACACATGGCCAGCGGGTGATAATCACTGCCGGACCTTCCACATTGATTCCCCACTCGATCGCTTCCTTCACTTCGTCCAGCTTCAGCGGGTTCACTACCTTCACATGCTTGCAGCCTAGCGCCTTGACCACAGCTTCTATATCGGTGGCATTTGCTGGTTCCCCTTTGATATTATATCCTGTGCCAGGGTTTTCCTGATGCCCGGTCATTCCCGTGATGCGGTTATCCATCACTGTCAAAACCACATTGCTGTTATTATAGATTGCATCCAAAAGGCTCGTCATCCCCGAGTGGAAGAAGGTGGAATCCCCCATCATACCAAAGCATTTCTTTCCTGTCTGTGCTTTGTCAAACATCAGCTGAGCTCCATGGGCCACTGAGAATCCGCCTCCCATACAGATGGCGATGTCCTTACAGTTCAAAGGGTCCATACCGCTTAGCGCATAACAACCGATATCACTGACTGCAATCGCCCTCTTTTCCTTAGACAGCTGATATAAAAAGCCTCGGTGAGGACATCCCGCACATAAAGTCGGAGGACGCTTCGCAATCTCTTCCGGGTTAATTTCAATCGTCTCGCTTTCCTCGTTCAGCAGCTCTTTGCGAACAATATCCGGATTCAGCTCATACATCAGCGGCAACTTCTCTTTTCCAACGCATTCGATGCCTGCCGCCTTGATCTGCTCTTCCATAAATGGATCCAGCTCTTCAATCACGTACAGAGTTTCGACTTCTTTTGCAAATGCCCGGATCTTATCCATCGGAAGAGGATGCGTAAACCCTAATTTCAGATAAGAGGCATTGTCTCCGAAGACTTCTCTTGCATACTGATAGGATACGCCAGCTGTGACAATTCCAATTTTCTTGTCATGGTATTCTACACGGTTTAGCTCTGTCTCATTGGAGAATTTTTCCAGAGCTGTCATTCTCTCTTCCACATGTCTATGTAAAATTTTAGAGACAGCCGGGATTGGATCGTATTTCATTTTTTTCTCATAAGGAATAAACGGTACTTCCACTCTGTCTCCCATCTCCACGATGGATTTACTATGACAGACACGGGTCGTCATACGCATTAAAACAGGCGCATCATACTTCTCACTGATCTCAAACGCCGCTTTCACAAAATCCTTACATTCTTGAGAGTCTGACGGCTCTAGCATCGGAATCTTAGCCGCCTTTGCATAATAACGGTTATCTTGTTCGTCCTGGGAAGAATGAAGACCTGGGTCATCGGCCGAAATCACCATCAATCCCCCAGTCACACCTACATAAGACAGGGTAAACAATGGGTCTGCCGCCACATTCAAACCTACATGCTTCATAGATGCCATGGCACGTCCACCTGCAAAAGAAGCTCCAATCGCTGCCTCTAGAGCTACTTTTTCATTGGGAGCCCATTCTGAGAAGACTTCATCGTACTTTGACATATTTTCCAGGATCTCGGTACTCGGTGTACCTGGATAAGCGGATGCAAACTGAACACCAGCCTCCCACGCGCCCCTGGCAATCGCTTCATTGCCTGTCATTAATTGTTTCAATGTATATTCCTCCTCACTTTGATAATCTGGTTTTATCTTAGCAACAATACCTCTAAAAATCCAATATTGTTTTCTAATAAGCTTATAAGGAAATGTTATTTATTTATATAAATATCAAAAATTCTATGATTTTATTGTGAATTTTGCATAATTATCTCAGTTTTTTATTTCCCTCTACACATTTTTCTAAAGTTATTTTATAATCAAATGTAATAAATACCTTACCGCTCAAAATATAAAAAATAGGAGGAGTCATCTTGAATCTTCGACAACTAAAGTACTTCGTAACCCTAGCTGAAACTTTAAGCTTCACCAAAACTGCCCAGGTCTTTTATATCTCGCAGACCGCAGTCACTCAGCAGATCAAATCCCTGGAATCTCAACTGGGCGTTCCTCTCTTTCGCCGCACAAAACGAAAAGTAGAACTGACTTCTGCGGGTGCCGTCTTCCTCCCAGAAGCCAGGGAGATACTGGAAAAAACACAAAAGGCCATTGTCAAGACCAAGCTAGCCTACACTGGTTCTTCTGACACTCTGCGCATCGGCGTCGTCCAAGGCTACGAGCACTCTGATATGCCGGAAGCTCTGCATCGTTTCCGCGCGCAAAACCCCAACATCTCCATCTCCATTTTTCGTTCCGACGCCAGCGATCTCTACTGCGCTCTCCAAGAAATACGATTGGATGTAGCTTTCAATTCTCGGATAGCCCCTGGCAATCTGGAAGATTTCAACATCTCCAGCCATACATTAGCCACTTACCCTTTGATGGTATTTCTACACCCGTCTCATCCTTTGGTTCGCAAAAAGGAGTGCAGCCTATCCGATTTAAATCATGAGCCCTTAATCTTTCCTGATCTCAGAAACGACCCGTCCGGGTACAATAAATGTCTTCTGGATTACTTTGTTCAGACCGGCTTTGTACCGACAATTGTCCAGGAATCCAGCAACTATGAAGCCATCCTTCTGATGGTAGCCGCCTCCTTGGGGATTGCAATTTTGCCCTCCTACGCCCATGTTCTGGCTCACAACCTGGGAAATATCACTGCGATTCCCCTCACAGGTGAGATTTCCTCTCTTGATATCGTAATTGCTTGGCATAATCAAAATCACAATCCTACGATTCAAAAATTTCTCTCTGCAGTGTGACAAAAAGGCGGTCTAGAAAGGTCTTTCCTTGCAGAGCAAAATGAGCAAGCCCTCTTCAACTCCCCCATCTCCTCTATCTTGGAGAGTGCGTCCCGCTTTACACGCCACCGCAACACCGTTTTGCAGTGCACCACTTTATTGCGGCGTGCACATTCTTAGCGGAGCGCTTGTATAATAGAAATAGCTTTCGCGCTTCAGCAAGATGAGGTATTTCCTATTATACAGAAAAGAGCTGTACACAGGCGAGTCACTCACTCCCCTGCATACAGCTCTCCAAAACTTTCTTTCAGTCTTGTCACAATTCCTTCTGCATCTTTTTCACCTGTTCTACTATATACTCTTTGACCTCTTCAAAAGGAATTCCCAAAGCCACTCCCAGTTCCTCGTAAAGAAGCATCTCTGCTTTCTTTCGATACTCCAGGTCTGTCTTTCCCGCTTTCTTCCCATTCTTGATCAACCTGCGGTTTTTTACATAAACCGATTTGATCAGCCTCACCAGCTCTTCACAGGAATGGGTCCGCAAAGAAGCTTTATAGTGCTCATTTAATACTCTCTGGTCCCGGCTGCTGCACACCCGCTCACAGATCTTGGGCATCCGCCAGATAAGCGCATCTGCCTCCTCCCGGGTCATTACTGGACGCATGAACATATCACTGTCCACAGGAATGTAGATGGTTCCGCCTGTGCGGATCGGAGAAAGCTTATAATAAATTTTTCCTGGGTGTGACCCTCTGATATTAGACAAAGGGCCAATTTCTTCCACACGGCAGACTCCGGTATTACCATACACAATGCAAGCCCCTTTTTCAAACATTTTGGTTCCTCCAATCCAAATAATCCGTTACCTATATCTTATTTTTACCAACTATTTCTATTTTATCACTCAATAATGCTATTCACAAATAAAAATTTAAATTTTTTATTATTTTCGGTAACTATTCAACCATGCGACTGGTAAGGACAAAGTGGGCAAGCCCACTTCAACTCCCCCATCCCCTCAATCTTTGAGGGGCGCAGTCCCACTTTGCACGCCGCCGCAACACCGCCTTGCGGTGTACTACCTTATTGCAGCGTGCGCATCCCTGGCGGAGCATTTATGTAATGGGAAAGGACTTTCACGCATTAGCGTGACAAGGTCTTTCCTATTATAAAACAAAAATCCGGAGCAAGCTTGCCTGCAGGATTCTCTGCCTGAACCTTATTTTTCCTCGCACACCTGGAAAATATAAAATTTCAGATAGTACGACTCCTCTGCCGCCCATAAAATCGGATGATCTGCCGCCTGCGTCCGATATTCTACCTGGCGAAGGCGCCTGTGGGCGCTTCTCGCAGCCTGATGAATCGTCTTCGTAAACAGCTCATAATCCATAAAATGAGAACAAGAACAGGTTGCCAGATATCCCCCTGGTTTTACCAACTTCATCCCTCTTAGATTGATCTCCCGATAGCCTTTTACCGCGTTTTTGACAGAATTTCTGGATTTCGTGAACGCCGGCGGATCTAAGATCACCACGTCAAACTTCTCCCCCTCCTGTTCTAGTTGAGGCAGCAGCTCAAACACATCTGCGCAAAGAAATTCCACTCGGTCTTCCATTCCATTGAGTCTCGCATTTTCTCTGGCCCGCGCACATCCTGACTCTGAGGCATCTACTCCAAGTACTGATCTTGCACCGCCTAGTGCCGCATTCAGAGCAAAGGAGCCCGTGTGAGTAAAACAGTCTAAGACTCTAGCATCCCGACACAGCCTTTGGATCGCCAAACGATTGTATTTTTGGTCCAGGAAAAATCCTGTCTTCTGTCCTTCTTTTACATCCACAAGATACCGAATCCCATTCTCCGTGATCGGAACATTCGTGTCAAAAGGCTCACTTAAAAATCCTTTTACTCTGTCCATCCCTTCATTTAGGCGAACCTTAGCATCACTTCTCTCGTAGATGCCCCGAATCTGAATTCCATCCTCAGCGAGCACCTCTTTTAATAGATTTAAAATCTCTGTTTTCATCCTGTCTATTCCCAGAGCCAGAGACTCCACCACCAGGACATCTGAAAATTTGTCCACTACCAGTCCTGGCAAAAAGTCCGCTTCGCCAAAAATAATCCTACAGCTCGAAATATCCACGGTATGTTTTCTGTATTCCCAGGCATCCTTCACTCTCATGCGCAGAAATTCCCTGTCAATCACTGCGTCTTCCCGTCTAGTCATCATCCGAACCCGAATCTTAGAATTCTGATTTATGAAGCCTTTTCCCATGGGATATCCGTCGAAGTCCTGAACTCTAACAATGTCTCCATTCTCAAAATGTCCCATAATCGATTCGATTTCGTTGTCGAAAATCCAGGCGCCCCCGGATTTGATCGTTCTCCCCTCACCTTTTTTCAATGTCACTATTGCCAGTTGTCTTTTTTCCACTTTTTCTCTCCTCACTCACACTTATGATAAGCAATTCTCTCTGTTCCGTCTTCCGCCGTGACATAACCACATCTTTGAAAACCATTTTTCTCCAGCGCTCTTTGCATAGGCAGATTCTTCTCATGGGTATCAATTCTGAGATTTTGGCAGTTTTTCCAACACCATCCCAGAAATTCGTGAATCAGACCTCTGCCTTTGTCTACCACGGCCACCCGGTGAATCGTTCCATAAGGCTCCCCATTCAGCCACCTTCCCTCCCGAATTTCCTCGTAGCTGGGTTCTCCTCCCAAAAAGAAGACAAAAACTCCCAAAAGCTTATCTCCCTCTAAGCACACGAACAGCTGTCCTGCCTCTATGTCCTGCATAATAAGTTTCTGGTTAGGGTATCCATTTTTCCACTGATCTGGATTTCCAGTTTTTTCCATAAATTGTCTCGCCTGTGCATAGACTTCCTCAATCCTGGAAACTTCTTCTGACTTTGCTCTTCGTATTACCACCATTTCCCCTCCTGTCCCGCATTTCTTCACTTAATATAAGGGACGTTTCCTTCTTTTGTCAATATTTCATTTTTCAAGCACGGCCGTCCTTTACCGGGTTTATCGCGCAAACCCTCATGCCGCTTGTCGGCGGCACCTTCAAAAGTATAACCTGCGGATTGCTCCATGCATCGCACTCCGACACATACGCCTGTGTACTCATATAGTAAAAAGACAACCTGCAAAATCAGTTGGAAAAGCACGAATTTCTTGTCCGCCTCATAGACTATATAGAAATCCCCTATGAGGTGAACTTTTTGAAAACATTTCAAAAACCCCTGACGGTGGAGGAAGAGAGATATTACCTTAAAAAATTTCAAGAAGGGGATCTTAAGGCGAAAGATATTCTGATCGAGCGAAACCTCAGACTTGTAGCTCATGTGGTAAAAAAATATCAAGGATTGGAGGAAGACTTGGATGATTTGATCTCTATCGGAACCATTGGACTGATCAAGGCAGTATCCACTTTCGACAGCAAAAAGTCCAACCGCCTGTCCACTTATGCCGCCAGATGTATCGACAATGAACTCCTCATGATGCTGAGAGCTCGAAAAAAATATTCCCGGGATGTTTCTTTGTACGAACCAATTGGCACTGACAAAGAAGGAAATGAAATCAATCTTCTGGATATCATTGAGAGTCCGCCGGAAGATGTCGTAGAAAATTATTCGGTGAAACAGGACATTCAAAAGGCGATGCACCTTTTGTCCACCTGTCTTTCCCATAAAGAATATGAGGTAATCCGACTGCGCTTCGGACTATTCGGTGAAAAGGAATATACACAGAGGGAAATAGCAAAGCGGCTGAACATCAGCCGCTCTTACGTGTCTCGCATAGAAAAAAATGCACTATTAAAACTACGTCGTCTCTTCTTGTCTTCTTAGAATATCATAAGGTTGGAAGGTCACACCGACATCCACATACAGCCTTTGCTGAGGATGTGGTGCGCTTTCCACCTCCTCGCCCTCTTCATTGAGAATTCGTCTGACTGTCACCTCTAGGTTTCTGCCGTCTGGCTTCATAACCTCAATCTTTTCTCCAACTGAAAATTTATTCCTCTGTGTAATCTGAGCCATCCCTTCCGGTGTAAGCCCCTCCACAAAGCCTAAATAGGTGTACTCTTTCACATAGGTGTTATTGTCATAGATCTGCGCGTTTTCATCTGGTTTTCCATAAAAAAATCCAGTGGTAAACTGCCGATACGTACAATTGGAGATCTGTTCCCGATACCAGGGGAGATTTTCATGGTACTTCTTTGCACTTTCCAGATAGTCATCAATCGCCTTTCGATAGGTTCTGGCCACCGTAGCCACATAGAGAGCTGTCTTCATTCGCCCCTCTATCTTCAGACTATCCACTCCCGCGTCTAGCAGATCGTCCATGTGTTCAATCATGCACAAATCCTTAGAATTAAAAATATAGGTTCCTCTCTCGTTTTCATACACCGGCATATACTCTCCTGGTCTGGTCTCTTCCACAAGTGAATATTTCCAGCGGCATGGATGTGTACATGCTCCTTGGTTGGCATCTCTTCCCACCAGGTAATTGCTCAATAAACACCGCCCGGAATAAGAGATACACATTGCCCCATGCACGAAAGTCTCAATTTCCATATCTTCCGGTATATGAGCCCGAATCTGGCGAATCTCTTCTAGGGACAGCTCTCTAGCTGTCACCACCCTCTTCGCACCCATCTGATACCAAAAGCGGTAGGTCTCATAATTCGTGTTGTTGGCCTGCGTGCTGATATGGCGCTCCAGCTCAGGACAGATTTCCTTTGCCAGCATAAAGATTCCCGGGTCCGCAATAATCAAACCATCCGGCCGAGTGGTCTTCAGCTCCTTCAGATACGCCCTGACCCCGTCCAGATCTCGGTTATGAGCTAAAATATTTACGGTCACATAGACTTTTACCTGGTGGGAATGAGCGAATGCAATCCCTTCTTTCATTTCTTCACGGGTAAAATTTTTCGCCTTCGCCCTCAGACCAAAAGCTTCCCCGCCGATATAGACGGCGTCAGCACCAAATATGACTGCTATCTTAAGCACCTCCAGACTGCTGGCAGGCACTAACAATTCTGGTTTTCTCATAACTCTCCTTTATCCAATCTTTATGCTCACAGTGACCCCATCCCCAAGAGGGAGAATCGATGTCATCAGCTTAGGATCATGTTTTAACGCAAACAGATAATCTCTCATTCTCTTGTGAATCGTACGGTTTCTCCGCTCCACGGCAAATCTCGACTCAATGATATCTCCGTCCTGAAGTACGTTGTCAGAGACCAGCACCCCTCCCGGCGCCAGCAACCTCATAATTTCAGGAAGAAAATGGATATACTGCCCCTTTGCCGCGTCCATAAAAATTAAATCATAAGACTCATCCAAAGTCTTCAAGAGATCTTTCGCATCCCCGGCAAGCAGTGTAATTTGGTGAGAACGCCCGTACTTTTTAAAATTCTCCAACGCAATCGGAATTCTTTTCTCATAGTTCTCTATCGTGGTAATCTGACATTTTTCAGGGCCATACTCACACATAAGAAGTGTGGAGAAGCCAATGGCAGTCCCCACCTCCAATATTTTTTCCGGCTGCTTGATACCCAACAATACTTTCAAAAAACTTTGCATCTCCCGCCGTATCACGGGAACATAAGTCTCATGGGCATACTGTTCTAGTTCTTCCAGATAATCTTTATTTCCTGTATCCAGAGAATTGATATACGTGGTCAGCCTCTCATCAATCATTGTGAAACGGTTCCTCCCTCGTCTTCTTCCTCACTCTGGCCGGACAAAACCGCCAAAATCCGATCTGGTGTGTAAGCCGTGCTCAGTATATAGGTGCCTGCTTTGATCTGCCCTCTGTAATTGGACAGTTTCTCCTGGAACACAAACACCTTCGCGTCTTCAATCAACCCCTTCTTTTCAAGCGTCTTTCCCACCTGGTAGGCGGAAGCTCCCTCCTTAATCACCACCGTCACTTCCTGTCCATCTTCAGGACTCATAGCCCGCTGATTAAAGATACTATACCCAAAGTGGTACGCGGTCTTCCCAGCCCAAATAATCAGAAACACGACGCACACATACAAAAGAATTCTCAGTACGCTTCCGGCCATCTCCGATGTTGCTTTTCCTTCGTTATTTTTTAAAACTCTCATGTGTCTTCTCCTCACCGGCTTATAACGCTGGAATATCCAATCCAATCCCCCAGGTCAACTCCCTGGTAATTTTCTGTATCAGCCGACACAAGGCCAGCTCAGCATCCAGATAAGCGTTTACCTCTGGAATTTTTCGAAGTTCCTCCGACTCTTTGACAAGCTCATCCATTTTTTCAAACAGGTGCTCCCTCTCCATCTCTCTCTGAGCCAGGTAGTTTCCTGCTCGGAAACGATTCACCCTGTCTTTCAATTCCGGCTGCTTACTCAATATTTCCTCTTGTTTTTTGTATTCTTTGTACACAGAGCTCTGTCTAATCACTGACACCAGTATCTGTACATTTCTCTCCACAATATCCATCGGCTGTTACGCCTCCATAATAATCGGTAAAATCATCGGTCTTCTCTTTGTGCGTTTCCACAGGAAATCCCCGAGAGCATCCTTGACCTCATTTTTAATTTTGCTCCAGTCAGACACACGGTGCTCCAGACAATTATCCAAAGCTTCCTCCACGACCTTTCTGGCATCTCCCATTAGATCCTCGGATTCTCTCACATATACAAAGCCTCTCGAGACAATATCCGGCCCGGCCAGAACCACATTGCTGTGTCTCTCTAGCGTCATCACCACAATCATAATGCCGTCTTCTGCCAAATGCTGACGGTCTCTCAAAACAATATTGCCCACGTCTCCGACGCCCAAACCGTCCACCAAAATTGCCCCTGTCTGAACTTTTCCGGTGACTTTCGCGCTATCCATATCTAATTCCAGCACATTCCCGGACTCCAAGATAAATATATTGTCTTTAGAAATTCCCAGGCTTTCCGCAATCTGCGCCTGCGCTTTCAAGTGACGGTACTCGCCGTGTACAGGAATCGCATAGTGAGGATGCACGAGAGAATAGATCAGTTTGATCTCTTCCTGACATGCATGTCCTGACACATGCGCATCCTGAAAAATCACATTGGCCCCCTTTTGAGAGAGCTCATTAATCACCTTAGACACCGCTTTTTCGTTTCCTGGAATCGGATTGGAACTAAAAATAATCGTATCGTTTGGTTTAATCGTCACTTTTTTATGAATACTAGCCGCCATCCTGGACAAAGCTGCCATAGATTCTCCCTGGCTGCCCGTCGTAATCAGTACAACCTGATCATCCGGATAATTCTTAATCTGGTCAATCTCTACCAGTGTCTTATCCGGAATTTTCAAGTATCCCAGCTCTGTCGCCGTAGTGATCACGTTCACCATACTGCGGCCTTCCACCGCTACCTTACGGCCAAATTTATAAGCTGAGTTTATTATCTGCTGCACACGGTCCACATTGGACGCAAATGTAGCTATAATAATCCTGGTATCTTTATACTCATTAAACAAATTGTCAAAGACATGTCCCACTGTCCGCTCCGACATCGTGAAGCCCCTTCGCTCCGCATTGGTGCTGTCACACATCAAAGCCAGCACACCCTTCTTTCCGATCTCTGCAAAACGCTGTAGATCTATGGCGTCCCCGAATACCGGTGTATAGTCCACTTTAAAATCACCAGTGTGAACCACAATTCCTGCCGGTGAATAGATCGCTAACGCTGATGCATCCTGGATACTGTGATTGGTCTTCACAAACTCAATGGAAAAATGTCCCAGATTTATCACTTGTCCATGGCACACTTCTTTTAGCTTTGTAGACTTGACCAGATTGTGTTCTTTTAGTTTATTTGTAATCAATCCCAGCGTCAGCTTCGTAGAATAGATCGGCACATTTACTTCTTTGAGCACATAGGGTAGAGCTCCAATATGATCTTCATGTCCATGGGTAATCACGAAACCTTTGACTTTCGAAATATTGTCTTTTAGATACGTGATATCCGGAATAACCAAGTCAATTCCCAACATATCATCTTCTGGAAAAGACAATCCGCAGTCTACCACTACAATACTCTCCTCGTACTCAAATGCAGTGATGTTCATCCCGATCTGTTCTAACCCGCCCAAGGGGATAATTTTCAGTTTAGACGCTGATTTTTTTCCTTTACGCACAGCGGCAGGCTTTGCCGAACTTCTGCTTGCTGTCTTGGCAGGCTTCTTTCCCGTACTGCTTTTTCCCTTAGCTCCTGAAGAACGCTTCTGCACCGTCTTTTTGGTTCCTTCCGTATGCTTTGTTCCGTGATTCACACCCTTATTTTCTGTTTGACTGCTGTTTTCTTTTTTCAATCATTGCACCTCCATCATGTTGTTGTGCAATTATTCTATATTCTATCTTCGCTGAGGAAAGCCTCTCCTTCTCTCACGTTCTTTCGACTTCTCCCGCCATCTCATTCTTTTTCAGATCTGTCCTTTCTTACTGCGCTCACAGACAGATTTATTTTCCACAGTTTTCTGTTTTCAAGGCACACAAAACACACCCTGCCAATCTGTGCCCACAAAGTGGGTGAGCTCACTCCTACTTCCCAATCCCCTCAATCTTGAGGGGCATAGCTCACTTCGCGCGCCACCGCAACACCACTCACAGCATCTGCAGACAATATCCCCCTATTTTCCTGACAATACACAGCTTTTTAAGCTACACTCCAATGCCTATAAATATAGAATAAATGCAAATTATATTTCTTCGTAATTTATGCTAAAACATAGCTCGGCTACATTTTAATATCTACATCTTCCATCGATTGCTCAAAAATTCTCATAACAGCTTCCAGCTCTTGTTCATCTTCGACCATCACATAACAGGCTTCCTGACTCTCAGGCTCTGATACATCTTTCAGAATATAAGCCTCTGCCTCCTGTTCTGTCACGGAATCTGACACCAAAAGATAGTTAAATCCATTGATTCTGGTCTGTTCTTCCACATAAAATTCCTGTATTCCGTCTTCTGTCTGAAATTCAATCTTTTCCATCTCGTTAACCTTTCCTCTGCCGGAAATCTCTCAGACTTTCTCCTCGCCGGCATCTTCCATTTCTTTGCGGATTCTCTGTGCATCCAGATACCCCTGCAAAATAAAAATAGCAGCCAACTCGTCCACATAATCTTTGCGGTTTTCTCTTCGAACTCCGCTCTCCATAAGTGTACGGTTCGCCTCCACGGTCGTAAGACGCTCATCCCACATCACAACAGGTAACCCTGTCCTTCTCACCAGCATGTCCCTAAATTCCAAAGACTTTTGGGCTCTGTCTCCCATTGTGTTGTTCATATTTTTCGGCAACCCCAAAACCAGGGTCTCTACCTCATACTCCTGAATCAAAGCTTCAATTCTAGCTAAAGTCTGTCTCAATTTGTTCTCAGACTTGCGCCGAATAATCTCTACCCCCTGAGCAGTCAAGCCAAGCGGATCACTTACGGCCACTCCTACCGTCTTCGAACCAAAATCCAATCCCAATATCCTCATAGATCACTTTTCCCAGGATCTATTTCTGATATATTCTGTGAGCAGTTCCTCCACAAGCTCATCCCGCTCCACTTTCATAATCATACTGCGAGCTCCTTTATAACTTGTGATATAAGTAGGATCTCCTGACATAATATACCCGACAATCTGGTTGACAGGATTATAACCTTTTTCAGCCATTGCGTTATATACCAAATCTAAAACTTCTTTTACATGAAGCTCCACATCTGGTTTTGTTTTAAAATATTGTGTATTTCCAAGATTCTCAGCCATTTTCTCACGTCCTCTTTTATATTCTATTCAGCTGTCAAGGCTTTCTCCCACAACTGAAACTATCATCCTTAGTTTATTTTAATATATCTTACCATAAATTACAATCAAAACTTTACTGCCTGTCCAACTAGCAGGTGGCTGCTCAAAAAACGCTCTGGAACCATCTGCACACAGTCATTGACTTTCCAGCTTCCATCGCTGGGCACGGCCGCCTTGATATATTCCCTGGAATGCCCGATCAGATACAGCTGCCCATCCACAGATATTTCTTCCTCCAAAAGTACCTCCAGCGTTTTCCCCAGAAAACTTTTCTCATATTCTTCCGCCCGTCTCTCTCCTAGAGCTATCATACATCCGCTCCTGCGAGCTTTCTCCTGCTCCGGAACCTGTCCGTCCATCTTATCTGCCTTCGTCCCTTTGCGTCGGGAAAACTTAAAAATGTGAGTCTCATAAAATCTTATGTCTCTCACAAACTCATAAGACTCCTCAAATTCTTCTTCTGTCTCCTGCGGAAATCCTACAATTACATCGGTCGTAAGCGCAGGGTTTTCGTAATATCTGCGCAAAAGCTCACATTTCTCCCGATACTCCTGCGCTGTATAGCGCCGATTCATTCTCTCCAGAGTCGTCTGGCATCCACTTTGCAAAGACAGATGAAAATGAGGACAAACCTTCCAAAGCTCTGCCAACCCTTTCACAAACTCCTCGGTAATGACCCCCGGCTCCAGAGAACTCAGACGTATCCGGGTAATCCCATCCACCTGATGAATCGCACGAATCAAGTCCAGCAGACTGTCCGGCTGTTCCTTGAAATCCACCCCATAGGAGCTCAGATGAATCCCCGTCAGCACCACCTCATGGTATCCTCTGTTCGCAAGGCGGACAACTTCTTTTTGTACCTCATCCTTGCTCCTGCTGCGGACCCTTCCTCTGGTGTAAGGGATAATACAGTAAGTGCAAAACTGATTACAACCGTCCTGGACCTTGATATACGCTCTGACATGTTCTGCTGTCGTCTCTATCTCCAAAGCCTCGTATTCTTTCGTCTGATTGATATTAATCACGCATTCTTGTTTTCCCCTGCTCTTATCATATGCCTCCAACAAGGACACTATGTCTTTCTTTTTGTTGTTCCCGACAATCAGATCAATCGCAGAATCTTTTTCCAGTCGCGGCAGATCTGCTTGCACATAGCACCCAGCTGCCACCACCACAGCTTCCGGATTCATCTTCTTTGCCCGGTGCAGCATCTGTCTGGATTTGCGGTCTGCAATGTTTGTGACCGTACAAGTATTAATAATATAGACGTCGGCCCCCGGCGCAAATGGTACAACTTGATATCCCGCTTTTTCGAGAATTTGCTGCATGGCTTCCAGTTCGTAGGCATTTACTTTGCATCCAAGATTATGAAAAGCTACCGTCTTGCTCATATCAAACTCCTTTTTCATGTCCAAACTTTATACAATTTCACTAATTATGCGGCTATTTTTTATCTGATTTCACCTTGACTTTTATAGACTCAAACTGTAAGATAAGGCTGTAAGTAAGAAAGAAAACTATAGTATCACACTAGGGAGGTCTATTTATGAAAACAGTACAGATTTCACTGAACTCTATCGATAAAGTGAAAGCATTTGTAAATGAAATCAGCAAATTTGACTGCGACTTTGATCTGGTATCCGGAAGATATGTCATTGACGCAAAATCTATCATGGGTATCTTCAGTCTGGATCTTTCCAAACCGATCGATCTCAACATTCACACTGATGGAAGCAGCCTGGACACTGTAATGGAGGTTGTAAAATCCTATATCGTTTAAACCACTCAGAGTCTTTTGGAACTGTCGTGCAATCAAACCTCAAAACGGGTTTTTCATTGCGCGGCAGTCTTTTTATGTCCAGTTCGAACGTTTCACAAAAGCCATTTTGGCAAACTCAGCTTTATTCCACTGTGATTACTTCTGTCGTCCGAATCGCCTCTTCCATCAGAGAATCTATCTTTTCCTCCAATTTCGTCTCCGATCTGTGAATAATTTTCAGATTCGGTTTTGTCACCGGGTGCTTTGCCACAAAAATTGTACAGCAGTCCTCAAACGGCTGGATGGATGTCTCAAAGGTATCAATCTTATGTGCGATCTCCACAATCTCCTGCTTGTCAAAACCAATCACCGGACGATAGACCGGCAGCGTACACACTTCGTTAGTCGCCATCAGACTCTGCATCGTCTGACTTGCTACCTGTCCGATACTCTCCCCGGTAATCAATCCCATACACTTTCTCTCACGCGCAAAGTGCTCCGCAATCCTCATCATATAACGGCGCATGATAATCGTCAGTTCTTCATGGGGACACTGATCATAAATGTAAAGCTGAATATCCGTAAAGTTTACCACATGAAGGTTAATCGGTCCGCTGTAGCGCGCAACCAGCCTCGCCAGATCCACAACCTTCTGTTTTGCCCGCTCACTGGTATATGGCGGAGCATGAAAATACACTGCGTCAATCTGCACGCCCCTCTTAGCAATCATATAACCAGCCACAGGACTGTCGATTCCACCTGACAGCAGAAGCATCCCTTTCCCATTCGTGCCCACCGGCATTCCTCCTGGTCCTGGAATGGTCTGGGAATAGACATAGATTCTTTCCCTGATTTCCACCGAAAGATTCAGCTGCGGCTCATGGACATCCACCGACGCACCCGGAAAAGCATCCAGAATGCAGCCTCCCAGTTCCGCATTCACCTCCATGGATTCCATCGGGAAAGACTTCTTCGCTCTGCGGGTGTGAACCTTAAATGTCCCACAGTAGCCTGGATGGTGTTCCTTCATGTAAGTCAGAACATCCTGTGACAACTGTTCAAAGCCTTTCTCCTCATAGATAGCCACAGGGCAGATTCCCACAATCCCAAAAACCTTCTGAAGCGTTTCCACAGCCTCCTCAAAATCATAAGCACTATGACAGTGCACATACACTCTCCCTTGCTCCTTTGTCACCTGGAACTCCCCTTCGATCTTTTCCAAGGCTAGCCTCATCTGACGTATCAAGGCATCCTCAAACAGATGCCGGTTTTTCCCCTTCAGAGCAATCTCCGCGTATTTTATCAAAAATGCATTTATCATTCTATCTTCCATCCTTTACCTTTTACTCATCTCTCTAACGGCGGGAATAACGCCTCAGCACAGGCAATAGCTCCTTTAAAGTTTGAATACAGTAGTCGATTTCCTCTGCCGTGGTCGTCTCACAAAAACTAAACCGAAGCGTTGTCTCCAACTGACTTTTTTTCATTCCGACAGCCGTAAGCGTAGAGCTGCTTGTCTTCTTGTGAGTCGAACAGGCAGAACCTGCTGACACATAGATTCCCCTTTCTTCCAGCGCATGCAGCAATACCTCGCTTCTGACTCCCAAGAAACTAGCGCTGATAATATGGGGAGCTCCCTTTTTGCAGGGCATTCCGTTGACAACCACCTGCTCCATGTTCAAAAGCTCCTCTGTCATATGTTCTTTCAGGCTATACATATACTGTCTGTTCTCTTCCAGACGGCTATAAACCTCCCTGGCCGCCACTTCCATACCGGCAATTCCCGGCACATTATCCGTTCCTGAGCGCATTCCGCCCTGCTGACCTCCGCCCAAAATCTGCGGCTGTACCTTCGCCTTACCAGAAATATACAAAAAGCCGACTCCCTTGGGGCCATGGAACTTATGGGCGCTGACAGACATCAGATCAATCCCCTGTCTCTTGGGATAAATTTGGAATTTTCCAAATGCCTGAATCGCATCCACATGATAGAGCGCTCTCGGATTTTTCTCATGGATCATGGCCGCGATTTCTTCCACAGGCTGAACAGAGCCAATCTCATTGTTTACATACATGGTGGACACCAAAATCGTATCTTCTCTCAGGGCTTTTTCCAATGCTTCCATCCGCACCACTCCTGTCTCGTCCACTGGCAGGACAGTCACCTCAAAGCCCAGTTCCTCCAGATGCCGCACAGGCTCTCTCACCGCTGCATGCTCCACGGACGTAGTAATCAGATGCCTTCCATTTCTTTGATTTGCCATAGCTGTGCCCACCAATGCCAGATTGTTGGACTCTGTTCCTCCAGAAGTAAACAGGATCTCCCTTGGCTGTACCTTTAAAATCCTGGCAATCGTCTCCTGCGCTTCTTTCAGGTACCGCTCGGCCTCCACACCCTTTCGGTGCATCGCAGAAGGGTTTCCATAGTCTTCCATCATTGTCTTGACCACGATGTCCCGAACACTCTCGTAACACCGTGTCGTAGCTGAATTATCCAAATAGGCTTCCATCTTATTCGTCCTCCAACTGAAACATTAAAATAGACAGAACCGTCATCCCCGCAGTCTCCGTGCGAAGAATCCTCTTTCCCAAGGTAATCGGCTCTACTCCCACAGCCATGGCCTGTTCGACTTCTTCCGGGGCGAATCCGCCCTCCGGTCCAATGAAAATACCGATGCTCTGTCCTCTTTTGATACCGGCCAATGTTTCTTTTGTCTGTCTCATCCCTTTTGCCAGCTCATAGGGAAGCAGCTTCACATCCAAACTTCCGCTGTAGTCCAAAGCTTCCCGTAGACTGCATACCGGATGAATTTGGGGTACTAGCAGTCTTCTAGACTGCTTCGCAGCGTTTCTGGCGATCTCCTGCCATCTCTCCTGTTTTTTGGCCGCTTTCTTTTTGTCCAGCTTCACTACACATCTGGAAGTCGCCATGGGAATAACCTCAAAAGCCCCCAGTTCCACAGCCTTTTGGATAATCAGTTCCATCTTATCTCCCTTTGGCAGTCCCTGAAACAAGTAAATTCGGCTGGGCAGCTCATAATCCGACTCCTGCGCATACAAGATTTCCAGCAAGATTTCATCCTGCTGAAAATCTTTGATTCGGCAGTGATACTCCTTTTTCTCCCCGTCACTGACCCAGAGTTCCTCGCCCTCTCTCATTCTGAGTACCTGGCGGATGTGATTCACGTCCTCCCCGGTAATGTGAATCTCCCTCTCGTCAATCTGTTCCGGCTTCGCGAAAAAACGTTTCATCCTTTCAGTCCTTTCTCGCAGTCACACTGACCCACTCACCCTGGCGAGTCACTTCCACAACCTTCAGCCCAGCCCTTTCCACAGCCTGGCGCACTTCCTCTTCCTTCACATCCAAAATTCCCGATGTGATATAAATACCGCCCGGCTTCATGTGTTTTACAACCACGGGAGTCAAAGGCACCAGGACGTCTGCCAGAATATTGGCCGTCACCAGATCATATTTCTCATACCCTACCTTATCCTGTACCTGAACATCATCAATAATGTTTCCAATCATCATATCGAATTTATCCGCCGAGACACCGTTCGCCCGCAGATTGTCTTCCACCGCCGGCACTGCACATGGGTCCAAATCCGTTCCCACCACATGCTTAGCTCCTAATTTCAGTCCGATAATCCCTAAAATTCCACTTCCGGTTCCTACATCCAGCATCCTCGAAGACGCTTTCACATACTTTTTCAACTGACGAATACAAAGCTGCGTCGTCTCATGCATCCCGGTCCCAAAGGCTGTACCCGGATCAATATGAAGAACCATTCTGTCTTTGTCCTCTTCCTTCACAGGCTCCCAAGACGGTGTAATCAGAATATCATCCACATAAAACTGATGGAAGTATTCCTTCCAATTATTGATCCAGTCTTTGTCCTCCGTCTGAGACTCTTCAATACTTCCGTCTCCGATATCCATAAACTGAGACAAATTTTTCAGCTCATCTCTCACTTTCGCCAGTATCTCCTCTTTGTCTTCTTCCTCTTCCAGATAAAAACTCAAATACGCAATTCCATCGTCTCTGGGTCCTTCTGGCATAATGTCCACAAACATCTGTTGTTTATCTTCTTCTGTCAAAGGCTGCTTGTCCTCAATTTCCACACCCTGAATTCCCAGTTCAGCCAGAGCGCAGATCACCATATCTTCCGCCTCTGTCCTCGTTTTAATTCGAAATCGATTCCATCTCATCTTTTTCTCCTCCTTATTTTCACCAAAGTCCTGTCCACTCTTCACACAAGAACTTTCGCATATCAGCATGACAGAGTCCTTCCTAGGACATAAATAGAGCCACCAACGGTACCGTCACCATAGAGCCTAAAGTCGTGACAATAATTCCCTTAGACAATATTTTCCCATCTACTCCTGCCTGCTCTGCCATCAAAAGCGGCATATTCCCCACAGGCATTGCCACCATCAGCATACACGCTCCCAGCATCATCGGGTCCGTCACCCAAGGTTTCAGTGCCACCGTCAATAATATTGGCACGATAATCTGCCGTGCCAAAACAAAAACATAGATCCTTTTCTCCGAAAATATTTCTCTGAGTGGGGCTTTTGCAAGAAAACCGCCCACAATCACCATACTCAAAAATACCGTAGCGTCTCCCACATAATTCACAGTTTCTTGTGCTATCATCGGTACCTCTGGTTTTAACAGAAAAATTAAGATGGCGATCACATTGGACACATTGCCCACATTCAAAAAAATTTGGGGAGAAAGCTTCTGCTGTTCTTTTCCTCCATCTTTGTTTACCAGATAAATTCCGTACGTGTAGATCAGAAGGTTAAAATAAATGTTGAAAATCGTCACATAGACCATTGCATCCGCGCCTAAAACCGCCATGACCACCGGAATTCCGATAAAGCCTGTGTTCCCGAAAACCGTCATCATATTGTACTGCTGAAACTGGCAGCCAGGTGAGCGAAGAAGCCCTGGAATCACTAGACCTAAAAGTATCAACAGCAGATACAAACCACCAACCAGCACAAAACCCCAGATCACCTGGTCGTGTTTTAGGTTATGGCACCCCTCTAGAGCACTGACAATAATCAAGGCGGGGCTGCAAAGCTGAACTACCAAAGCCGACAAGTCTGCTGAACAGGAAAAGGCGAGGATTTTCCATTTAAACAACACATATCCTACTAAAATCAATAAAAAAATAACCACCATCTGCTGAAATATTACACCCGCACTCATCTTTCGTTCCCTATTCTTCACAAATTCCCTAAAAGCTCTACATTTCCATCCACTAATCATACACGATTCACAGGCTGTTGAAAAGAGTTTTCTTTTATTTCACCCAAAAACAAACACCGCTGCGCCTAGGCCGACTCCCTATTGCCCTCTCTCACAGAGGCCAATGTCATCTTCGCCCGACACAGCGGTCATTTCTCTTTTATAAAATTCACTCTTCAAAAGCTTCTTTTACTTTATCCATGAAGCCTTTTTTCTTCTTCTCTGGTTTGGAAAATGGGCGATTCCCACATGCCTCATCGAACTCTCTGAGTGCCTCCTTCGCCTTTTCATTTAGCTTCGTTGGAACCTGCACTACCAGAGTCACATAATGATCACCGCGCATATTTTTATTACGCAGGGACGGAACTCCTTTTCCCTTCAGTCTTATTCTGGTATCTGTCTGTGTACCCGGCTTCACCTCGTACACCACATCTCCGTCCACCGTACTGATTTTCACTTCTCCACCGAGAGCTGCCTGAGCAAAAGTAATCGGCGCTGTCGAGAAGATATTCATATCCTGTCTCTGGAAAATCGGATGCCTTGCCACAGAAATCTCCACCAGCAAATCGCCTCTCGGTCCCCCATTGACTCCCGGTTCTCCTTTGTCCCGAATTCGTATACTCTGTCCGTCATCAATTCCAGCCGGCACAGACACCTGAATTTTCTTGCGGGACGAAATATACCCAGTTCCACGGCAGTCTGAACATTTCTCTTTGATGATCTTTCCAGTTCCATGGCAATCCGGGCAGGTCTGTACATTCCGCACCATGCCGAACATGCTCTGGCTCGTGGTCACAATCTGGCCTTCCCCGTGACATCTCGGACAGGTCACAGGACTAGTCCCTGGTTTCGCTCCGGTACCGTGACAGGTAGAGCAAGAGTCCTTTAGCATGATTTCCAATTCCTTCTCACAGCCAAACACAGCTTCCTCAAAGGTAATATTCAGCCTCGCCCGCAGATTTGCCCCTCTCATAGGACCATTCTGCGTTCTCCTGCTTCTGCCGCCGCCAAAGAGATCCCCAAAAATATCTCCGAAAATGTCACCCATATCCGCGCCGTTGAAGTCAAAACCGCCAAAACCGCCGAAGCCTCCGGCTCCGCCGCCTGCACCGCCATTCTCAAAAGCTGCATGACCGAACTGATCGTACTGTTTTCTCTTCTGGGGATCGCTCAAAATCGCGTATGCGTTTGTGGCCTCCTTAAATTTTTGCTCGGCATCTTTATCACCCGGATTCACATCCGGGTGATACTTTTTAGCCAGCTTACGATATGCCTTCTTTAATGTCGCCTCATCTGCATTTCGGTCAACACCAAGGACCTCATACAAATCTCTTTTCTCTGCCATGATTAATCATCCTACTTACACTTCTTTGTAATCTGCATCTACCACGTCATCGCCGTAGCCTGCCTCATCACCGCCTGCATTTCCGGCATTTCCACCCATATCCGGGTTCGGACCGCCTGCCTGCTGGGTCTGCTCATACATCTTTGCAAACAGTTTCTGTGCACCCTGCATCAATTTCTCTTGAGCTGCCTTAATCTCTGCTACCTGAGCCTCTGTGGTCTCCTCCGGCTTGGACTGGTTCAACAGGTCTTTCAGAGCATTCAAATCTGCCTCGACCGCTGCCTTGTCACTGGCATCCAATTTATCTCCTGCTTCCTCTAAAGCTTTCTCCGTCTGGAATACCATGGAGTCCGCATCATTTCTCGCATCAATTGCCTCTTTTCTCTTCTTGTCCTGAGCTTCAAACTCCGCTGCTTCTTTTACTGCTTTTTCAATGTCCTCATCAGACATATTGGAGCCTGCTGTGATCGTGATATGCTGCTCTTTTCCAGTACCCAAATCCTTCGCGGACACGTTCACAATACCATTGGCATCAATGTCAAAGGTTACTTCAATCTGAGGAACACCACGTCTTGCTGGCGGAATGCCATCCAGACGGAACTGTCCTAAAGATTTATTATCCCTTGCAAACTGTCTCTCACCTTGCACTACGTTGATGTCTACTGCTGTCTGGTTATCTGCGGCTGTGGAGAAGATCTGACTCTTCTTTGTAGGAATCGTCGTATTTCTCTCGATCAGACGTGTCGCAATTCCTCCCATGGTCTCAATAGACAGTGACAAAGGAGTCACATCCAGAAGAAGGATATCACCTGCACCGGTGTCTCCTGCCAATTTACCTCCCTGAACAGAAGCTCCCAACGCCACACATTCATCCGGATTCAATGTTTTACTCGGCTCTTTTCCTGTCAACTGGCGTACTTTATCCTGTACTGCCGGAATTCTTGTGGAACCACCTACCAACAGTACCTGGCCAAGCTCTGATGCCGTAATCCCCGCGTCAGATAGCGCACGTCTTACTGGCTCCGCTGTTTTCTCCACCAAGTCATGAGTCAGCTCATCAAATTTTGCTCTGCTCAAATTCATATCGAAATGTTTTGGTCCCTCTGCTGTAGCTGTGATAAATGGCAGATTGATGTTCGTGGTAGTTGCAGAGGAGAGCTCTTTTTTCGCCTTTTCAGCCGCCTCTTTCAGTCTCTGAAGCGCCATCTTATCCGCAGAAAGGTCCACTCCCTCATTTTTCTTAAACTCTGCCAGCATGTAATCTGTCACCTTCTGGTCAAAGTCATCACCGCCCAGACGGTTATTTCCTGCTGTGGACAATACCTCAATAACTCCATCTCCGATCTCAATGATAGATACGTCGAAGGTACCGCCGCCCAAGTCGTAAACCATGATCTTCTGTTCTTTTTCATTGTCCAATCCATAAGCCAGAGCTGCCGCAGTAGGCTCGTTGATGATACGTTTTACATCCAAGCCTGCGATTTTTCCCGCATCCTTCGTAGCCTGACGCTGAGCATCATTAAAGTATGCCGGAACTGTGATGACCGCCTCATTGACTGTCTCTCCCAGATAATCCTCTGCGTCTTTCTTTAATTTTTGTAGGATCATAGCTGAGATTTCCTGAGGTGAATATTTCTTTCCATCAATATTTACACGGTAATCGGTGCCCATCTCTCTTTTGATGGAAGAGATTGTCTTCTCTGCATTGGTAACTGCCTGACGTTTTGCAGGCTCTCCCACCAATCTCTCTCCAGTCTTTGTAAATGCTACCACAGACGGAGTTGTTCTTGCTCCCTCAGTATTCGCGATAACGGTGGGCTGGCCGCCCTCCATAACAGCTACACAACTGTTGGTTGTTCCTAAGTCAATACCAATAATCTTTCCCATGATCTTATTCCTCCTAATTCACACTTGCCGTGCCTGCGCGAAACTTTTCATCTCCGTGCCCGCACGATATGATCTAACTCTCATTCATTTGCTAATCTATGCCAAACTGTCCTCTCGGATCAATTTGCTACTTTTACCATGCTGTGGCGAATGACAAAATCTTTGTAAGTATAACCTTTCTGCAACTCCTCCGCCACCACATTTTCTCCTAAGCTCTCGTCCTCCACATGCATTACCGCGTTGTGGTAGTTAGGATCGAAAGGCTGACCAACCGCCTCAATGGGCTTCACTCCCAGCTCATCCAATGTCGTCATAAGCTGTTTGTAGATCATCTTCATACCATCTGCAAAGGCATCTCCTTCCTGCGCTGTCGCAAGTCCTCTCTCAAAATTGTCCACCACTGGAAGAATCTTTTCTACAATCTCCTTCGCCCCGATGATGTACATACTGGCCTTTTCCTTTTCTGTCCTCTTGCGGAAATTGTCAAATTCTGCCATAGTCCTTTGCAGGCGATCTGTCAAATCTGCAATCTGTTGGTCCTTTTTATCCTTTTTCTCTTTCTTTTTTCCAAAGAAAGAAGTCTTTCCCTTAGGCGCCTCATTCTCAGAAGCTTCCTTATTTTCCTGGGCTTCTTCTGTCTTAGCGCTATCGCTTGATGTATCTACATCGTCTGTGCCTTTTTCTTCTGTCTCTGATTTTACTTCAGTCTCAGATGGTTCTTCCTGCACAGTCTCCTGTTTTTCCATTTCCTCCTGAACTTTCTTCTCCTCTGACATTTTACTCCTGCCTTTCTAGGTTTTTTTCTTGAATATATTGTCCAACTGGGTTTTCAGTGTTTTCAAACTATCTACCACATTTTCGTAATCCATACGTTTGGGTCCAATAATCCCAATCGTGCCTTGAAGACCATTTCCCAACTGATAAGTGGCAGTCACCACACTGCAATCTTTCATTGTCTGAATCGGCGTCTCATTACCGATGTAGACCTGAATTCCTGTATTTTCATCCGTACCCATGGTATCTTTTACAAGCTCCACCAACTGCTGTTTTTCCTCAAACGCTGAAATCAGCTCACTGGCGCGGGTACTGTCACTCAGCTCAGGATACTTAAAAATATTCGTCGCCCCTGAAGTGTAGATCTCTGGTTCCTCCTCCAGTTGTATGGTCATAGCCACTTCATCCAACACGGTGGCAACCACACCGCTGTGAATTCCCGCCTGCTCCTTCAGCCTGGCAATCAGTCCCAGATTGATCTCTGCAATCTGCAAGCCATTCAAATTTGTATTTAGCAGTAAATTCAGCTTCAAAATGGTCTCATCGTCCATTCTCTCTTCCAATTCGATGATCTTATTTCGAATCAGATTTCCTTCCGCTACGACCACCGCCAAAAGTTGCAAATCACTGACCCTGGAAAGCTGAATGAATTTCAGGCGATTGCTGGTACACTGCGGAGCTGAGATCAAAGTTGCATAATTAGTATTGGAAGCCAAAACCTTGACCACCTGCTTTAACACTTTCTCCATCTTATCCGTTCGCTCTATCATCAGCTCACGGATTTCTGAAATCTCATCTTCTTTCTCTCGCATCAGTTCATCCACATACAGGCGATATCCCTTGTCAGAAGGAATCCGGCCTGCGGAAGTGTGGGGCTGCACAATGTAGCCTAATTCTTCCAGATCAGACATTTCGTTACGGATTGTCGCGGAACTTAGATTCAAATCCGTGTATTTGGAAATCGTTCTCGAGCCCACCGGCTCTCCGCTCTCCAGATAGTTCTGAATGATTGCATGCAGTATTTTCCGTTTACGCTCACTCAATCTCTCATCCAAGAATCCGTCCCTCCTGTCTTACTTTTATTAGCACTCAACTATAAGGAGTGCTAACATCTATGATTAAGATAGCACTACGACTATCGTTTGTCAATAGATTCCCCAAAAAAATTACAGTTTTTGTATAACAGTTCCGTCATACAGTGTACGGGAACATAAAACATACATGTATATTTTTGTAAGCAGACATCTATATGAGCTGAGTACCTTTCCTGAGTAAAACAGTGGCGTCAGTCACGATAAGCACGTAGTGCAGTTTTACAAATGGCGCTGGCTGAACTGTTACGCTTTTATAACGATATTGCCGTGCAGTACCTTGCTTTACTTCTGCCATGGGATATTCTGGCGACAAAATTCAAATTAAAATTCCGTATCCGACACCTGGATTCCTACCATTTAGCAGACAGCGTTTCAGAGACTTTTGAAGTGCCGTGTTCTCCGGATACAACTGCTTATCGACACGAATTTCGCCAAAAACCCTTTCCTCAGCCTGGCGTACTTTTTTATTCACCCTAAGCACCCGAAACCTTTTCTGAAATCGGATAATATTGCTTTCTGCGTTTAACAATTCCAACAGTACAGGAGATAACAGCCACGATTCACAGTCAAACAGCTTATAGCTATCACCAAAAAATCCCCTTGCCTGCTGAATGGACTCACCGCAGGCTTTGGGGGAGAGAGTTCCTCCCTCTGGAATATGAATGTGAATGGATTTTTCTGCTGTGTCTTTTTCAAATTGAAGGCGCCCTAAACGAAACAATTTCATTTTTAGATGAAGTTTCAGCCACTTCTCCTCTGTAAGACCAATGATACACTTTTTCTTGAAGCAATGCGCCGACCAGACTGTAAGATCTGAAAATGTATCATAGTAAACGCAATCTGGGATTCCTGCGCCTTTATAGGCCGGATATAAATCTTCTGCAAACCGAAGATATAGATACAAAAGCATAAACTCTTTTTCCCTGCTTTTCTCTATCTCCTGGAAAAATCTTGTCTCATTCTTATAAAAAATATTCCTCCAGTTCTGGTACGCATATTCCGGCATCATGTATTTTAAAACACAGGAACGAGCTTTTTCTGGAAGCCCGATCTGCTCCATAAATTGTTTTCTGTCCAATCTGTTTTTCCTCCCTCAATAGTCTGTTTTCCCTTCGTCCTTTAAAAGCTCTCATTGAACAGACAGTTTTGCTGTCTCACGGTGCAGCCTCTTAACCTCTTCTTCAAGAGCTGACCTTCTCTCCTCGTCTGCGCTTCTCCCCCCGCCGTGCCGATTTCATTACTTCTTCCTAGTCCATAGTACGAATGGACGCTTTTTATCAAATTGTAGATTTTTTCCTCTAATTCCGGGTATTTTCGCCTTATTTGGCGTACTTTTTTAATATCACGAATAGCCTCAGACATCATAAAAAATCTCGGAGAGCATCTTGCTTCTGTCTACATTCCCGGATAAATAAGAAGCATATCTCCTACCTCAAAATAGGGATGCGCATTATCCTCCAAAGGCTTTTCACACCAAGCGTCATAAGCCCATTTTACGGAACCATTCGTTCCATAAAATGCAACATACCAGGTCGTCCATGCCACCTCGCCCGGGTCACTCATAGAAAAAATCCCAGGGCAGTCCGCAATCATACCATACAGATCTGTAAGTTTTCCTTGACTTCTCCGTTCGCCTGCCACAGACCGAAAAAGAGAGAACGGAATCGGCTTATCACAGATATTAGAAATATGAGGCGTTACCACGAAGAGACGTTCCCGTAACTGTGGATAGAAGTTTCCAACATAACCTCCTGTCTTCAAGGCTTTTCCTTCTTTATTCCATATACTTTCAATCAAGTTTAGCGCCGCTTCCATTTCCTCCTCACTTCTCTCATCCATGGCGAGGATTACCCGGTCAAACCACCCTTTGTCTTCCAGATGGCTCACGTAATTCTTTAAAAAATGCTCCATATTTCTTCCCATATTTTCGTGCCAGGAGCTGCTTTGCACACCCTCTCAATGCCCTCCTCCCTAAAACGTAAAATATTTTCCCACGGTACAATCGAAAAGCACTCGATATAAGAAACTCCGATCTTGGTCAGTAAAAAATTGACCTACTTGTCAAAATCCGTGTAATCAAAACTCCATTTATTCTCTTGTCTTTTCCATTTTATCATAGAAGAATAGTCGCACCAGGTCTGATGATACCAGGGTTCTTTGACAATGGAGGCAGTTCCCTTCTTTTCACCAGCCTTTCTGTATAGTTTCATAAGGTTTTCCACAATCGCCAGATGTTCCGGTAAAAAGGGCGGAAGACCGTAATATCCAGCACTGGCATACGGATACTGCCATAAATCCAAGTAATAATCATCCCTCTCATCCAGCTTCAGATTAAGAACTCAGATGTGCAGAACAAGCCTTACTTCTTCCCATCGCCAAGAATCACCTTAATCTCTCCCACATAATTCCCTGGAATAACCTTTTCAAACACTGAGACAGCAATCCAGAATGGTTATAGCAATATCTCTTCTGTCCCAACCATGAAATCTTCTTCTATATCAGCACCCCAAATCACATCAGCACTGAAACTGCGGCTGCCAGCCGGCGGTTTCGAAGGATAAAACGGACTCGGCTCAGGTATCCAGTTACTACCCGTGTAGGTACTGACAAATTTGGGGAATTCCACTTTAACCGAAATCCCTGCTGTCGGATTTCCTCTTTCATCCACAGCCTCCGCTGTCACATGCGCGGCTTTTCCCACTCCTCGCTCTGTAATCAGCATTGCCGCCACACTGCCTTCATCGTTTTTCCACAATATATCCCATTTTCTGTAGTTTTATTCCGTTCTGTATTGATCGACACATATCCTCCGCCCTTTGGAAATAAAAGTACAATATGCTTTCATTTCCCCCGCATTCTGTTCCCATTGTACCACAGATATGCGACACAGACAGCAGTCAACAAAAAAATGCCGCGTACCTTTTGTACGCGGCGCTCTCACACCTTTGTTCACGTTCACGGTCCCCAGATGAAAGCCTCTCCACCCTGACAGTATTTCTGGTTATCTGCCATATACTCTTGCTCTGTCGTCTGTTTGCCGTTTTTAAAATAATAGTGGGGCACTGAGCCGTCAGCTTCCATCTGGCCCACTGAATCATGCAGAGTCGTCACCTGCTCACAAACTCCGTCTTTCAACTTTAAAACCATCATGCCGCTGGTTCTGGCCTCCAACATCTGACTCACAGTAAAAGTACCGGTGGATTCCTGATACGAAACCTCAGGCGGCATATCAAAGTCCACGGCGCCCCGAATCACTGCGGCCGTTTTAACTTTGTTATCATGCACTGTAAATACATAGATATAACTGCCATCAAACAGCATCCAGTCCAAAGTTCCATCTCCGTTTAAATCCGCAGCAATATACCGAATTCCTTCTTCCGTATACAGAGGCATCATGGAACAGGTCTGCCCTACCTCTGTCTCTCTCCAGCTCCATTCGTAATCATTCAGGTCTTCCGTGATCCCCGCCTGTTCTCCTTCCTGGGCCATCTTGGAAATCCAATAATTGTAAGTCTTCTCCGTCACCTTTACTACCGTGACCTTACAGGAATATTCTTGATTTCCCACTTTTGCCGTCACTGTAGTCTTTCCAGGCTTTTTTCCGTAGACTGTGCCTTTTTTAGATACTGTCGCTACACTGGTATCTTCACTAGAATAGGAAACCTTCTTCTTTGTCCCTTCCATTTTTAATGTCACCGTCTGATCTACATAGACAGTTGCCCGCTTCGCGTTTAGTCCGATTTTCGCAGCTTCCACCTTTTGCGGTCCGCACAGAATGAGTGCCAACACAAAAAGCAGACCAATCATTCCCATCCAATAACTTTTCTCTCTAGCCATTTTTATAACCTCCCTTGTTCTGATGGATACATTCTAGCACGCTGCATCTGCAATTTTGTTTTCACAACTCAACTTTTTCCAATTCTGCTAGATTTTTTTTCAACTCAATCATCTTATCACGAAGCTGTGCCGCCTGTTCAAAGTTCAAGTCCGCCGCCGCTACCTTCATCTGCTTCTCCACTTTCTGAATCAGTTTTTCCAGCTCTTTTTTACTCATGGACTCCGGATCTTTCTCCAACTGACTCTCCGTCTGAGCTACCGCCTTAGAGATGCTGATCAGATCTCTCACTGATTTCTGAATCGTCTTAGGCGTAATTCCATGTTCTTGATTGTACGCCTCCTGCAGCGCACGGCGCCGCTCTGTCTCGTCAATAGCCATCCGCATAGAATCCGTCATCACATCCGCGTACATCAGCACCCGTCCTTCGCTATTACGGGCTGCACGGCCTATCGTCTGAATCAAAGAAGTTTCTGATCTAAGAAAGCCCTCCTTGTCCGCATCCAGAATCGCCACTAGGGTGATCTCCGGGATATCTAGTCCTTCCCTCAGCAAATTGATTCCCACCAGCACGTCAAAGACATCCAGGCGCATATCCCGGATAATCTGAGTCCGCTCTAGAGTGTCGATATCGGAGTGAAGGTATTTCACCCGTATTCCCAGATCTCTCATGTAATCAGTGAGGTCCTCCGCCATTCTCTTGGTCAGCGTGGTAATCAAAACTTTATGATGTTTCTCCACTTCCTTGTTCACCTCACTCACCAGGTCGTCAATCTGCCCCTCCACCGGACGCACTTCCACCTTGGGGTCTAAAAGTCCCGTTGGTCTTATGATCTGCTCTGCTCTTAAAAGCTCATGCTCCTCCTCATATTCCCCAGGAGTCGCAGATACAAACAAAATCTGGTCAATCTTGCTCTCGAACTCCTGAAAATTCAACGGCCGGTTGTCTTTCGCTGATGGCAGCCGGAATCCATAATCCACCAATGTCTGTTTTCTGGACTGGTCTCCCGCATACATGCCACGAATCTGCGGCACCGTCTTATGGGACTCGTCGATAATGATCAGAAAGTCATCTCCAAAATAATCTACCAGAGTATAGGGCGGTTCTCCTGGTGCCAATCCCGACAAATGCCTCGAATAGTTCTCAATCCCCGAGCAAAAACCTGTCTCCTTCATCATCTCCACGTCGAAATTCGTTCTCTCTGAAATCCTCTGTGCCTCTAAGAGTTTGTCCTCTCCTTTAAAATAGGAAACTCTCTGTGCCAGCTCTTTCTCAATTTCGTCAGCCGCCTTGAGAATCTGTTCCATGGGAACTACATAGTGGGACGCTGGAAAAACTGCGATGTGATTTAGCTCGCACTTAATCTCCCCCGTTAGGACATCCACTTCTGAGATTCGGTCCACCTCATCCCCGAAAAACTCCACGCGGATCGCAGATTCCGAGTAATCCGCAGGAAAGATCTCCAACACGTCTCCCCGGACTCGGAATGTTCCTCTCTGAAAATCCATCTCATTGCGCGTGTACTGTATGTCAATCAGCTGGCGAATCACCTCATCCCGATCCTTTGTCATTCCCGGTCTGAGAGAGATGACCATGTTCTGATAGTCATCCGGACTTCCCAGTCCGTATATGCAGGAGACACTGGAAATAATAATCACATCCCTGCGCTCACTCAAAGCCGCTGTTGCTGACAGGCGAAGCTTTTCAATCTCATCGTTGATGGAGGAATCCTTAGCGATATACGTATCTGTGGAAGGGACGTAGGCCTCCGGTTGGTAGTAGTCGTAGTAGGAGACGAAATACTCTACAGAATTATCTGGGAAAAATTCTTTAAATTCTCCGTACAACTGAGCTGCCAGTGTCTTATTGTGTGCAATGATCAACGTCGGCTTTTGTAACTGCTCAATCACATTTGCCATCGTAAATGTCTTGCCAGAACCCGTAACCCCTAGTAAAGTCTGGCATTGATTACCTTCCTTGAATCCTTTTACAAGTTTTTTTATCGCCTCCGGTTGATCACCTGTGGGCTTATATTCTGATACTAAATGAAATAATTTTTCTTTTTTTTCCACGCTACCCGCTCCTTACTATGACTACTATCAGCCCGATTTTCACAAAAAATTCGTACAATAAAATCCAAAAAACAAGGCTAATATGACCATTGTACGAATTAAGTCACTAAAAAACGCTTTTTGACTGCGCGATACTCTCCAATATTGCATGATATTTACTGGTTCAGTATAGCACAATATTTCATATTTGCATAGGTAAAATCGAACAAATATTCTGCTTTCTTTTTATATATTTATTCAATTTATTTTATATTATTCACCGCAAATTCCTTGCATTTTATCCTCTTTTATATACATATTTTATGCATAATTTATCTTATTTTTTTATCTATTGTTTATCAGTGTCTCTCTCTTTTCCGCTACTATAAGGATACCGGAGCTGTTGATTCAAAAAAGCGCCGGACACAGGAAACATCTCCTCCTGTATCCGGCGCTTCTGTCTGTTTTTGTCCTCTGCTCTGCCGCTATCAGCTTTGGCTTTGCTGTATTTTCCATTCTTTCGTTTTCGCCTGCTCGGCTATGACACGGGCGTACCATCCGCCGCATTTGAAAAGTTCACAGTGCGTACCTCTTTCTGATAGGTTTCCGTCCTGTAAAACCAGGATCTGCATTGACGATGGTATTCAGCTGGTGCGCGATAACGATGACGTTTTTGTCTCTCATAAGGTATCCAGAGTCCTGTTGATTTTCCTTCCACCTGGCGCGTATATCTGTAAAAAGAGAGTCTTTAACTGCAGACACAGTTTAACAATGAATTTATACTGTCAACAACCAGTATGTCCCAATTATATCAGACTGAATCAAGGTATATTCTCTTCTCGTTGCCCGTATACCTGTTCTGCGTAACCAGCACCAGATCACCGTCTGAGGAACGGTTCGCTTTCTCTGAAACAGATACAATATTATATGTATACACCTCTCCCCAGATATCTGTAAATCTCACCTCCATGCCTTCATTCAGCACGGATATGCTTCGGAACAGGCCACCGCGGAGCGAATCTTTGATGACAAGGTTCCCGCTCTCCGCTGATCCCGATTCGCACTTAGGCATATATTTTCCGTCCTCATACTCTGATTGTACTGGCCAGGCCTCTTCAATGAGCGGGATCTCGAGTATTCCGATGCACGAAATCTCCTTGACCTCCAGATATGCCCCCTCCTGATTCGTACTTCCTTCCTGCACAAAGCCTTTCGTCTGCTCGGGAAGAAGAGAAATAAGCCTCTCAAGAATCTCATTGCACTGCTTATGCGCCTGATTTTCCTGGTATTTAGAATTACACATCAGAGCAGAGGCCAACAAAAGAACAACAGCTCCTGCATAAAGGAAGATCCGACCGGAAGCCCAGCCAGATCCTCTGTTATCTTTTCTGTCTCTACTTTCTACATCTTTATCTTTTATGAACCTGCTTTGCATCTCTCTTCCTTCTCCAAATCGTCAGTCCCGCGATAATAAGTATGAGTCCGCTGAGGAAAAGAAGAATAGCGGTATATAACAGAGCTGTCCCATCTCCTGTCTTCGGAGGTTCTTTGCCCCCTTCCCTGTATGTGTTGGAGATCATAAAGGCAGTCTGGTTTTTCTCGACCATGACCGTATACCCTTCCGGTATATTCCGCTCTACAACCTGCCATACACTTCCGTCGTCCTCTGTTTTCCACACGTACGACCAGTCGTTCTCCTCCGACAGAGTCTGAACACTGTGCCGCTCTCCGTCCTTTAAAATTTCAACAGTAATATCCTTTGGTCTGACTGAGCCGTCCCCATCGTTGCTCCAGTACTTTACAATCCTATACTCCTTCTTCTCGCCGGTCGGTATAAATGTCTCGTATTTTGTCTCTACTTCAGTCTCATATACCCACTCTCCAGCTTCGTTCATAGAAGGAACTGTCACAAGCACAGGTACCGGATCATATCGAACGCCTTCATGAATAATACTTTCTCCGTCAATCAGATACACGCCCTTTGCAAGACCGCTGAAATACAGATCTCCATTCATATCTGTACGCCCTGAATGATCCGCTTCGATTCTGTCTGCTTTCACATAGGAGGCCAGAGTCTGCGCTGCCGCTGCCATACTTTCAGTATCAAGAGCATTTAAATCCATCTGGAACTCCTTAAATTCACCTGTAAGCTCAAACTCCCAACTGTCGGTGATATCGCCCACGCGGTATACCCAGAACTGCGCCTCCTGCACAGGAGTATATTTCAGATGTATTTCTCCCGTCTGCTCCGCTTCCCCGGCACAGACCGGCTGTGTTGTAAATACCATACAGGACATAAGAATTGCCGCCAGAATGCCTCCTCTTTTGCATAACACTTTTACTCTATTTATCATACACTACCGCCCTCCTTTTCTTTCATATATCCTCCGTACCAGAAACCAGAGAATCCCCCCTGCTAAAAGGATAACTACAGCCACTGCCAGCACTACAATAACTATATCAATCTGAACCGCATCGGCCGGAATCCGTTGGGCAGATACAGCATTGGCGATACGATACCCCCGTACTAGAAGTCTATGACTGTTGATTCCGTAGGGTGTACAGGTCAGAAGAGTACAGTAATCTTTTCCCTCCTCGATCTCCAGATCCTCAACCTCCCGGGGCTCTACAATTCGTATCTGATCCACCTGATATGTAAGTGTCCTGTCGAGAACATGGATGGAGAAGGTGTCCCCCTCTTCCATCTCATCGAGATTGCTGAAAAGCTTTGCCGAGGGCAGCCCCCTGTGTCCTGTCAGAACACAGTGAGTCCCGCTTCCGCCGACCGGAAGAGAGCTTCCCTCCAGATGTCCCACAGCGATCTGCAACACGGTATCCTCTGTCCCATGATATATTGGAAGGGACATTTTAAGTTTCGGTATCTCTACATACCCCATAATGCCTGTCCCTGTCACATCAAGAAGAGAATTATATTCTTCCTCTTCTGCTTCTGTCAGACGATACCTGTTCTCCTTTTTCTCCAGGAGTCTGCTGTTATACGCCTCCGCATCCTCCATCATGCTGCCATACTCCGCCGCATCCATCTGAGATACCCCCTCAGTGTAGGCGGCAATAGCTCTGGATTGATGATATGAATTCCAATAATCACTGACTGTCGGATACAGCAGTAAGGAAAGTCCGGTAAACATTACAAGAAGCAGCAAAACAGTTGTCAATTTCTTCCTCATACTGGATTCTCCTTACTGCTGTATAGAAGGGAAAGAAAATCCCTCTATACAGCAAATGATTATTCAGCCTGTAAGCTGTTTATTATTTTTTACCTAAACGTTTTCTCAGCACGAGAACAGTGCCCGCACCTAGAACGATAGCTGCGCCCAGAACATAGAATACAGTTGTACCCATACCGCCTGTTGACGGAAGTATGGAGCCTTTAGTATTCCGAATTTCTATACTGACTAATCCCTCTTCAATATTTCCCGTCATCCGTTCATTATTCACGTCGACACTAATCTCCTTTAACGCATTGCTCGCAACACCTGCCCAGTTCTGGTCATTAACTGTAACTGCAGTAATTTGGACGGGAATTGGACCAACAATTTTATTATATCCGTCAGGCGCCTGTATTTCTTCCAGATAATATGTACCATCATCTAGACCTGTTATATGAAAGCTCCCTTCTGAATCTGACGTAAAGATTGTGCCCTCGTTTTCCTCACCTGTCCAGCCGGTTACAATTCCGCTCTCAACTTTGACATATTCGCCCTCGCCACGATACAATTTAAATGTCGCATTTTCCAGACCTGCCTTATCTTCAGCGTCAATTTTTGTGACAGTTAACATATAAGTAAATACAATGACCTTGTCTTCTGGAGTCTGTCCTGTGGAATCCTCCCCGCCAGGGTTAGGATTATTGGAAAACTCAAGATAAGCATCAGTCGGGTTACCCGGCAGACCAACCTCTGCGTTCTCCTTAAGTGTAGCATCATATTCTACAATAATGTATTTATCCGAGTCGATTCCAGGAATATCTTTTAAATTGTCAAAAGAAAGCGTATACCCGTTTTCTGTAGGAGTCAGATTCCATAAACTTCCATCTATCTCCGCCTTATCTGTTCCGCTTTTATCAGAAGCAATGCAAACCTTTACTGAATCTCCAATCAATGTAAACTTATCTGTAAGATTATCATGAAATGCATAATAATACTCATCATATGCATCCATTGCCTCTTCATCTGGTATTGTACCAATCAGTTTGTAAGGTACGGTGTCGCCGATATTCCAGTCAGCCACATCGTTGTATCCTTCACCATAACCACCGTCTTTCGCATATTTGTCATCTTCTCGAACCTTTTTCTCCATAGCCGGCACGTCAGATTTTGGAGTAACCTTTACATCGCTTACTACCTTAAGGATAAAATCTGTGTAAGCATCTGTTTTATCCACACTATCATCTTTATCTTTTACCAGATAATATCCGGCTCCAAAAACTGATATGACATATAAACCATTTTCATCTTCTGAAGTCCCAGCCACATCGGTAAGATATTTTTCTGCAATATCTGCAAATTTTTCTGCATTTGCCGAAAACTGCTCCAATACTTTCGCCACATCAGCGGCACTCTCACAATCTTCATATTCATCTAATTTGTCTTTAAGTTCTGTCAGCAATGCGTCTGCTTGGCTTTTTACCGCTGATCCCCATTCAATATTGGAGAGAGTCGTTCCATCCTCTGACAGATCTCCCGTAAATACTTGATAAGCCTCATAGACGTGGTCAGCCTTGGCATTAGTAATAGTAATCGTATAGCTTTGCTCATTATTTTGGGCAAATGCTGTGAGATTCATGGCAAATGTCATAATTACTACTAACAGAAGACTGACAATTTTCTTCATTCTCTTCATTTTTTATCCCCTCCATTTTTTATTTTTTCTATACAAAACACAGGCGCCGCCGCAGACGAACACTATCCCTGCAATTGTATACAAACTTGTTCCTGTGGAACCCGTTTCCGGAAGCCGATATTGAATCCTCTGATCCTCAACTTCAATCGGTACTGCTACATCTGTACCGCCGTCAACAGGTCCTTCTGTATCACCGCAATTTATAACTTTAAGCATTTTATCTCCCTCGCGGTAAAGACCAGATTTGGTTGCTGTATCAATCAAACAATCTACCTCTTCTCCGTCGGAATCGTCATAATAGAACCAATATCTTGTATCGCTGAGCTGATAATGGTCCGGCGCTTTTGTCTCCTGAATATAATAGAGCTGGTTACTGCTCAGATAAAATCCATTTGACGGATCCCCTTTATAGGCTATACTTCCCTTCTCATCTGTGGTATCCTCCGTGAGTAACTCGCCGTTTAATGAAAATATACCGTATGTCGCCCCAGGCACCAGATTGCCGAAATCCGTATCCTTTTTGACAACCGTAAGCATATATTGCATTGACTCAAATATGGTATCTCCAATCGTTCCTTCTGAACTGTCTTCAAATTCCTTTCCAAACGCCTCTACGGCAACTTTATTTTCATAGTTCCCGCCTTTGCTGCCGGACTCTGCTGTCACATAATATGTAATGACATATTCGAATGCCCCGGGATGCAAAATCTGTATTTTTACAACATGAAGCTCCTCACTCACTTCCACCACATAATCACTGCCGTAATTCAGCACCTGTTCTATGCCGTCCGCCGCTGTCGCCGTAACCTCAACGGAGCCTTTTCTGTAATAAATGTTATCGCTCATCTTATCTGTAACAACAAGCTTTTCTTGCCTTGATAAATCGATTTTTCCCGAATTGACTATGATTTTAAACTGTCCGCTGCCGCTCATATTCGATTTTTCTACTATATATGGAATTTCATAGCGAATGCGTCTACTATCCTCATCCTTTTCATCTTTTCTCAAATATACATTATTTTCACCTTTATCTCCGGGAGATAAAATCATCTCCTCATTTTCTTCAATATACTTTATCGTTATCGTTGTCTCTCCCGTCAGGTACCAGTCTGTGCACCAGCCTTCGGGAATCCCTTCAACAGCCTTACCGCTGCACCCCTCATGCGAATCTGTTCTTGATACAAAGTACAGCTCTGATTTCATTTTCTCATCATACCAATAATATGCCATTTTATCTGCCACAGCAGCATCCTGCGCAGACGACAAAACTTTTTCAGTATTGCCATTTTTTAATATAATCACCGCTTTGCTGAGATCGGGGTAGTAATCCTTCATCCACCTTCCCTGGTCCTGAATACTCCACGATGCATACTGATTTTCATATCCGGGAATTGTCGCTTTTATAGTCCATTCCATTCTGCCTTCAGCATTAATCTTACCGGATTTCTCCACTTTGCCTTTCTGCCCCGGCTCCGGTTTTGACACAATATCTATATCCGGGCTGACCAGTTCTCCATCCTCGTTCTTATCGAAGCTGACTGAAACACTGAAAATCAACTTGAGCCGAATCTTCGTGTTGTCATACATCTGCAGAACAACTTTGTTGCCTTCCTCCTCAATAATCAGCCTGCCTATAATTGTGCCATCGTTTGCCGCTATATTCTCATTTTTTATCGCCGAAGCTGTAATTCCTTCAGGCATAGTATACACATATCTTCCGGCATCCGGAATCCCCCCCGGAGCATACATCTTGAAATCAAATGTATACCCCTCACCTTCATATATCTGATACTTTTCACCGCCTTTTTCTACTTCATTTCCCTCCGTGTCAACAAGCTTTATCTCAAATACAGGCTCCTCTTTTCCCATCTTACGTCCAAGAACGTACTCTTCCAGGTCAATATCGCCCGTCTCTTTCTCTTCAGACTTGTTCTCTTCCTGTTTTACAGAATCATCCGCACTGCTCTGCTCTTTCTGTGCGCCGTCGCTTGTAGGCTCGTCCACATTATCCTTAGAGCTCTCCGTTCCGCCGGAAGATGGCTCTTTATCCTCTCCGGGATTCTCTGCGTCGCCGGACGGTATCGCCTCATCTCCTGAAGAGGGCTCTACAGTTCCATCTGTATTCTCTTTATCATCAGATGGAACTGCCTCCTCTTGGGAAGGAGTGTTCGTCTCTTCGTCAGTACCTTTGTAAATATTCTCAGCTTTACTCAGGTTTCCGTATCCCGCCGGTTGTACCTGTAATGTCGCCACGCTGCCGTCCACATCTCCTGCAACGACAGTGACCGCTCCGTATGCAGCGTCAGTCACAACCCCCACCTGGTCACCCTGAAGAAATGCAATATCTCCCGTTTGCGGGCTGTAGCTATCTGAATTCTCATATATTCCTTTTTCTTCAAATGCCTCTTTAAAATCCGTGGCAGCATCCTCCTGCGGAACAGCACTCTCCGGTATCTGGGCGTAATACAGGCAGAATGACAGGAACATTCCGTTCCATTCTCCGCACGGATCACCGTACCAGTTTCCGTAATATGTATATCCATCGTCCTCAGTGTCAGCCTCTGTTCCCGTACTCTCTGAGTACCCGATCTGGGACTCTGCCACAGCTGTGAGATCCTCCGCCCACACGCCTGAAAGACTCTGCGGCAGCGCTCTCTCCCACTCAGCCGCATTTGCTCCCGCTGCCTGACCACCCTCCATCGTCGCTGCCGGAAGAATAAGCATATATCTTGTTCCCAACATCACAACAGCAGACAGACAGATTATGATTCGATGCCACAGTGAGCTTCTTTTCCATTCTTTTATGAAGTCTCTTTCCTGTTTGTTTCGTTTCACCTGGTATTCCCTCCCTTTCACTTTCTCTCTGCTTCTATTCAACCGCGCCAACTTCTGTCAATGGCCAGATCCGGAATACAATTTTTCCCACAATCTGTTCCTCAGAAACACAACCGACTGCTCTGCTGCGGCTGTCCAGAGAAGTGCCTCTGTTGTCGCCGCAAACAAAAATCCTGCCCTCCGGAACCTGATAAGGCATTTCGATATCACATTCCCCAAGTGCCCCCTCCTTCAGATAAGGCTCATCCAGCAGTTCATTGTTAACGTATATATAGCCGTCCTCGGCAATATTCACCCAGTCTCCCGTAAAAGCGATAACCCGCTTTACAAGAACTTTGTTGTTATAGTAAAAAGAGATAATGTCACCCTGTTCAAAGTCCGAACTCTTTAATGCTATAACAATGTTTCCCGGTTTCAGCGTTGGTGACATGGAACTTCCGTAAATTCTCAAAACCGGCACAAGCAGAACCGCTATCAGCACTGCAGCAGCCGCTGTAATCAGGATAAACGCCGTATTTCGAACAGTTCTCCTAAAACGCCGTCGCTTTTTTTCTCTTTTAAGTTCTGTCTCCAACTGAAAAATCTCAGGAATCACCAATGGCTCTTTTCTTTTCATCGCCCCACCTCTTCTTCAAACTCCTCTGCACATGCCCCGATATTTTCCAGGTATTGAATAGCTGCCTGCTGCGCAGCCCCATAAAATCTGTTCAGCTTCAGAGCAACCTCCGCAATAGAACCAGCTTCATCTATCAATATCCTTCTGTTTTCCAGCTACCTCTTGGCCAACCACTCCTTCAGTTCCTCGGCCTCTCTTCTCTGCTCCAAAAGCATTTCCAGAAGTTCCTTGCGGCTAAGTCTGTGCATCTCTCTTTCCGTCATATGTAATTCTCAACCCAATCTGTTTCTTTTATACTAACAGCAGCTATACATTTCATTGGCTCTATAGTGACGATCCTGGCGTCATAATCCTTATTCTGTCGGTCATACCTATGGTGCTGTGTTCGGATTGACTGTTAAAAAACCACATAATCAACATTATGTGGTAGATTACGATTTCCTGAAATTTTAGAATAATGTTGAAACAAACGTTCTGAATTGTGAGAAATTATTTCTGGCACTGAGATTATGCATCTGCGGCAGGCAACATTTCAATTAATACTTTCTGCCGTAACGAAAGCTTTGCACAGTATATCTTCGTATATTTAACAGAAAAAAAGTTTTGCGCCCTGAAAAAAGCGCAGAATACCAGGCCTTTCCGTTTTTCAAAAAACAGTAAGGCCTATTTCTGGTGTTGTTTATTTCTTTACAAAAAAATAGAATTCAATCGGATTGTTTTAGATAGATTATTTTTTCATATTTTAGAACTTGACCGTAGCGTCTTTTGATAATATAATAATATAAAGTATGTAATAGCGTTTGAGTAACTACATAATGTTGATTATGTGGTATCATATAACAAGTCCCAGGGCATCCATTCTCTGCCTATGTTCCACCCCGGATGATTTTATATAAATTCTCGTAGTATTGATACTGCTGTGTCCTAAAACGTCCGCTAGCTTTGCAATGTCCTTGTCAGCAGCATAAAAGCATCTTGCGAATAAATGTCTCAGGTTGTGGGGAAATACTTTTTTCGTCTCCACACCTGCTTTCCCGCACAGCCGCTTCATCATCTTCCATATATTAGATCGGTCTAGCGGTCTGCCTGTCCGCGTCACAAACACAGCGCCTGATGAAATCTTCTGTGATCCTATATACCTTTTTAAAACTTTTCTCAGTTTTCCGGGTATCAGTACGGTTCTTGTCTTACCCTTCATGTGGATCAGTGCCTCCCCGTTACAGACAGCCTCTGCCGTGATAAAGCTCAATTCAGAGACTCGGATGCCTGTTCCGCAGATAGTCTGAAGTAGAAGCGCCAGCTTCTCCTGGCCAAGACTGCGCGCCGTGTCCACCATACATAGATATTCATTCTTAGAAAGCTCCTTTTCTTTTGCACAGTATGTTTTTTTCTGAATTCTAAGCTGCTTCACCTTCAGCTCTGTCGCTCCGGAATAATTTAAAAAACCGTTGATTGCGGCAAGCTTCACATTTACGCTTGCCGGAAGATACTCTTTCCTGAGCTTTTCTTTATACTGGATTACACTCTCTTTGCAAAATCCATGTTTCTTTATATACATCAAAAAGCTCTGTATATCTCTCTGATACTGTTTTATTGTCGCTAGGCTCCTCTCCTGTCTCTTCAAATAGTCTAAATAAGAATCTAATTGAACACTTGTAACTGTATCACCCATTCTTAAACACCTCCTACATGTATTCTGAATGTATTTATCCTATGATATACTAGCGAATACATATTTTCGTCCCGGAAATAACAAAAAGAAAACAAAGACGAGGTGAATCATATTGAAAAAGAAATCACAAAAGCAGATAGTCGATGACTATGACTACGTCACCAACACGACGTCTGCTGTGGACTGTACAGGGCTGATCCCTTCACTTCCGCAGAATGAGGCCGAGCTCGAGTCCTACAAAGAAATCTATCATTACCAGTCCTCGCTGGATGACAGCCAGTCTCAGAACCCTCCGCCAGCAGTAAATAAAAAGCGCTCATTTTTTTAATTTTTGAAACAATTGGTACAGATGTGCCACTTTTTGTTCATATGCTGTAAAAATACCTATTTGTAAGCGTTTTTTCTTGACAATATTTTTTATTTCACTATATAATTTTTTGTAGATGTTTACACTCCAATATCCATTGGGAAATATGGCCCGCAATACGTCAAGCCATCCTTTTGATTTCCAAATGTCCTCCGTTATCTATAAGATGTCAGTCATATAAAACGCCTTCCACTCTTTCCATTTTATAGATAGAAAGGAATTAAATTATATGTTCTCATTTACCACTTTGCTCCTGCTTGTATCTGCCGTCCTACTGATCTGCTCCATCCTCAAACGGGTATCCGGCCGTTTGGGTATTCCCTCCCTCCTGGCCTTTATCTTACTGGGGATGATCTTTGGTTCGGACGGGATATTTAAGATCCACTTTGAAAATTATGAATTTTCCGAACAGATCAGTACGCTCGCTCTCGTCTTTATTATTTTTTACGGCGGTTTCGGAACCAACTGGAAAGAAGCAAAACCCGCGGCAGCGGCGTCGATTCTACTCTCCAGTCTCGGTACGGTCATGACCGCCCTGCTTACTGGACTGTTCTGCCACCTATTTCTGCGCATGGATATACTGGAGGGAATGCTCTGCGGCGCTCTTTTAAGCTCCACCGACGCTGCGTCCGTCTTCTCTATCCTCCGTTCCCGCAATCTTGCGCTGAAAGAAAATACCGCCCCTCTTCTGGAAGTGGAGAGCGGCTCCAACGATCCCGTTGCCTACACGCTGACCATAATCCTTCTGACCGCTATGGGAAGCAGCGTCACCTTCTCTGACGCCGGTATTCTTCTGCTGAAACAACTTGTCATCGGCGCGTTGTTCGGCTTTACGATCGGGCTGATCGTGCGGTGGACGTTGCAGAAGCATCCTTTCGAGGGCTCCGGGATTGAAACCATTTTCATCGTAGCGGTCGCTCTGTTCGGATATGCCATGCCTACCGCGCTGGATGGAAACGGTTTTTTAAGCGTTTACATTACCGGAATCATTCTCGGGAACAGCATTCTTCCAGAAAAGACTATCCTGGTGCCGTTTTTTGACGGCGTCACAAGTATCCTCCAGGCAATCCTGTTCTTTCTGCTCGGACTTTTGTCTTTCCCATCCGAAATGGTGAATGTATGGTTGCCCGCTTTAGCTATCGCTCTGTTTTTGACATTTATTGCCCGCCCTGTCGCTGTATTCCTCCTGCTGACTCCTTTTCGCGGGAGTATCCGGAAAAGCCTTCTGGTGTCCTTTGCCGGCCTGCGGGGAGCCGCCTCCATTGTATTTGCCATCATCACCGTATTAAGTCCTATCAGTACGGAAAACGATCTGTTCCACATTGCTTTTGTCGTCGTCCTGTTTTCCATCGCTCTGCAGGGAAGTCTGCTGCCACTTATTGCCAACAAACTGAACATGATCGACAAAGAGGGGAATGTTTTTAAAACATTTACTGACTATGTGGATGAGACTCCGATAAACTTTATTCAATTTGCCATCACCAAAAACCATGAATGGTGCGATAAATGCGTATCGGAGCTGACACTTCCGCCCGGCTCGATCCTTGTCAACCTGCAAAGGGGAGAAACTCAGCTTGTTCCAAAGGGAGATACCCGTCTTCTTGATGGAGATCTGCTTGTCATGTGTTCCATGGAATGTAAGCAGGTTCCGGATCTGTTTCTGACCGAAAAGCTTATTGAAAAAAACGATCTGCATGCTGACTCCACACTGGCGGATGTGTCCGGACATTCCACTTCCCTGATCATTATGATCCAGCGCGGGGAAGAATACCTCATCCCGGATGGCGCCACCGTATTAAAAGAGGGAGACCGTCTTATCATCCACAGACAGGTATCCTGAGAAACACTTTCACACAAATTGCGCAAACTGCTGTAATGAGGCTCGCCCCATTACAGCGGCACGTCAAACCCATGAGTAAATAAATTATGAACAACACACTTTTGGCTGGTACAATAAAAGAATAAGGGGTGTTGTTCATATGGAAGAGTTACTGCTTTGGATGGTGTATATTGAAGATGTGCATCAGGAAAAAAAGTATAGCATTTGCTAAAAGATATTTTGGTGATGGTTTTGTTTGTGGCATTAACCAATGCAGACGACTGGGTGGAAATGGCACTTTTCGCAGAAACTTATCAGGAGTACTTTAAAAAATATTTAAAAATGGAGTGCCTTCCCATGATACCCTCCGCCGTGTAATAGGGATGATCTCACCGGTATTTTACAACAGCTTTACGAAAAATGACAGGAACTGTTAAACCGTGAGGAGGGAGGGTTTCTCAAAATGCTCATCTGTATTGATGGGAAAACTATACGCGGGAATAAGCGGAAAGAAGAAAAGCCTGCACATATTGTATCTGCATGATGTAAAGAAAATGGTTTCTGCCTTGGTCAGAAAGTGGTAGAAGAAAAAAGCAATGAGATTACAGTGATACCGGACTTAGTGGACAAATTACAGATCAAAGGGCAGGTCATAGCTATTGATGTGATGGGGACACAGAAAGAGATTGCAGAAAAGATACGCAGCAAACGTGCAGATTACGTTCTGGCGTAAAATGGAATCAAAAACCCTGTATGAAAAACTCAAAAAATATTTTGCAGAGAAGGCGTTTCGTATAAAAATATTCGACTGCCAATGCTTACCACAGCAGTTTTTGGAGCAGCTTTGTACACCTTTTATTATTACAGAAATAATTACTCTTCTGACACCTGCCTACAAAGCTTCTTTACGAATCTATATCTGTAGATTACTGTTATTGGATGCTTAAAAAAATATTTTAATTTTAAAACTTCCGTCACCAAATACCTGGCAAAATCTAGCTTTGGAATTTATATCCTCCACTACCCAGTACTCACGCTGATTTGCTATCTTCTTTGTTATCATGCAGATCTTGCCGCCGGATGGAATTACTTACTGGCCCTAGGTACTGAATGTATCATTACTTCTTTTATATGAAGGAATCAAGAAGATACCCTTATTAAGTTTTCTCGTTCTAAGCATGAAAAATGAAAAGTGTAAAAACAATCCTTGGAATTTTCTCTTTCCAAGGATTGTTTTTCTACAAAGCTTCGTTTTTCAGTGGGAAAGCATCCAATACCTTCTTCACAGCAGCATCCCAAAAATCCCAGTTATGGCCTCCATCCCACTCTTCATAAGTGATATCTAGGCCATAATCTTTCGCTTTCCGATAAAACTTCTGATTCATACCGTATAACAGGTCCTGTCTACCTTCGTATAAAAAAATCGGCGGAACCTTCTTTTTTTCTTTCACACACCTATCCAGCAGACACATGGGCAAATCCTTCTGCTGATACCGATCCTCCCCAAATACATTTCTCAAGTTTTTCTCCATCTTCTCTCTATCTTCAGCGTCATTAGGTCCCCAATTCGCCTCATACACCTGATCTGGCATTGTCACCGCAGTAAAAGCCCCCACTCCACCAAAACGCTCTGGATAAGTCAGACCAAGCTTCAATGCTCCGTAGCCTCCCATGGACAGACCAGCCACAAACGTATCCTCTGGCTGATTTGAAATCGGAAACCACCTTCCCATTTTTTGGGGGAGTTCCTCCGACAGATAGGTAAAAAATAATTTCCCAGATACTGTATCTGTAAAAAAACTGTCTTCCCCTGTAGGCATAATCACCGCCAAACAATGGCTCTGCGCATACCTTTCTATTGAGGTCTTTCTAAGCCAGCCATTGCAGTCGTCTTCCTTGCCATGCAGCAAATACAGTACTTGAAAACAATAATTTCTGCTTTCATCAAATGAATAATCTCCTCTGTTTTCTGGTAAAATCACATTTACCTGAGTATCGTACCCTAGAGATTTTGAATAAAAATTGCATTGAAATAAAGCCATTCCATTCCCTCCTTCGGTCTCCTTTTTTCCGTATCCTCAGCGGACCAAACGATATTATTAGTTGTAACATACCACCTTTCAGGACATAAAGCAACGTCTGTCTAAAATTATTCTTGACAAAAAATAAACAAATTTCTATAATGAAAATAGTTTGAATTAAAACTTATTGGGAGGACACATGAATTATCATGATCTGCACTATCTTCTTCTATTAGGGTTCAATCGTTCCAACAAAGCCATTGTCTCTAAGACTAGCCTGGAAGGTCTGATGCCTGGCCAGCCTAAAATTTTAGAATTTCTCCTGGAACACGATGGCTGCACGCAAAAAGAGATCAGCAATGGCTGTGTGCTGGACAAATCTACCGTTACCAGCCTTCTCTCCCGCATGGTTCTCTTGGACCAGATTGTCAAGGTTCCCTGCTCGCAGGACCGCCGCGTCACACGGATTTATCTTACACAGAAAGGATGCACTTTGGCAAAACGAGTAGCATTCATCTGTGACTCCGTCAATAAAGCTGCTTGGCAGGGCATCTCCCAAGAAGATCGCTGTCATTTTATTCAAACTTTTCAAAATATCTTGGAAAATCTAAAAGAATTGGAGTCAGAAGATGAAAAATAATTTGTTGAGATATTTTTGGTTTGTTGCGGGAATCCTGATCAATTCCTTTGGCGTTGCGTTAATAACAAAAGCTGCTTTGGGAACTTCTCCTATCTCCAGCCTTCCCTATGTACTAAGCTTACAGTTTCCCATGACCCTTGGACAGTTTACTTTCATATTAAATATGGTTTTCATTTTGTTAGAGGTCATTCTGTTAAAAAAAGACTTCCATGCCATTCAATATCTACAGATTGCCGTGAATGTCCTCTTCAGCTTCTGTATTGACGTCAGCATGAATCTGTTGTTTTTCTTCGAGCCTGCAAATCTGGCCGTTCAGTTTGCTGCTTTGATCGTTGGCTGTACGATTTTGGCCCTTGGCATCAATATTGAAGTAGCCCCCGACGTGTTAGTCGTCCCTGGAGAGGGAGTTGTAAAAGCAATCTCCCAAGTCTCCCGTAGACGTTTCGGTACAGTCAAAGTAATTTTTGATACCACTTTAGTCATAGGGGCTGCCTTTCTCTCATTCCTATTCTTTCATAGATTGTCAGGATTAGGAATCGGCACGATTCTCTCAGCCTGCATCGTGGGCAGATTTGTAAATCTAATCAACAGACATCTCCCTCTGATTTCTCAGATCGCCTCTCTGAGACAAAAACCAAATAGCTTTTCCGGCGCATATAAAAAGAAAGAACAGGTCTCCTAAAACTTGTTCTTTCTTTTTATATGCACGATAAGCCCGACTCGCGGCAAATAGAGGAAGAAAATCTTTCCTATCCACCGTTGTCAAGTCCACGCCGCTTTTATCTGTTTTCACCCACAAAAAACAGAGCTACCGTGCCTGGACCGGAATGCGCGCCGATCGTCGCTCCCACATGATTCATCAGTACCGTCTTAATCGGATACTTTTCTTTTATTTTGTCAACCACAAACTGCGCATCCTGCTCACAGTCGCCATGACTAATAAAAATAGTGTCACAAGAATTTTTATAGTTTCCCAACTTTTCTTCCATCATATCCACTAGGGCCAACAAAGACTTCTTTCTGCCTCTGACTTTTCCCACAGGAATTAACTTTCCCTCGTCATCGACATGTAGTACTGGTTTGATGTTTAGCACACCGCCGACAACTGCAGTCGTTTTCGACACTCTTCCGCCTCGGTAAAGATGATTCAAATCATCCACAGTAAACGTATGAACCATGTTCAGCCGATGTTCCATAACCCACTGTGCAACTTCGTCCATAGTTTTGCCTTCTTCTTTTTTCTTCTGGGCTAAATAAACGAGAAGACCCTGTCCTAGGGATGCCGCCAGTGAATCAATTACCACAATTTTTCTGTCCGGATACTCTTCCTGCAGCTCCTCACCCGCTATCCTAGCACTGTTATAGCTTCCGCTTAATCCAGAAGAGAAAGCAATATGCAAGACATCCTTCTCAGCTTTCAGATAAGGTTCTATCAGTGCTCTGGCATCCTCTGGATTCACCTGCGCTGTCGTAGGCATAGAGCCCTTTCGCATCCGGTCATAAAATTCCTTCACGGGCAAAAAATTCTCATGGCTGTAATGCTGGCCATCCATTGTGTAGCTTAAATATGTGCAGCCAACTCCATGCTCCGTGTAATAGGACTCCGGCAAATCAGAATTGTTATCCGTAGTAATCACATAATCTCTCATAATATAACTCCGCCTCTCTATTTATTCTAAAGAATCTTGCGGTAACTCGCCACAGATATATACGCTGCACAAGTTTTCCTGTTCTTGGCCGTAAGATCTATAAAAATTTATTCAGAATAATAATATCACTAAAGCGGCCCTGATTCAACCTTCATTTTACTGGGTTTTACCTCGCACTACTTCGAGAGCTTTCTGAAGCTGATTATCCTGCGACTGTTCCACCTGAGAAAGATCCGTAACGTCATCACTCAGTTCCACTTCTACATCCGGTTGAATACCAACCTCATGAATATTGTTTCCATTCGGTGTATAATACTTAGATACTGTCAGCTTCACCGCACTCCCGTCACTTAGTTGACGCACAGTCTGTACGATTCCTTTTCCATACGTGGTCGTCCCCACAATGGTTCCCACTTTGTGATCCTGCACAGCTCCCGCAAAGATTTCTGAAGCGCTGGCACTTCCTTCGTTAACCAAAACGACTAACGGCATGTTCAGCGGTGATTTGCCGTCACACGTCTCTTCCACACGATTTCCATACTTATCTTCCGTATATACAATCAGACCTTCCGGCAGTATCTCCCTTAAGACATCACAGACAGCTGTCATAAGTCCACCCGGATTATTTCTCAAATCCACAATCAACTGCTTTGCTCCCTGCTCTTTCAGCTTTTCAAACGCTGCATGATATTGTTCATAGGTGACACCGGTAAACTTAGATATCTTAATGTATCCAATGTTTTCTTCTAGCATCTCACTGCTGACAGATGGAATTTCCACGCCGGTCACAGAGACCTTCACCTCTTTTGTATTCTTCTCACCTTCCCTTTGAATCGTCAAGATCACTTCATCGCTAGGCGAATTCTTTATGCGTTCGGTTACCTCCGCAAGTTCCATGCCTGAAACATCTTCTCCATTTACTTTCTTCAGTATATCACCAGTCTGTATTCCAGCTTGCTTTGCGGGCCCTCCTTCATAGCAATCTATGATAACCGTCTCGTTATCTTGATTTTTTGTAATTGTGACCCCTATTCCCGTATACTCTCCATCTGTAGACTGGCTCTCCCGCTCATACTCTTCTGCAGTATAGTACGCAGAATAAGGATCTCCTAAACCATATATCAACCCTGTATAAATTCCCTCGGCCAGTTCATCCTCATCTTTGTCTTCCAAATAATACTGGTCAATCAAGTTTTCCAGATATGCCAGTTTTCTCCTGTGGCTAAGGTCTGAGAGCACTGTTTCTGGCTGTGTCTTCACATAGGCGAAAAACAGAGCTCCCGCAATGACCACAGTGCACAGAATACCTCCTAAAAAACCCGCTACATATTTTTTCTTGTCTTCCATCTTCTCTCCTTACAAGCACTAACAGAAGGGGCTGTCATCTCACAACAACCCCTTCTGTATCTTATGATTTTCAATATCACTTTAGACTTTTAAATGTTTCCGCGTAGTCAGATAACTTCCCAGAAAACCAATTCCAATACCCAAAACCAGGCCCACTGGCAATAAAATACGATACACATCATTCACTGGAATGAACTGCATAAAATTGGACAATCCATTAAATTTAGTCAAAACCATCTCCACGGTTTGATTATATAAGAAATAAAGTGCAGTCAACGGAATTGCTGAACCTATCAATCCCAGTATAATTCCCTCCAACAGGAATGGAAATCTCACGAAAAAATTCGACGCCCCGATCAATTTCATGATACCGATCTCCTCTTTTCGAATAGAGATACCCACAGACACCGTATTGCTGATTAAAAATACAGAAATAATCAACAACACCAAAATAATTCCCATAGAGACATAGAAAATCAGCTTGTTAATTGACGTCAATGTCTGTTCTGCTTCCTCAGACTGCTTGACTTCTCTGACATGATCCAACCCTTTAATGTAATCAACTAATTGACTTTGCTGCTCAATCTCATTGACATAAACCTCATAGCTTGAAGAATTTGCCAGTGGATTGTCATCCTTAAATCCCTCTGCGGCTTCCTCTGAACCACCTAAGTATACTTCTTTGAACTCCTCCCAAGCCTCATCGGCTGAAACATATACAACCTCGGCTGTCTCCGGACGTTCCTCAATCTTCTTCCCTATCTCTTTAATCTGCTCTTCTTTAGTTCCTTCGTCGAAAAAAACTGTAACTGCAACATCCTGTTCCACGGTTCTGGTGATATAGTTCAGATTCTCCACAATCGAATAAAAAATACCAAAGAGAAAAATACAGGCTGCCATCGTAATGATCGACGCCAAGGAAAACATCCAGTTCCTACGAATGTTCTTAAATCCTTGTTTTAGCGTATACCAGAAAGTACTAGGCCTCATAGTGATACCCTCCTTCCTGCTCATCACTGATAATAGCACCTTTGCGCATAGTCAACACACGCTTTTTCAGTTTGTTTACCACATCCTTGTTATGCGTAACTACCAAAACCGTAGTTCCTCTGTCATTGATTTCTTCTAGAAGCTTCATAATCTCCAAAGCAGTCTGCGGATCCAAATTTCCAGTCGGCTCATCCGCCAAAAGAATATCCGGGCGGTTCACCAAAGCTCTGGCGATAGCGACACGCTGCTGCTCGCCGCCGGACAGCTCTGTAACCGGAGATTTATATTTCTCCGCCAATCCTACTTCCGTGAGAACTTCCGGTACCCGTTTACGGATTACTCTGGTCGGCCTACCGATCACCCGCTGCGCAAACGCAACGTTCTCATAGACATTTCTGTCTTTTAACAGACGGAAATCCTGGAAAACAACTCCTAATTTCCTGCGATACTTCGCTATTTGACGCCTCTTCATCGTGTTTAATTTCTGTCCATTGACAACTATCGTACCTGCAGTGGCATCCAATTCCTTCAAAAGCAGCTTAATCAAGGTCGACTTTCCTGAACCGCTGCTGCCAACTACAAAGACAAATTCTCCTTTGTCAACATGTAAAGTCGCATGGCTCACTGCCGGCTGGCCTTTGTCATAAGACTTACTGACATTTTCTAAATCAATCATAGAATCCTCCTATATAATCTTCACACTGCAACGAAATTATCTTTTAATTATTTTGTAACATAATTGTAACATATATCCTGCAAAATGCAAGTCTTTTTTATCCGAATTTCACATTGCTATCACATATCATCTGTTCACAGCTTTTGTTTGCCGTCAATCAAAAACTGAAACAAGTTCCTGATACAAATAAAATGCTGCAAAAGGATACTCTCACATAATACCTGCAATTTCTCCATTTTGCAACATTCTACACACTTTTTTCGCAATTACTTATGGCGGCTTAGTACTCCAAGGTCTCCATATACTTCATAAATACCAGACGTTCACTTTCCCTTCTTCCACCAAACTCTAAAATGCTCTGAAATGCCCGTAAAATCAAGGTTTTTTGAGAAACCAGTACCTCTGTGATTCTCTGAAATAACCTGAAAAAATCTAGCAAAATCTGTTCACGGTAGGCAAATGGTAGGCAAATTTTTCACCCGAAGATGATACAATATCACCTTGTCACAGAGTCCCCCGACCGCTCACCGGGGGAATTTGTCATGCTTTTTTAATGCTATCTACTTACAGCAATCTTCACATTAAGAATTTTTATAACCATTTCTGCTGCCCTTGTTGCCTGATCGTTATAGTCCTTAGCCAAGGGGCTGTTAATCAAATCACCATTCTGATGATGAATGAAAACATGTGACAGTTCCCACGCAAGCTCATAACAAGCTCTCTCTATTGTCACGCCAGTACAAATGCCTATTCGATTATCTTTCAGCATACCGAACACTCCTGGAAATGGACACGACTTTACTTTAATGCCTTTGTCCTCTGCTACCTTCAAAAGTACTTTTAACATCCTGATAGGATCGTCCATCTGCGGCAGTTCATCTTTCTTCGGATTCTCAACTGGTGCTGGCCTCGTCTCCACCGTCACTGGTACGTTTTGTTCTTCCTCTGCTCTGAAGTAGTAGTCTACCAAAAATTCATACGCTTGCCATGCTCTATCTGTATTGACAGATTTTGCATGGAGCAAAGCTCCCTTTTCCGTCCACAGATACGCTACATGGGCATATTTAAGGTTGTCAAGATTTTCTTGACTTGCTTTAAAAACTCGTAAATCTTCACCTTGTAGGGTTATAAAATGTTTTCCCTCCGTGAATCTGTGTCGATTATAATTGAAGTTATGCGATAATACCTGTTTTGACACCTCATAGAGTTGTGCTATCTGCTGTGTAGTTAAAACTCTAATTCCCCGTATCTCTCTTGTCTGTGGCAACTGTAATTGCATAATAAAATACCTCCATTTTCTGATTTGCCAAAACAGAGGTACAGTGCTATAATATTTATACCTTTATTTTGGGGTTGGGTAGTCGAGTCACTTTCCTAGGGTGCGACTACCCTTTTTTTAATTTTCCAATTCGCAATAAACTTTATCAATTCCACGTCGTATAACATCCGCTTTAGAAAGCCCTGTTTTTTCACAACATTTTTCTAACTTTGTCAATTCTTCATCCGTCATACGAATCCGATAATTATTAGTTTTGGGGCTATCTGTTGGTCTCCCCATTTTTTTCTTTTCTACTTAAATCACCTCTTGACTCTTGCCATTTTCCTCAAACCGTGCTACATTTTATTTGGGTACAGGCGGTGGCAAGTACCGCCTGTTTTTGTTGGTTGGCTTTGCTTATTTATTAAGCAAAGCCTTTACTTTTTCTTTCGCTTCCTCTAAATCTTTACATTCATTGAGGAGTTCAAGAATTTTTCTTGTTTGGTTCTCTTCTGCAACTTCCTTAAGTAATTCGCCTACATTCATTTCTTCTTCCATTTGCTTCTCCTTCCTGACTCCTTGCCTGCCTTACTCGTTAAGTTCTTCCTTAACTGTAATTATATTATAACTTATGGATATCCAAAAGTCAAGAGGCAATTTCTATTTCCTTCTAAATTTTCTTAATGCTATCCGCCCAGGCATATCCTATGTACTGATCGGCCACACAGACCTTATACCAGTTGTCCTCATAGCCGTCCCGGCCTAAGACATCCACACGATTTCCTTTGACAAGCTTCGACCACCCGGTGATCGCATCCGATGCCTTCTTTGGTTTCAGATGGACCACACAGGTTTTCTGCACCTCGCCCACAAACCTGGCAAAGCCCTGTTCTGTACGATTGTCTTTATAAGCCTCTGTATCTACCGGCTTGCCGCTGTCCGCCCAGACATAGCCGATATGCTCATCTGCGATGCAGACTTTATACCAGCCGTCCTGATAGCCATAACGGCCCAAGACATCCACCAAGTTGCCCGGAGCCAGCTTAGGATAGCCTGTGATCGCCGGAGACGCTTTCTTAGCGGATTTATGGACAGCACAGATCTTTTGTACCTTACCTACGAATCTTGCGAAGCCCTTCTGGAGATTTTTCTTTTTCAGCACCTCAGCGTCCAGTTTTCCCTGAGTGGCAGGCCCTGCGTTTCCGTCCACTTCCAAACCGTAATCTCCCTGAAACTCTATTGTGGCTGTTTTGGTAGCCGACCCGAAATCTCCATCCGCGCCGCTGGATCCGCAGCTATACCCTACACTGATTAGTTTTCCCTGATACACCTTCACGGCTTCTCCTTGATCGCCTTCGCAAAGATAGTCTTTCTGTGGTGTGTTTCCTAGATGCTCATCCATCCAGGCGGCTGCCGCATTCCAGTCCACCCGGCAGAATTTCGTCCCTGGAAGTATGCTGTTAAAATACGATTTCGCGCAGACACCGCCGCCGTTGGCAATCACCCCGGATGCCCCAGAAGTGTTCCCTTCAATGGTCTCAAAACGGTCGCCCACAACACTTGTCACAATTCCGGTATGGGCGAACGTGCCGCCGCGGTAAAAGATCACAATATCTCCCACCTCCGGGTTTGCATACTGAGTAAACAGGCTTCCCAGCGTCGGACAATACACATACGGCCAGTGCTTTAACAGCTTTGTGGCAGTTGTTTTATCAAATGCCTGCATCAGCACCCAGGAGACAAACGCTGCGCACCATGCCTGCCCCTGGTATGCCGGATAGACATCCCTCCAATATTTGGTGTAGTTATTGCTGCCGGCATTCGCCGTCTTATCGTCAAGCTGGCTGTTAGAGCTTTTCTCCAGATAGCCGATTTCCCCGGACGCAATAGAAATCACACGGTTTATTGCATCATTCTTACTGTACATGCCTGTTTCCTCCTTATAATTCTTATAAAACACATCCATATCCACGCTCCCATGAATCCCGGACACCCGTCCTTTCGAGCTGTACTGCCATCCTGCCCCAACTGTTGGCCGCAGCTGCTCCTGGATGGTTCCGTTATCGTTGTATGGGTAAGCCGCAATCCAAAAATCATACTGCTTACAGTCGCTGGGAATCACATTGTCATACCAGTCCTTGTTACTGTAAATGCCAAACCGATATCCTGCGGATGTCACTGCTGCCCAAAAGGTTTTTACCATTGTAGATAAGGTGCTTTTGGGAAGTTCTCTTTGGCGGTCATATTCCAGATCCAGCCAGATTGGGAAGTCAAGCTTCCTGCCGCCCAAGGTATCAATAACAGCTTCCGCTTCTTCTTGAATTTCTGCTACGGACATGGCATAGCTGTACTTGTAGACACCTACAGGAATTCCGTTGTCTATACATCCCTGGTAATTGTGCCAAAAACTTGCATCTACACCGTATCGTTCCGTGATCCGCAAGATTGCAAACTGGATCCCTGCATTTTTAACCTTTTTCCAGTCCGGTTTCCCTTGATAACTGGATACATCAATTCCTTTGATTTCCATAACTTCCTCCAAACGCAAAAAGAGAACCCTTTCGGATTCTCATTTGACCTTTTTTATTCTATACGATTCTAATGAAAATACAAAAAAACAGCTGATTTCTCAGCTGCTTTCCCACTTGACTGGCGTACTTAAAAATACGCTTAATACAAAGTATCAGTTTCCAAGCGTATACAGTACATCTCTGTCTGTAATATTACTATATACTATATTTATGGAAATGTCAAGGTGGTTTGATTTTCAATTAACCGCAAATTTCGATTATTTGTTCTGTATGACGTCCAAATTCTATTCGCCAGAATGTCACTTGCTTGAATTAAATAATTTTTGCTAGAATCACAATACTCGATATTAACAGTTACATCAGCATCAAATACATGTGGATGTCTTATCCCATAATCAAAATTTACAATCCCATAACGTAGCTCTTCCGCAATGGAATCTCTCAAATCATAATATCCATTTGTTGCTGTCAACTGCTCATCTATAAAAATTGATATTGTAATATCCTCATTTTTAGAAAGACAACCATCTGTGATAAATTTTTTCAATCTATTCTTTACACATCGTTTTAATACATAATCCTTGTATCTACAAATAGATTTTTTATCATTTAGTATGTAATCATATACTCTTGAAATATCTACCACTGCAGCAACTGATTCATAAACTTTTACCGAATTAAACAACGCTCTTTTGTGTTTTGATTTAAGATTCGCTGCTTTAAGTTCATCATCGCGTCCAAGCGCTTCCTTTAACTTTTTATTAGCATGAATATATTTTCTTTTAGCAGATTCAAGCTCTCTTCTATCTGTAAAAACATATCCTGCATACACAAAATATCCACTCGGCTCATTTCTATGTAAATTTCCCGAATCATCAAAGAAAAAGAATACTTTCTGTGAAATTAAAATCACCTCTTCATTTGTAGGATTTTATTTAATTGTACCATAATATTAATATTTTAACAAGATATCTCTTATTGCACTGTTCACAGAAATATGTCCTTTTTTATCTTAATTATGACTGGTATAGCCTGCCACTCCAAAAAATGGGAATAGAAAACCCCAGAGGATGCCGCCTCCGGGGTTTTTGCTGACTTATAGAAGTCACTTATAACTTTTGCCTACTGGCATTATAGCATATGCAGTTTTCTATTTCAAGATTCTTTATTTCACTTTTTCCATCAAGGCTTCTTGTAATACCTGGGAAAAATTCACTCCCGCTTTGATGGCTGCATCGTTTAACCATTCAGGAATACTAAGTGTTTTCTTTACCGCCCGTGAATTATGTTTCCTCTGATATTCCATCATGTCAAATTCCACAATCACCAATACTCCATCATCTACAGATATCTGATCTACCTCTGTCGGTTTTGGAATCTCTTCTTTTTCTTCTGCTCTTCCCGTTAAAACAAGTCCAAGTGCCTCTACTGCCATCTCATAGGCTTCCTGCATATCATCCCCCTCTGTCAGACATTCCGGAAAATCAGGAAACGATATCCAAAAACCACCTTCTTCTGCTTTGTGAAATACTGCTGGATAAAATAACTTGTTCATACGTGATACCTCCGCGTCATATTTCAGGCGCAGGGCTTATTTTAGCCCTGCCTGTTTTAGTATTGCCTGTTCCAGACCTTTTTTCATCGCCTTGGAGTGATAAGGAACAACTATAGATTTCCCAGTAGTTTGGTTTCTCATAGTGATGTGAGAACCATTTTGTCTGATTTCCTCAAACCCGTTCTTTTTGAGATGTTTTATCATCTCTCTCGGCGTCATTGGCATCGTAAGTATCTCCTTTCCTTATCATGCTCGTATTGTACCACGTATTTTTACGTATGTCAATTATTTTACGTATTTTTACGTATCTCATTCTTTCTCTGAATCTTTATTCACAATCTTATCTGCCACTTCCAGCCCTTTGATTAAAATTACAGGCACATGAAAACCTGCCTCCACGAAGTTCTCACAGATCGACCGGATCTCGTTCACCAAAAGACTTGCCAGCACAAACCAGCCCAGCAGCGTAGTGATTCCCAAATCTATACCGATAGCCTTGCCGATCTCAATAAATACGGCGGACGCTCCAAAGGCTACCATCACCATCAGCCAGTAGCCCAGCTTCTTTAGGACTCCCTGCCAGCCTTTGACCGAATTCTCTTTCTTGGCCATACGGCTTTTCATCCATCCCGTCAGCCAATCAGCCACATTCAAAAGTAAAAAAGCCACAAATAAAATCCAGTGTTCCCCTAAAATATAAGAGAGGACGGCCACCACCGTCCCCACAATCACGTTATACCCGTCAATGATCGGTTCCGCATAATTCATTTTCCTCATACCCTCCACTCCTTAATCTGTAAAATAAACTACATGTAAAAAGATGGCTGTATTTGCCTGTATGGCCTCATAGCCACCGGAATTCGAAGAAAACGCACGGGATACTGTCACGGTTCCGTCCACGTTTACATGAATCTGAAAAACTTTGTCCACATTTGTATAACCTGGACAAATCACCATCTTAGAAGGTCGGTATTCTTCCGGCAGCGTAATCCCTATCCGCACTTCCGTCGTAGAGCCTCCAATGTTATTTTTCGTATTTCTCACTCCACCTGACAATTCCACCACGTTTCCGCGTTTTCTCACCTGCGGCTGATGTCCGTAAACCACCTCATAATTCCCATCTGGTGTTAATGTTACCCAGCCGGTGTCCTTCTCCAAAAATGTTTTCAGCGTATTAAGCGTTGCTTTTTTGGTTTCCTTGGCATCTTCCAGTGCGATCTGATCGCTTTCCTCCAGAGATGTTTTTTCCTGCAGCTCTCCAATCGTCACACTTTCATAGAGTTCCGCCATAATCCCTCTCCTTTCACTTGAATGGGGTTTCTGTTTTTCGTTGTCAGCAGTTTCCCGTCCTTCGTTGCTAACACCGGGACAATCGGACGCACGTCCGCCACAATCCTATAAGAAGCGCCGGTTTCCACGGGGTTCGGCAGCACCTGGACGCTGAAAATATCCAACATCGCCTTCATCCACTCACCTCAATTCGTATCACCTCAATCAAGGTCTCATCCCCAATCCAGTAGGTGATCTTTAATTTATAGATTCCGATTTCCTTCGGGGCGATTAACACATCAATCACATGGTCCAGAATCTGTGCGTCCCCAAAATCTTCTACTTTCGTTCCACGAACTAGTTCAAACTGCGCTTTTAAAATCGTAAACGGGTCTCCCCTTATATTTTTTATCTGAAGACGTACATGCCGTTCTTCCCCCTGGTCAAACATCAGTATCTTCTGCATTCCGCCCTCCTTACCAACTCTGCATAATAATAGCTCGTTAAAACTTTGGTTTCCCATACCGGTCTTTCTGCTTTCGCATCATAGGGGTAGGTTTCCAACCGCAGGCAGAGGTCTTCCAGGTGGAAAGTCACCAGGATTTTCGTGCAGTAGGCCACATTCCCTGCGTCGTCATAAGCGGCAAAATCCGCAATATAGGTTCCGCTTTTCGGCGGGGGAATGGCGATTTCCCACCAATCCCCTTCCGTCCGTTCCAGAACCATTTCTTTTCCATCGATGTTCCCCACTAAACGTATAACCATCAGGCATCTGTCACCTTCACTTTGATGAGGTAGGTTGCACCTGCGTCTACGGGGTTCTTCTCAATGATGATTTCCTCAAATACCGGAGCACCCGTATCCAGGGTCACCGTCCTGGTCACGGAGGTCTCTTTCCCTGCGCTATCTGTAGCCTTGATTACGATAGTATTGGCCCCATTCTTTAAAGTAACCGTCTTACTGAAGTTTCCGCTGCTTCCTACGGTTACCGTTCCCTGGTCTTGGCCGTTGAGTGTGATCTTCACCGTCACGGGACTGCTGGTCACATCGTTGGTGGTACCGCTGATGGTCAGGGACGCCTGGTTTGTTACCAGGTTATTCGCCGGACTGGTAACATTTAAGGTAGGTGGTACCGTATCAACCTTGAAGGTTACGGATTTCTGGGTGGCAGCGTTGCCGTCGTAATCAGAAGCGTCTACCTTGATGGTATGGCTTCCGTCCGAAAGAGCCTGGCTTGGTACATAAGAGCAGGTATAACCGTTTTCTATCGCCTGCTTAGTGATCGCGCTTCCCGTTACCGGTGCGCCGGAGTCTACCGTGATCTTGATGGTATCCGGGTTGACACCGGAATCATTGTCTGTCACCTCCCAAGTAATGTTCGGCTTATTGTTGATTAAGGACGCACCGCTGGTCGGGCTGGTAATGGTGACAACTGGCGCCACTTTTTCTTTTACCACCAGCCTTAAATCTTCCCCGAAGGTAGGGTCTTTATCATCCACCATCGTAGAGTTTCCGGCATCATCCGTAGCCGTCAATTTCATACTATAATAATGTCCTGTCTGATTATAAGAAGACTTTGCCGGCGAAGTAGCCTGGGCCTCCCAATAGCCGGATTCATCATTATAGGTCAGGTTATAAGTCTGGCCATTTACCTCTAGTTTTACTGTTTTTACACTCATAAGTATTCTCCTTTTTGCTATTATTCAAAAAAAATCCAGTCTCATCAAATTTTTATGCCATCTTCCATATCATTAACGAAGGTTCATTACCGCTGGTACGGCGAAAAACTGCACTTTTACTTTTTGTAGTAACTTCTACATCCGATAACTGCTCTATAAATTTTCTCACATACACATTCCCTCCTGATTCTGTTGCAAAATACATATTCGCATAATTTCCATATGCTAACATGACAAAGCATGCCCCTCCATCATTCAGAGTCACTGTATGTGAAGCCGCACGATCCCGCTGTTCATATCGCGCCCCAACACTGCTGTCTATCAATTCCCAGTCAAGAAACTTATTTTGTATTGAACTCAAAATCCTTTTATAAATTTCTCCAGCCGTATTAATCAATTTCTGAACAATTACATTTCCGCAAATTGGAAGAACATAGAGAGTAAATCCACTTGTAACAGGAACGTTATCCATCCCAGCCGTATATGAAGTATTTGGAGAAAAGTATATTCCAGGCATGTGGTAATCATCCAAATCCGCGTTCTCTGGAAGCAAAGTTGAAATTCCAAAGATACTATCTTCAAATTCATAAAGCTTGTCCTGATCGAAATAAAGCTTTGACACACTAAAGTATGTTTGCCCTCCAAACATATATCCTACATTATCTACCATTGCTACAAATTCAGGCTCATCCGCATTTCCGCGCGGCGTGTATTGGGCTACCGTCTGCACCTTCCCAGTGTCGTAGTCTATCATTTGTAAATAGATGCCCGAAACACTCATCGACGAGCTCACAATCTCTCTTACAAAATATAGCCCGATAAACTTGCCACCGTAACAGAAGGAAGACTGTGCGGTCATTTCGCCTGTTCCCACGTAAGAATCTCCGTAAGTATTTTCATATTGCTTCAACAACTCCCATTCTGAATCGTAAATTTGCAGATACGAGGTGTCCAAAACATAATATCGGTTATTTACATTATCATAAGAGACCAACCACTTTGCTCTTGCATTACCAAGATCCATAGTATTCTCTAAACCAAATGTGGCGCCATTCAAAACAGCAATCTTATTCGCATTCATTCCTGTATTTCCAGTAGCGACATATATTTTCCCAGTCCCCGGGTTATAAGTAAGGTCGTTAGCGTGTCCCAGATCCAGAGTCACTCTCTTAATAACTGTCTCATAATCCTTATTCAATTCAACTAAGATACAAGAATCATTATCCTTATTGACAATCGCAAGAAGGAAATGATCTGTCGTCGGAAGATAGCATCCACCTTGTAGCGTTGTATATTCGCCGTTCCCGGACAATGTCTGGAGAGCAAGACGTTTCCGATAAAGCTCCCTTTTTATCGGCCTTTCCAATCCAAAAACAGCCTTATTGATCTCTCCCGTCAGCTGCTCCCCCTGGTCAGATACCGTCACTTTGAGATCTGCTAAGTCAGACTGCATCTGTTGATAACCTTCAGGTGTGAATTGTGCAGCCTCCTGAGCAGCCTGTCTCGCCATCTCGGCCGCATTCTGAGCGTCTTGCGCATCCTGAGCAATCTGCGCAGCCAGTTCATAAAAATCCGGAAGATCTGAATCTGAAATGTCTGTACCGTCCCCAAATGCAGCCTTTTTTACCGCCAGAATGAAAGTCGCACTTACCAAAACATTATTTTCGTTTTCTATCACCACTTCGCAATAAACCCGTCCGGATATGGCAGTCATGTTCTGAGTGATGTCACAGGTCACTTCTGTACCACTTAAAATGGCAGAGTAAGAAAAACCTTTTTTGTCTCTTTTCGTCCCCTGTACTTTAGCCGTAGAGCCAGCAGGGATCTCAAATTCTCCAACACTGGCATACAAATTAATATGAAGTGTCCGGCTCCCTTCGTCAAATTGGCTCACATTGACAACTGCCGGCAAACCTCCAGGCACAACGTCTAGATATATCGTTTGGTCTAACATGCGTTCCCTCCTTATACATAATAGGAAAGATTAATATATAATTTTTCCGTCCTCGAACATGGAACATTCCCCGTGGTCCCATAGTTTGAAAAAGTCACATTCCCGTTCAAATCTATTCCTAACGTCCACTGGTTTATCCCACTTCCCACCATCACTTGCCGAATTGGTACAGACGGCCACATATCCTCCGGTAACACAAAGATCAACCGCGAATCCCCTCCTTCTATCTCCTGTACAGGAGAAACTATCCCTTGAATACTCACTCTTCTTTCATCTTTTCGATACCGCAGTCCATCATTTTTCACAAAGAAACCTGACAGATTAGCTGTCATCCACACAGGCGCGGTACCATTTACCAGATTCATTCCGTCAATGATAGCTCCTGTCGGCTGAGTATCCTCATCAACAATCGCAGATACCGGCTCAATGCCACTTGACTTCATCAGATACTCTCCAAGTGTCACAGTATACTGTCCTTCTGATGCTCTAACCTCAATTTTAAGAACCCTGCTCTCTAAATACATTTCCCCAGTATTGTCAATGACGTAAACTGTGTCTCCAATCTTCAACCCATCTGGAACCTTCTTGAGCGTGACTTCATAGTTTTCTTCCATTCGACTTACTTTTTTGAGGGATGCGATCGCCTGCGAACACAGAGTCTTCTGATTCGTGGATGTCCCATTGAACATCTTACAGATATAACCAGCGTTCACCCCTTCTTCCGCGTACCTACGACTCCAAATCTTATTTGCTTCCCGGCAAAAAAGATATGTTCCTGCCACATAGAAATTTCCATCGTCATAGGAATACCCGTTCAGGCTGATAGGCTTATCCGCTCCTTTCGGAGTACCTCCCAGCACCTTATATCCAGTAGCAAGATTGGCAATAGAACGTTTCACGACGATTTTGTCTATCTCTCGGTTCAATCTCAGCACAATTCCAGAGTCTTTTCCTCTCCGCTTATAGATGTTAATATATCGGTGTTTCAGTTCCAGTCCATCAATCTCAAAACTGTAACCGATTTCTGCCCCAAACGAAGCTGCGATGCTCAGCAGCCGCTCAGATGCGGTGGAGTCCGTGTCCCAAGAAAGCGTGCGAGTAAGGTTCGTGATTTCGTTAATGTGTATTTCGAATCCACTGTTTTTTGAGTATTTTTCGACATAGTAGGATATCGGGTATGCCTTATTAGCGGTATATTCTCCGTACACATCATTAAGAAGATCCAAACCTGCATCCTCCGCATAAACATAAATTGTATTATTAGAAGTGTCCGCTTCGGTGTCAATGATCGTATAGAATTCATCCAAATCATCATAACTCCGCATGACATAATTACCCGGATACACCATGTTTCTTGCCTCAGACAACGTATCCTCCTTGTATTTCAAATCGAATTCAAAAGTGCTTACACCTGAATCCACGTCTTCAGTCTTGACATCATTGATAATACGGTATCCCTTAGGAAGTCCAGTAGAAGCCTTCCCAAGAATATTTAAAAATCGGTCAGCAAAATATACAATCATAAATATACCTCCCGATACCGCAGGGTTATATCCGGTTCTTGGGCAAAATCTGAGTAGTAACAGGCAATGTTATTGATTCCAGGATTCAACTTAAAATTCTCCCAGTCGTTTCCCAAAGCTCCAATTTCCGGAGTAGATTCATCATCAATCAGGATTTCTCCTGAGCTGCAATCAAAGGTTACTTTCTGACCTTCGGCAAATTGATTTTTCAGGTCAGTCCAACCATTGACTCCGTATTTATAGAATTTCAATCCAATTAGCGTATTTCGCACCATTGCAGTTCTGGAAGCATATTTAGCTACAAATAAGTCTACTTCGATACCTTCCGCATCTGCCAGATCATCATTGGAATATTCATAGATTTTCCCGCCAATGGTGAATCGAAAATCCCCTCCGTTTTTTTCCACCTTCGAGTTGGCTGTCTTTGAACCGGATATCTTGCTGGCACTATTACACTTATAACGAATCGATTTCATAATTTGATTCCCAACTCGAAGTTCAGCAATGGCATTCAATGAGGCCCTCGTATTTTTTACAAACACAATGCCAGCTAAAGGCCTCTTCTCTCCGGTGTCCAAATAGCTGACTACAAACTGGGCCATTCCCAGCTCTTTTGCCGAGAGAGAACCAAAATAATTCTTCCATTCTAAACAGAAATTCTGCGCTCCGATATGGCCTGTAGAGTCGGCGGGAACGGCTCTGTGAAGCCCGATCCCATGCCAGGAACTTCCACTTCCCCAGTTATCGCCAGTCACACCGGTACCTTTTGCAGTTTCCTGAATCCGCAGTGTTCCATTCTGAACCATATTTCCGTACAGAGTGGCCTGATTCAGGATCCATATTCCAGGACCATTGTAAAAACCTTTATTAATGAGGAGCTCTGAGACGTTATCAACATCCTCTCCATCAACTTCAGACTGATTTCCAGCCAGCAATGTCGCACCATTTTTCTCATTAATATAGGAAACATATCCATTGTCACTAGTCATGACTGCATCCACAGCCGGATAAGAAGGGTATGTCCCCTCGTAATGAATCTTAATAATCCCGCTGTCATTCGGTTTTGCGGTAAACTCGGTCACAGAATATTTAAAGGGGTCCGAACAGTATATTTCAATCTCTCCGGTTACGGAATTAACACCGGAAGGGATGTCTTCTAGCTTCGTCTTCGTTCCAATATAATACTTATCCAGCTCGTCATTGAAGGAAATATGGGCCTGTTCTGCGTTCAGGATGCCATTCAAATGATTGAAAGCCTCGCAGAACTCTTCGTTGCTCTTCGCAATCAACTGATATCCTACTAGAATTGTTCTCGGCTCATATCTGCGCCTTTCGTACAGTGACCCATCTGCAGCACCAACTACTGTGTCTGTGATTTCCGCAGATATAATTTCCCGGCCAGACACATAGAGCGTTCTATAGCCAGGGATCTCTGCTTCTATCCATTTTCCATTAAACTGCATGGCCTGGGCCGGAAGGAAAAATGGAAATTCCGTGTATTCTGTTGTATCTCGAAATTCATATAGCATTCACAGCCCTCCTATGACCGACCTGCCAGCCGCTTACTTCTCGTCTGGAGCCTGCCGAGTTCATCATCCATGTACTGCGCTTCCGCGCGTGCAAACTCCCGTCCATCAATGTCAAACGGAACAATGATGGTAATATTCCGGCTGTATGAATAGGCTTCTGACAGTTCCCCTTGAAACCCTCCCAAGCCTGCAATCGCAAGGTTTGGGATGCTCACCAGATCTTCTGATACCGACCAAGCCTGATTTATCATAGACTTGATGCCATTCACAAAACCTTCACCTACCCAGAGACCTTGTTTATAGGTAACCTTTGAAGGACTTCCAATTTTCGCCTTGGCAGCGATTGCTTGAGCTGCTGCCGCTGCCATCTGAGAAGCAATATTCTGCACTCTGCCAAGACTGGCTGCCATGCCATTGGCAAAACCCGCGCCAATATTATATCCATGACTATATGCAACTCCTGCGGACGATCCTAGAGCCGCTACAGCATTTGCAGAGATGCTTCTTGCTGCACTCACAGCAGCTGCTCCTCCTTGATTCAATCCAGACGTAAATCTGGACATCGCCGTTCTTGCCACCTGGGACAAAGAATTTAATCCAGTTTCCAGATTATTTTTAATACCGTTTGCCATGCTCTTAGCTTCGGATGTCACTTGTTTATTCCCTGATTTAAAAGCATTGATAAAACCATCCATAGCACTGCCTGCTACACTTTTCAACGCATTCAGGCCACTTTCTACAATATTTACTGAACTCATCATTGATGATAAGGAGGACTGTGCAGACTTGGCATTAGAAGATATCGATTTCATGGAGCTATTTACAGTCTTGAGGGCTGCTGCCAACACTAAAGCACCTGCAGAACTTACCGTAATCGCTGCACCAAACACCACAAGACCTGCCGACATATTAGATAAGTAGGCGGAAAACAACGTAACGTATGATATTAAATTCATCAACGTCATGCTGAGAACATTGCCATTTGTGGCCATCACAAGAATACTTGCTGATGCAGTTGCAGCATTTGCAGTCACAAATGGAAGCGAGGCTCCCATTATTGCAAGTGATGCACTCATGGACTGAATACCAGGTGCCAGTGAAGCGGCACCACTAAGCGATGAAATAAGCATCTGTACGCCAGAAGCGACCTCCGGTAGCTGTTTTCCCTGTGATGATACTGTTCCAATCCCTGTAGCTACAGCACCTAATGATTTTGCTATATCCAATATTGATAGATCAGCAATAGTCGCAATTCCTTCCGCGACAAGCTTAAATCCCTGCCCTGCATTTCTTGCGGAATTTCCAACCGATTCAATAATTCCTGCGATAGAGTCTAATACATTAGCAAGGCCTCCACTAATAGCGTCTATGACAGATGCTACACCTTCGCAGATTTTATTAAATCCTTCACTGATGGAATCAACAACCCGTGAGATTACATCTCCGGCAGTTTGCATTACATTACACAATGTATTACCAATGGCATTAACTATCTGTGAGACTGCATCTGATATTGTGCTTACTAAGCTTCCCACAGAACTCAGTATAGAAGATACCGCTGATGAAATTGCGCCAACTACCTGCGTAAAAGTATCTCCCAGCTGCCTTACAAATGGGATAAGCACATTAATAAAACTTGATGCAAGAGACATTCCGGTTCCTACCATTAAAATAGTTGCACCAAATGAAAGCATCGCGGGTATTGCAGCATTGAGAGAAGAACCAAATAGTGCAAATATAACAACTAATCCTCCTACCACAATACCAAATGTTCCCATTGCAATCGCGCCTTCTTTTCCGGTATTTGCAAGTGGTGTCATCGCTAAAGCTAACACCGAAACAGAACCGGAAAACGCAATAATTCCCTTCATGTTTGTTTGTAAACTTTGACCAAATTCTCCGAATACGGCTGCAAGCCCTCCTACAACAAGACCAAAAGCAGTCAACGCCGGTACAGCAGTGGAACCAAGCTCCGCCAGTGGTTTAATTGCAAGTGCTAATCCAGCAAGAGAGCCTACAATAATGGCTATACCACCAGATATTTTCAAGAAAGAATTGCCCAATGCTGTAATTTTTTTTGGAGTAGACTTTATATTTGATAAAAGATACACCATTCCCAAGGAAAGTCCTGTGACAGCAAGTGCCATTCCTGAAAATATACCAATGGCTGCTCCTCCAGAATCAGCTAATCCCGTCGCCGACTGAGCCAGTAAATAAAACCCTCCGCTAATCATGGCTACACCGGCCCCCATCAACAAAAAAGCTTTCGCTGAAGCTAATATCTTCTTAGAACTGCCCGAACTGGATCTGCCTACCTGTTCCTGACTTCTTGATATACCAAACAGCCGGGAGGCGATCGTTCCAATTCCTGCCGCCGCCAGCCTCCCGATAGATTTCACAAATCCCCCCAGCATAGGCGAAACCACAGATAATATTTTCAGCCCGGCAAAACCAGCTGCCAGTTTGGGGATATGAGGTATCACCTTCGCAATCGCATCCGCGTTCTTTTCCAGGAATCCCGCGAACTGTATTAATTTTTCAGAAACCTGCTCGACAATACTTCCAAATTTTGCGACAGACTGATCTCCCCCAATCTTACCCGTTGTCTTTGAAAAAGATGCTAAAACTGCGGAAAAAGCACTGCTGAATGCCTGTCCTACACGGCTTCCGGCCGATTCCAGCTTCTCCCAGTATGGCTGCAAAGATACGATAAAGCCTGAAATCTTGGGAAAAGCCTTAGATACGGCATCCGACAATTTATTAATGGAGCTTACCACGCCTGCCTTTGCAAAGGAATCATATATCTGCCCCATGCCAGTGGTAACCGTAGCTTCCAAATTTCCCATAGCCCCTTCAAACGTCGTTACCGAACTTGCCGCATCCTTGGCCATATCCGTCATACCAATGTTATTCATAGCCTGGCCTAAAAGCTCAGCAGTAATAGCCCCTTCTTCCATCGCTCCTTTGAAATCATTTCCCAAAACAGGATTCAGCTTTACAAGCTCTTTTTTCAACCCTCCCGCAAGCTGCGGACTGGCGTCCAAAATTTGATTCCAGTCTTCTGCATGTAAAGCCCCCGCCGCCATTGCCTGCGAAAACGCAAGGCCTACTCGGCTGAATTCCTCTGCGCCTCCTCCAAAAACAGCAACTGCGTTTCCAACAGATTCTACCATTCTGTCTGCATCTTGAATTCCATTCGCCGACAAAGCTCCAAAAGTACTCATAACGTCATTTAACGAAAATACTGTCTGATCCGCATAAGTTTTTAATGTCCCTGTGGCTCCCGCAATTCTTTGAATCTCGCTCTCCGACGTTCCTGAAAAACGCATTGCCTGCTGCAGCTTTTGCATGGAATCCGACGTACCGATCACTTCACTCCCAAGGCTTTTTACATTTCCTGCAACGGCCGAAAACGCGCTTTGTCCAATCCCTGCCAGCACTCCAAAACCAAGGCCGCCTGTAACGACACTTTTTAAATTCGAAATACTGCTTTGCGCATTCTTCATTGCTGACGAAAACCCACGATCTGCCGCCGATAAAACCGCCCTTATACTAAAACTCTCAGCCACGTGTCTTCCCTCCTCTCAAAAATTTGCTAGCCTCCGCAAAACGACTTTTTACAGTCCCTCTCGCCTTCTCTAATTCCTTTTCATAGTCATAGAACTTCTGAAATTTTGTAAAAATCGGCCTCGTTTTATTTCTGCCAATTTTTTTCTGGGCTTTAACCGAATAATTCAAAAATGCCTGCAAATGATTTCGATAATCCTTGTCGATTTGCTGCAGCTTAACCGCTTCCATGAGGAGATTGAATTCTGGAATCGTCAACTGATTCACTTCTGAAAACGATTTCATTCCAAGATAACGAAAACAATTTAAAGCGATCTCTCTATACTGCTCTTCAAAAGTTAATTCTTCTTTTCCTCTTTCTCTATCTCTTCTAATATCTTCCGAACTGTATTTTTGGTACAGTTCGCTTTCTTTAAAAAATCCAATACCTCCTCAAATACCGCATCAATATCTGTATCCTCATCTTCGATATAACTGTCCAGTATTTTTCTCGTAACACGCGGTTCCATTCCCTTATTTGCCAAATCCAGGACATCAATCAAAGCTTCCACATCTCCGTTCAGGATTCCAGCAAATTTATAGTTGAACCCCACATCCTTTTTCACTCCTGGCAATCCTTCAACCGGCACATTTATCTGTTTATTGATCTCCCGCAGAAATCCTATACCGAATCGAAACGCATACACCTGGTTATTTATTGTTAATTCCAACATTTTTTCCTCCTATCCCATATCATGCGCCTACTCTGGTAGTGTCCTTAAATACGTAGCTTGCTAATTCCTGTTGTTCCGTTGATACTGTCACCTCTCCCCGGGCTCCGGTTCCGTTGATACCAAATGTCAATGAACACTCTACAAAATCTTCTGCGGAAGAAGTCTTCTCAAACTCCGTCAGATATCCCTGAAAATACATGCCCTTAAATTTGTTGTCTTCTTCCTCCACCGGTTCCGCAAGATTCGCTTCCCAGATTTCAATTAATTCATCTGCATCCATGGCATTTTCCAAAGAATCCAGCATTGTATCACCTTTGGCCAAAATTGATGTCGCTGTGATCTCCACTTCAGCTGCTCCCGGCGTCCGAATACTCCCATCTTTGGTCGCTGTAGAATCTGCATCCTTGCTCTTTGTCCGGCCATTTTCTGTTGTAAACGCAAGCAGAGTTCCATCCTTTGTACTCGCATCTTTTGCAATTCTATATAAATAGACAATTTTAGTTCCCTGTACAGCTTCTTTATTTCCACTGCCTGCAAAAACTTGTAAAGGCAAAGCAGAAAACCGCGGAACCTGGTAATGTTTAGTCATTCTTTTTTTCATTTCACTCATCAAAATCACCTAAACCTCCTAATATATAAGCATAGGGTTTCCATACCCTGTTTAGAAATTACGAAAATTTAAACTCCAATTCCAACAAACCGTGCAAAAGTGGAATCTTTGTCGTGTTATCCGGCAGAATTCTCTGGTTCATATTCCGTACATCCCATGCAAAATTTTCCGTGTGTTCCAAGCCATAGCAGACCCTCTTGATATCCAGCAATATCCCAGACAAAGTCCCCCGTTGCTTCGGATTGTTATGCCAAACGTGGATGGTTTGGTACACACTCCCAAACACAGCTGACTTGTTCGTATCATCCGTCTGTTGGCTTTCCGCCAGATAAATAAAAGGATACGGCGTGTCCTCCGGCGGGAGAAATGTATCATATACGTCATATCCTTTATTTCTCAAATTTAATAACAGCTCTGTGAAGAGCTCCTGCTGTGGATCCATCTCATCACCTCGTCAGTTTTTTCAAGTCCTTTTTAAACTTTTTTCTCTGCTCTTCAAAGGCAGGTTTTAAATAAGGCTGCGCTGCCATGAATCGGGTGCCAAATTCAACATACGGCGCGTATTCTGCTGTTGGCTCTACCTGGGCATTCATGCCGCCGTTTGTTATCTCCAGACCAATACTACGCTTCAATGTTCCGGTATCTACTGGGGCATTTCTCTGAGCTTTTTCTTCCATTTCTGCTCCATTATGACGGACCACCCGTTTCACATCATCCATACTGACATTATTTTTCAGTTTCTTCTGAAGCTTTTCCATACCGATAATCTTAATCTCGCCCATCACTGTACCTCCGAAAGCACAAGTACCTGTTTCGTCCGCAACTTCCTAATAAAATCCACCGTGTATAGTTTTTCTCCGATACGAATCCGGTCAAAAGGTTCGCAGATATGATTTTGAACTTGGACCGTTAAACTTCCTTGCCTGAGATTTCCATAAACCAATTTGAGCATTTCCGTCTGTGTTTCAGAAACCAATGCAAAACATGTATTTTCTTCAATTTCATCTTCTGCGTAATTGCCAGTCTGCGGATTATATTCTCCCTGAAAAACCTTCTGAAAATGAATAGGCACGTCATATCTCAAAGAAATCTCACCTTTCCTCTTACCACATCCTTCTGCGTATCTAAATAAGCCTGGATATCTGTTCTGTAATTTGCAAAATCATCCTCCGCGAAAGATAAGCTTTCTCCTTCAACTGTATGAGAAGAAAGCCCTTCCGAACCGATTTTATTAAACCGAATAACAGACACATCCACAAGAATATACTCCATCTGAGGGGGCACTTCAATTCCACCCAGCAATAGTTTCAGCCGGTTTTCGGCCGCGTCCAGAATAATGTTGAGTTTCTCGTCAAGTAAATGTTCTTCCACAGGAAGTCCCAATAAAATCTTAATCTTTTCCAGCATGAGGAATCACCTCTTATTTCGTAAATACTACCTTAGCAAAATTGAAGATTACTACCGACTCATCATCCACCAGCACTTCAAAAGTATCCGACGACGTCACCCGGAATACATTATCAGCCTCCCATGGAATATTCTCTTTAGAGGCTTCCCCGTTCTTTTTGAATGTCATGTTCGTTCCGGACTTTGTCAAATGGAATGGGAAGAAATACCCTTCCTGTTCTTCCGGATCCGCTTCATTAAACCCTGTATATCCTGTTACATGTTTCATAGTACCAGTTACGGTGCCATCTTCATACACTTTTACATCGCCCCCAATAAGAGAAGAAATCCTCTTACCGTACAGGGTCTGACCTTGGGACGGAATAGTCAAAATGTCAGACCCGATTATTCCCCCGAGATTGTACCTACAAATACGCCATCCTGGAATTCTGGAAAGAATTTCACACAGGACATCAGCAGGGTATCGACGGTTGCATTGCCCGTCTTTGTGGAATGCGTCATACCAACAAGGCCGGTAGTATCTGCGGTCAGATTGAAAGTCTGTGCCACATCACCGGACATCGGTACATATGCGCCTCGCAAATTTTCTTTTGCAGTGGCAATCGGTTTTTTTGCCTCTACCTGCGGGGATACAATCGCCGTACCCAGTCCAAGGAAGTTTTCGATATAAGTAAAACCAAAGGCAGTCTGCATGGTAATCTGCGCAGTGCCAAGATAATCCGCCACATCCTGCGGATTGACGAAGTATACCGGGCTGACGTCCTCGTCTTCATAATATTTCTGAAGCTTGGCCCACAGATTTGCCAAACAGATCTGCAGGTTTGTTCCTGCCGCAGTTCCTGTACCAGCTTTCAAAACCGTATAGAGAGAACCTTTGATTCCTTTTTGTACTTTCTGAATTAGTTTTTCATCGCTCTGATTAATTGCGATATCACGGCCCACCTTCTGGATTGCTTCTGCTGTTGTATTCCTGCGGTATTTATCCAGATCCAGCGTAATAGTGTCCGCCAGTTCTCTTTTTACGTGGGTAAGATCAATATCTTCACCTTCTCCTACCTGAGCAGCCAGTTCGCCAACGGTCCATTTATAGATTTTAATATCCGTTCCAGCAGCCATCGGGATCAGATCAGTGATTCCCAAAAGCTGCTGTAACTCCACAATATTCTGGGCAATCCGGCTGGTAAAGTCCACGGAAATCGCAGGAGTAAGGTCCGCCGCAACTGTCGTTCCTGTTTCTGCTGCAAATAACTGCAACTCTCTAAATACTTTATTCTTCATGTCATACCTCCATTATTTGAATAGGTGCATATTCTCCTGAATCAATCTCTGGCGTTCAGTCCGGTCTTTTACTTTCATGATCTGCTCCTTTGTCAATCCAGATGCCCCTCCAGTCTTCGGTGATTCACCCTTCAGTGCATCCTTAACAGATTTATTTACCGCACTCTCAAACAAGAAAATGAAATTTTCAACCGACTTTTTGGTCTTGTCCGCATCCTCGGAAACTAGGACACTCAAAAGATCATCTCCTATGTTGATGTTCTTCTCACTCAGCATCGCTCTGGCTGACTTTGTCATCTCAGAAACCGCCTCTTTGCGGAGAAGTTCCTGTACCTGCTCCTGAAGTTTCTTGTTCTCATGTTCCGCTCTTTCCTGAGCGTTCATTTCCGTCAAACGCCTAGCCTCGTCAAGTTCTTTCTGATGCTTCTCCATCATCCGGGCAAACTTTTTATCAAAGATGCGATCAAGGTCCTCGTCTGTATACTTCGGTACGGGTTTGGGATCCGGATTGCCTTTCGGATCAACCTCATTTGGTTTAGGGTCTCCCTGCTTCGGATCTTTAGAATCATCTAGGTTCGGATTTACAGGTGCAGGATCGTCTGCAAACAACTGTAACGCCATAAAGTTTTTATTTTTCATAACTCACTGTACCTCCATAGTTTTAAGTGTCAATGCTTCACTTCTCCGTAGCTTATAGCTTCCACGCCTGGCTTTTCCATAAAGTTTATTGACCTTCATGCCTGGTCACACTATCCGGATATAATCCGGAAATTCATCGGCAATCAAACAGATGCCAATGAAAAAGGAATCCACTAGAAGCTTTCCTGCTTCCGATAGATTCCCGTAATGTATATCAACCCTCCCGGGTGATATTTCATATTTAATTTTATCCTTTGCCAGATCTTCCAGCGACCTGATCAGAGTCTGCGTCAGCGCCGTCACACCGGCACAGACAATATCTTTTCCAACCTCTGCGTAATTTGCATGGCCGGAAACTGTAATTCCGCCCTTCCGGACGTTTACTGCAATCAATCACACCACTCCTTTACTGCTCCGGTCATTCCCCGCCGATGGGAGATCATCTGGATCACCGCCTCTCTACTGATAACCGCTTACCATCAAATGATATCGTGTCTCCAATTTCAGCAATCTGGTCATTGATTCTCACCCCTTTCAGCTTCTCAGCTCCGTCTGCCAGATAGTACATAAACTTTACATTGGTATAATTAATGCGGGCAGCCAGCCAATCAGGAGCCAGCATGTCCGCATCCTCGGTTACAATATAAAACTGCTTCATAAGCAGTCAGCTTCTTTAAATACTTCCAGAATCTTCGGGAACTGGATTGCGAGCCAGTCGATCATAGTTTCTTCATGTCCAAATTCACAGTGTTCAAGATTAAAGCCCAGTCCACTCTCAAACAAAAATGCGTGAATGATCTCGTGCCGAAGATTCTCTTTCTGCATACATTGGAAATCCTGAATCTCACAATCATCTTTCTTGTTCGCAATCACTATCAGCTTAACAGAATGGTCTGTGTATCCATCGTTCTCTTTAAGCTGTGGATCGGCGTCAGCATTGCGGTATTCTATTGTCCATTCAGATCCTAAAATGTTAATCTTCATGCTATTCCCCTACTCTGCAAACACCCAATCTTCTGCCAACATATCCGCCTGAGAAGCAAGCCATCCCATCTGCACACCAGATGTTCCGACAAAAGCAATAGCCTGATTGCCGATTGCTTCGTGATCGCAGTTCTGAACTGTGCCGTCAGGTGTCACATAGCTAATATTTTTAGCCAGCTCGATATGCTGATTCTTCCCGTTCCATCCCTGACGCTTCACCTTAAGCCCGCGCTTCATGTACTTGATCGCATCACCAAATCCGAACGTAGGTGTACCGCCCAGAATTGAGCAGTTCTCACTATTTGCCGGAACCCATTCATCAGATAGTACATTCAAGAGTGTGTACTCCACTCTCTGTGTCTCCCTAATATCCAGACGCTCATTATCCTTTGTGTACATAATGATTGTCTGCGTTTCATCATCCCAGCACCAATATCCTCCCCATGACGGAAGCTTCATCGGGATCCCTTTTTTCATGTTCTTCAATGCCTCTGCAAATTTCATATTCTTCACCTTTCCTTTCTTAAAAATAGGCGTAAAAATACCACCTGCCATTTCTGACCGGTGGTATCAAACAAATTCAACGAGTTTTCCTTTAAAATTCCCTTGGGCCTCTATTGCAATATGCCGTGGTAAATCATAAACAGGAATCGGTGTATATTCCTTACCATCTATCCTGAATTTATTGTATTTTCTCATAGGTGGGGCCTCATCCAACTCAAGGGCTATATACTTTCCTATTTTCCATTCATTCAAAATTTTATTCATGATTATCTACCGCCTTTGTATACTCCTCTAACTGTTTTTGATATGATTTTAATTGATTTTTAGTTAATTCTACTTCTTTTCTGGGAATCTTATACTTATCAACATTATTTAAAAGAAATTGTTTAGCCTCAATTTCATTCAAAATACTTCTAAGGGGCTCCCCTTTATCATCATTCATTTTTTCTAAATTCTGTTCAAAATGATGAACTTCTTCCAAAACCTCACTTATACAAACATTTTTACGGAAAATAAGCACATCTCCCACATTGGAAGCTGCTGCATTAAGCCTTTCTAAGTGTTCTTCTGCCTCATCAGTTCCCCTTACAATAATGGCACCTTTTTTCTTTGCAGAAATTGTTAAATCATCGAAGGTTTTATCGCTTATGAACCTAAAGCCTTCTCTGGAATTATTGTTCTTTCTTGTCATCTCCATTATACCAGAACCATGATCCTTTGCAACGGATTTTCTGCTCTTTTTCAGCTTATTCCATTCTTCCGTGGTACCGCCCTTACTCAGATAATCCAACCATGCTTCATAGTCTTCACTGTTCTCGTAGGCGGAAACACTGCATCGGCATCTAGGATGAACGGGTGGCGCATTTTCGCCCGGCATCATCTTCTTTATTTTAAAGTGTTTTCCATCCAGAGCCCGGCAGATCGGGCAGGCTGTCCCCAAAGCAAGAAAAGTGTATTCTTCAAATCCATTCCTCTCAAAAGACTGTTTCTGAGCTTCTGTCTGTACTCTGGCCATTTCTGTAATCATAAGTCTCTCCGCATTACTCTGGCTGACACCGAAGCGTTTCCGAAGATGTGCAGCCAACTTTCGCGGATGCCGCCCCTGGATCAGCCCGGTCTGTAAAAGACTGCTCAGTTCATTCTTAAGCATATCCTGATACATCCAGATCCGTTCTGAAAAAGTAGCGTTGTGGAAGGATGCATTCACAATAGCATTAGCAGCTTTTGCATTGTTCTGAACTGTCTTTCCTAAAATACCAGCCTGCCGTTCAAACTCTTCAACCGTTTGTTTGTTAAGTACTTCTCCAAAGAATTTGCCCATCTCGTCAAAACCAGCAACCATCTCCAAACCGATCTGAGCCTTTAAAAGTTCCAGCCGGTTTACCTTCATGGTCAGGTTATACAGCCGCATCTCTTCATTTGCCCGTTCAGAAAAATTCTTTTCTTTCACATACTTGGCCGCTTTCCTCCCCAGTGCTTCGATATCTGCTTTTGCGGCACGCTTTTTTGCTTCCGCCATCGTGATGCCTTCTTTGCTGGCATACTTTCCATAAAATCCGTTGATCTCTTTCTCAATCTCATCAATCATGTTCTGGTAGATCTCCCGGATACGTTTCTGGTACTCAGCTTCATCCTGGATATTATGTTTCCTCTGTTCCGCTTCCCGGTTCTTCCAATATTCCAGGCTGTTCATCTTTAGTTACACCTCCAAACATCTGCTGCATGACTGTATCCTGCTGAGAGGTTTCTTCTTCCTCTATTCTTTCGATCTCCTGTTGTATATTATCAACAACTGATAGCACTTTAAGCTGTGTCTCACGTGATGTAATTCCAGAAAGATTTCCAGCTATCTGAGATTCTTCCAAAAGATTTGCCGGATAGTTCTGGGTAAACACAGGTTCAATCCCTACCCACGCATCCTTTTTCATCCCCGAAACTGGATTGCTGAAAATCAGCTTATATCGCCGATTCATTCCCGATTTAAACTTCATGGCCTTTGTTTTGGCAAGATTGCTCATAGCCTGAAGCTTATATTTGAGCGCTATTCCAGAAGAAGAACCAAAATTTTCATCTGAAATATTCGCCACCATACTAATTTGGAAGATCAGTTTCTCTAGCCGATTGATTAAATTCTCTTGCGTTGTATCCCCGTTTGGCTTTTGCAGAAACTCTACAACCAGTTTTCCTGCGTCTTCACCATCAAAATTAATGATACGATTCCGTCTCAAGTTAGTCAGTTCTCCGTCGCTCAATGCTGCGCCAAGAATCTTTAAATAAGCATCTGCAAAGTAATCCACATCATTTGCTTTCTCAGATATCGCCTTGTTATAAGCATCAATCATAGGAAGGGCACTTTCAAAAATTCCCATCCGCTCCTCATTTTCTACAAACTCAACAGCAGGAACACCACCAAATCCATGTCTTTTCGGTTCTCCCACCCATTTGTATGACCCCCGGTTCACAAAGTGCTGTACAACTTGACCATCAGACCAACTCCCCCACTCCACATTATCTGCATCCTTATAGTGCCTGACAAAAAAGAGCGGGCGCTCAAGGATACTGTCATCATAGATCATAAAGGCATCAAGCGGTGTCAGGTATGTAATACCAATGTTACCTTCCTCATCTACAAAGTACATTTCATACCCCTTCCCATAGATGCTACAGACTTTTGACAGCTCAGCATTGTTATCATCCTGATCGTTGTACTGATCTAAGAATTCAAGATACTTCGATACACCTTCATCGTCACAGCTCACTTTGATCGGAATACCGATAAAGAATCCATTCATTGTATCTGTGATATACTTTGCAAAATTTACAGGAATACGGTTATCCGGTTTCCAATCTGGTTTCTTAACTTCCTGACTGATTGCATACTTATTTTCATAAGCATCATGCAGCTTCTGATACCGTTGAGTAATCTCAGTCTTATGTTTTGTCATATATTTCGCCAGAAGTTCCGGCGTCATCCCCGTGTCTGCCGCTACTCGAAACATTCTATATTCCTCCTGTCAGTCCACTGTTATAGCTTGTCTTTGGCTTCCTCCAACCTTCCACACCGTAACGCAGCGCCGCCATTGCATCATCCATATATGGTACCGGTTCATCCAAATACTCTCCGGTGCGCTCATCTTTTTTCCACTTCCACTGCTGCAATTCCTTTATTGTATTTGTACAGGATGGGTGTACATAGATCATACGGTGTATTACCTTGTCTTTGCTGACGATTCCTTTCAGCCAGTCAATCTGGGCTGACTGATACTTCTTCTCCGTTGTATGCTCTTTACTTACTGCCCTTGCTCGGAATCCCGCTGTCTTCCATGCTTTTATCCGGTCTGGTTCTGCCGAATCACACCACATTGTTCTCTTTATGGGAATTCCATCTTTGATTGCCAACGGTATGATCTCCGCCGTTTCTTTCTCAAAGACGTATATTTCCTGTAGGATGTAGATGTTATCATCCTTCATCCCCAACAGAAGAATGGCATTGGCATGATTGAATCCAAAATCCTGCCCAATCGCAATGTCATCGTAATCATCCAGATTCTGGCTAATATTTTCCACTGCCCAGTTATGCAGGATTAGACCGCCAACTTCACCCCAATTTCCTAATCCATAAATCTGATATCCTTCCGGATCCACCTCTTTACGGCGAGCCATTCTGGCGTGATATGCAGCATCGATGAATCGATTATCCAGATAAGTACTATGGTGTGTCAGCACATTTGAATCCGGAGTATCAAAAAAGACCTTCTTGATCCAATGATTTTTGTTCACTGGATTGAAGGTCATTCGAATTTGATAAAATTGGTCAGGCGGCAACTCGCCTCTGAGACGGTCGTCTATGATCTCAAAATCTGCCTGCGTGATCTCCGTTGCCTCTTCGATCCACACATCCGTCAGTTTGCCCCTCTGGAAAGTAATGGATTTCAGTTTCTCTCGCTGCTTTTCATCGTTCACGCCCCGGAAGATGATCTGATTCCCGTTAGGTCGAAAAGTAAGAGACAGTGGACTCTGTTTGATATTCCAGTATCTATCCACCTGGTCACCAAATATCCGATAAGCTGCGCCCGTCAGTTCCGCATAGGTACTGTCCCGGTTCGTGATATCCGATTTCCGGATACAGATCAGGTTCCGGCCCTTATCCTGCATCAGGCGCAAGAGATAATTCTGGGCCGTATCAACACTCTTCCCGGAACCGGCCGATCCTTTCATCACGATATACCGCTTCTGACTCCTGTCCACTTCACGGAAGCACGGATTGGCTTTTACCGCGATGTTCATCCAGTATCATCCTCGCCGTAGTCAATCGTGATATTCAGATCCATATCGCCCGTCAGCTCCACCTTGTCCTTGAACAGTCCGAGATGTTTCCCGAGATCAACCAGGGCTGACTTTTTGTCATACAACTTTACCTCTCTTTCCGTTCCGAACTCATTCGGCTTGATCTTAATCGACTGGATGCAGGCAAGATCATCGTCAGACGCGTCCTGTTTGATCTTCGCTGTCTCTGGGTCAAGAACATCCGTGATCTTTGCAAAACCAATTCGTGCCAGCTCCTGCAAGACTCGGTCTTGATTAATGCCGGTTCGGCGAGATCTCTCCGCCATGGCTTTATCTATTCTGCTTTTGATTTCAGGTTTTCTCAGGTTCTCCTCACCGATCGAATAGGCCGTCTGAGGGGAATAACCGGCTCTGATGGCAGCCTGAGTGGCATTCAGGTCAATCAGATACTCCTCTACAAATCTCTTCTGTTTTTTCGTCATTCAGGCTCACCTCCTTTACTGCATAGAAAAAGCATCTCACAAAAGAGATGCCTTTAATTTATATTCACCTTATTTCTTTCAATATTTCGTATTGCTCAAACAATTTCTGCTGTTCTTTCGCATCTAATGATTCATACCATTTCACAAAATCTTCAAAATCTGTTGTAATACTTCCTTCTTTTTCAAATTCAAAAACGTATCTCTTTTCTATATCTTTTCTAGCCACATCAATAATCAGATTATTAAAAAATTCACTATAGACAAGTTCATTTTTTTCTCGTAGTCTTTCTAACTCTTCTTTGTATTTTCCCCATGCTCCTGATAAAAGGCCGCCCATTTTAGCCTTTTTTAATATTCCATTTCCAATCCAATAAAAATTTCCTTCTACTTCATACAAAAAATTACTATAAAGAATTTCCTTTAACAATTTTTCCTTGTCCATAATGTCCCCTCCGCATGCATTTTCTTCTATCATACACCAAAACACCCCATATTTCTACAGGGTGTTTCTCAAAAACGCATAAAGGGGAGAGCGGCCAGCACGTTGCAATCATGCCAGCCGCTAATCAGCCGCCGGGCTTTGACACACCGGCAGCTGCATTGTCAAGGATTTTTGCATTTCTGCTATTTACACTATAGCATAAAGTGAGTGTATCATTCTATCTCAACTTTAAGATTTTTTAACGCTCTCGCATGAATTCTATGAACTTGCGCCCATCTATACCCCATCTTCACCGCAATATCCTCCCACTTCATGTTCCGTACGTACCGGTATACCAGAACATCTTTCTCATTTTCATCTTCCATTCGCTCAATATGATCTCGGATTTCTTTAAAGATCTGTATCCGTTTATACCGAGCTTTTATGATCTTTCTCTCCAGCTCATCCATCCTAGCCGCATACCCAGACAGATCTCCTCCGCCGGAACCATGCGGCATCCCATCCTGAATCACAGCGGGATACCGTTTCTCCCACTTCAGCTCCAAGAGCTCCTCATTTAGTCTTTCCAGCTGCCGCTTGGCTCGCTGGTATCCCCAGAGGTACTCCTTTTTCTTTTCATTCTCTTCCTTCAGGTCTATTGCTCCTCACCCCCTCATCTGACGGAATGCCCACCAGGTATAGCACTCATAGTATCCGCCAGGGAATAACAGGCGAATGTGATGCTCGTATAGCCCAGCGACTTTCACTTTGATTTTTCTCACGGTCTTTTTGCCGTGTTCTCCTCCCATAGTCGTTTCGGTTATGTAAATGGTTTCCCCTATCTTTACTCCGTGCTTCTCTTCCAGGCGGCGCTGCCTGTCTGCTTTCGCAATCGCCTGATCAGCTGTAGGGTCTGGAATTTTTTCATGATTCATCTGCTACCTCCTAAAAACGTCCGCAGCATCCGCTCCCGATAATCCATTTTTTTCTGCTGCTCTTCTACTTCTTTGATCGTCCGGTCAAGCTTATACTCCATCATCGGCTCCACATCATCCTCAATCCCTAGCAAATATTCCACCTGCGGAGCCACATTCTTTACGTCCGCGATCTCTTCGATCACTGGACGCTTGTCCCCTGTCAATGCATACTTGCTCAATGCCTGGACCAGCTCACCGCACTCCTCTGCCAGCTTCCAAAGCTGCTTTTCCTGGTAGTGGTCTGCGATCTGGCGAAGCTTCTGCTGCCGTTCATCAATCATGTTTTCAATCTCAATCATTCTTATCACCCTTTCTCTGGATATAGCCGTAAAACATCGTATAATCTCGATACAGCCTTTTGATTGCTTTCCTCAACCAATTTTACATATTCATCCAGATTAACCGTGGAATCGTCCATAATCGCTTTTTGTCGCTCTTCCAGATATCTTTCCGCCAAAGCTGTCATGCTGCCATAATACCCAACTGTACGATCTATCTCTTTTCCACTCTTCTTTGCTGTACATTTCTCTTTCAAAATATAATTTAACTTGTCTGTCTCGATAAAGTATTTTTCATCAACTTTAATTTTCATATATGCATCCCCTTTCGATATTTTGATTCCAAATATTGTGATACTGACAGACATAAATATTTGCATAATTCCGTGGGATATCTTTTGTATATCTCATCAAGGTCTGTCACTAAATCCGCCCAATATCCATCTTGTTCTTCTGGTAAATAATATTTTTTAATTACTCGCCAGATTTCCGATATCATTTTTGATTCTGTAACTTTGTCATTATTTTTGATTTCTGACATACTCATCTCCGTCAATCAAAAATTGGTTCAAAATCATCCGGAACAGTAACAAATTCTTCTTTTTCCCATCCCAATTCCCAATCAAATGTTTCTGGGTTTTCAGAAATTCGCTTGGAAGATTCTTGGAAATATAGCTTGATGCCATCTCGATTTGTCCTCCCGTTTAAACGGTTTTTATACACGCTTAAAATCCTCTCTGTGGAGTCCTTTTTATCGTTATCTTTCGGTTTGCCATACCGGATTACCACATCAACCAGATTAGTAATATTTGAGCTTCCGGCCACATCATCATTATCAAATGCTACCCCAGTAGACTTTCTAGGATGGACAATCAGAAATACCAGCACATCATATCTTTTTGCCAGCACAGTCAAGGCTTTTACAAACTTTGTCTGCATCCGATACAAGTCTGATGATAAATCATCTGAGATTGCCGTCATAAGATTATCAATAACCAAAACTCGACATCCATATTGTTTAATAGCATTTTCCAGAGTTTCCAGCAAAGTCTCTTCTTCTGTGTCTTCCGTAACAATCCCATTGTCATAAATATAAGCTTTCCCGGCATACCAATTTTCAATTTGCTGCAATTTATCTGCCTGAATGGAGTATGACTTATAGCCATAATCTGATATCAAAGCATTGATATTCCGCGCCCCTGCGATCTGGTACTCTATCCACGCTTTAAAATACCAATCCATCAGCTCACCAGAATAGAAAAATGTAGGGTATCCAGCCGCGATTGCTTGTGTGCCAAATTGAGACACCAACGTAGATTTTCCAAAACCACGCTCCCCGGTAACTAAGATTACTTGTCCAAAGTAAAAACCACCTGTTAGTTTGTCCAGTCCATAAATCCCGGACCTTATCTTTTCCATGGCGTTCAGGTCCATTCGTTTTACTTCTTCCAAAGGTTTTATTTTGGGGTTGCTTACCGGAACTGCATTCTCCACACATTTCTGTAAATATTCCGGACCATATTTCTGTAAAATTTCGTTTGCGTCCTTACAGTCTTTGTAATTGTCCTCTCTGATGTGCTTAACGGTCCCGTGAAAGCGTTTTTGCATCTCAGGTAATAAAGATATCGCCTCATGCTCAAAATCGCCAAATATGACCAAATTTGCGAATCTAGAGAGGAAGTCCCAGCAATAGGGTATCCAGGTAAATCCTTTTGCCCCGTTCGGAACACTTACGGCGTTTTTAATTCCAGCTTCCGCACAAGACAAAGAATCTATCTGTCCTTCTGTCAAAACCAACGTTGGTTGCTCTGGGTCACAATGGTTCATTCCAAATAATATCGGTTTGCAGTTTCGTTCGCACCACTCTTTGTTCTTGTCCCGATCTTTGTCAAAGTCGGTTTTCCGATACTTTACAAATTGCAAGATGTTATTTTCGTCGTAAAACGGAAACACTAAAATATTTTCATTGTCTTTTTGCGTGGTGATATTATACCGTTTTGCTGTTTCTTCGCTTATCCCCCTGCTCTCCAGGTATTTAACTGCTGCTGGCTTTGTCTGCGGCTTTTCTTTTCTGTGGATATTCCGAAATCGTTTCTTGGGGCTGTAATACTCATCCACCTCAGTTCCAAGCGAAAAATTAAAATCCCTAGCGAGCGTAATCATATTACCGTGGGCATCACAGGACGCTCTTAAACATTTAAATTGTCCAGTATCAAGATTGATCGAAAAGGTCCCTTTGTCTTTTCCGTTGCTTCCACCTAAGCAGTAAGGGCATCGGTCAAATCTCAGCTCATCTCCCTTTACACAATACCTGGCCCTGATCTCTCTTCCGAACCGTATTGCATCCTCTCGGTCAAATTTGTATATCTCCATTTTCTATTTTCCTTTTCATTTCCGCATACTCTTCGTCGCTCATATTCCACAGATCAATTCCTTCTCGCTCCTCAAGCGGAGGAGAAATAGGCGCCACAGGCTCTTTATTGTTTACATTGTTATCATTGTTATAATTGTTTACATTGTTGAATGTGTGTTTCTGTGATGCCTCTGTGATGCCTCCGTGATGCTTCTGTGATGCCTGAGTGATGTTTCTGTGACGTTTCTGTGATGCTTTGTGTGATGTTTTCTCTATAGCCTCGATACTCCCAAACCCTTGATATTGCTCGTATTTCACAATTTTTATAGTGGTTTTTTTAGTGTCGCTTTTTTGAGACAACATTCCGACCTTTTCTAATTCATTTAGAAACTTATTTACCTTAGAATTTGACCATCCCCACCGATCTCCTAATTTCCTCTTACTTGTGATAATTTGTCCTTTTTCAATTGAAACCATATCTCCGTCAAAGTAAAATTCAGTATCTTTATGAGAGGCCAAAAGAATCATATCTATCCACGCCTGTCCCCTGGAAAAAGGCTTATCTTCCCATAAAGGATTATCCATAATGCTTCGATATATCACTACCCATCCTTTAGCCATCAAATTCACCTCTTTCCAATCTCTCTTTAGCATCCCTGTAGAGGACTTCTTTGATAAGCTTTCCTGATGTTTCTTCTTTGCAAAAAATGACATTTAAGTTATATCTAATCATCCACGCTATTGTAGACGCTGCGAATGCTTTTGGGTGGAATTTACTGCGGTATTTTCCGTTCAACAAGTTCTCCCAATTAGAGTTTTCGCATAACAAATATATCCTACAATGATTGTCCAAAGCTCTTTCAAATTCTCTCTGGAATCGCTGGCGGCTGCGTGTAAAACAGCCTGCCAGTTCGTCCAAATTCATCTTCCTTTCCACGGCACAAATAGGGCTTATTGTTTCCGAATTATCATATAATTTAGTACCATTTGGAAGAATTAAATTGTATGTATAATCCCCATAAGACAAAGTTTTTTTGTGTATGGAACACCAAATTCTTCATACCTTTTTCTGCTTTTTTCGGTATCCTGCTCCCTTGTATCTACCAATATTTCAAACGTTTTTAAGACTTCTTTTTGCTCAAAAATGTTCATTTTAGAATGGCAATTCATCCTTTGCTCCTTCTGGAATATTCATAAAGCCGCCCCCTGCCGGTGTGCTGCCTGCTGGATATCCGTTGTCTTTCTTTTCTTTCAAAAGTGTGTCTGCTGGAATTTCGAATTTGCCGGAACGGATTTTTTCTACTGTTACCAGACTGTGGCAATTTGTAAAGAACCCATGTCTGCCGTCAAACTCATATTCTTTGTTGTTAAACAAAGCGCCAATCATTTTTCCTTTTAAGGTTTGTTCATCCCAGTTCCAATGATAGCCTGAATTAGATTCCTCGAAGGCGGAAATCACCGTCTTAAACCTGCGCATTGTCCAGTTATCTTGTTCCGAACCATCGTCCTTTGGAACACGGAGTCTGTATGTACCCTTCCATTTTTTATCCTCCTGTGTCTGCGCCCGGTAATTGTTGGCAAAAAATCCTTTATATTCGCCTTCCTCAATATCAAAAGACAAAAGGATTACGTCTCCCCAGCTATTTTCTTGATATTTCACATCTAAGATTTTCAGGACATAACCCCCTACCGGAAGCCGCTCCTGTTCAAAATATGCCTGTGCTGTTTCATAACCATTTAATTTTTTCATTCTAAAATTCCTCCAATGCTTCAATTACTTTTACAATATCATTTTCAATTTCAAAACTTTCGAAAGCTCCTAGGGGACTCTTGGCCGTGCTATTCTTCGCCTGGGTCTCAAAAAGGTATTTCCCATCCACACACTTTGACAGAAGTACCGTAGTAAACTTACTTTCCAGCACAATCTTGTCCAGCTTCTTCCCGGATGTTTTAATGCGAGTAAACATATAGCCTGCTTCGTCATGGTCTGTCTGGGTATGGGCTGTAAAAATTACTGTCAGATCGTCTCGTAATTCATAGGCATAGCATACTAAATCCCAGACACAAGCGGCTAGATCAACCCATTTGTCATACCCTTTTTCCTTACTCCGACGCATTTCGTCCGCTATCATAAGCCCGTTAAGAGTATCAATAACAACTACTTTTTTATCCTTCCAGTCTGTTTCCAGCTTTTTTAATGCAATAAGCACTTGCTGTACAAAATCTGTCTTGATATAATTCTTGTTTTCTGTGTTATACTGCTGCTTCCATCCCTTCCACGACAGCCCCTTTTTATCACAGTCTATGTACAACGTCGTTTTGGGGTCTAAATTCCGCATACTCGTTGTTTTGCCGGAACCAGATTCCCCTGCAATGCAGATTACTTTTGACACTGATCTTCCTCTCCTTTGTCATATACTACTTTGTCCGCCGTTTCCAAAATCAAAATCGTTGCGATTTCCTTCATGGAAAGAGTTGACTCGTTGTAAATGTCAATAAGCGCATTGTACGCTTCTGCGGAAACTCTAACGACTGCCTAGCATCCCTTTGGCAAACGTTCTCTATTTCTTGCAGGAATATGTATTTCCCACCTGTCGCTCATTTTTGTCCACCTCCATCAACGTTTTTATTGCTTGCGCATAATTTGAAATTGACCGGCTGCGATACTGCTCATAAACTGGATTATCATTAATTTCTGAAAGCTGCTCATCCATCAGATCATACAGCCTGGAAATTCGTTCTGTATTATCCATCAACTCAGCTCCTTTCCTAGTGATCGTATATAATCGCCAATACAGTCTTCGCAGACCGACAGCCCATTGATCTCATACACCATGTCGCCATTGTAAAAGCTGTCCTCCCGGTATATGGGCTGTTCGCAAAGATCACAAAGAATAAAATCCCGGTCCGTCTGTTCGTGCCTTTCCGCATCGAATACTGGATTATTCGTTTTCATCTGATTCTCCAATAATCTTTTTCAATGTTTTTGAAAGAATGCATTCATCTTTATCCGTCATTCTTTTAATGATTTCCAGTTTCTCTTCTGCTTTGATTAATCGAATGAAATCTTCGTAATCTACTTTAATCATTTGACATTTCCCTCTCTTTCTTTTATGATAAAGACAGGTATTTTACCTGTATACTTTCATTTAGAGCCTTATGGGGTGCTGCCCTGAGGCTCATTTTTACTTTCCAGCCAGATCACTACGATCAAAATCACCAAGGCCATCCCTAGAAAAGTACAGATTGTTTGAGATACCCGGCCAAACTCGAAAAATCCTGAGTAGGTAATCAGGTATGCCAACAGGCCCGTGATCGTCAGGTCCCTAGTGGGGTCCTTCAGTAGTTTTCTCATGGTTTATTTCCTCCGGTTTGTAAGACTCAATAAATCTTTCAAGATCACTGCCTCTAATCTTTTTGCTGCCTAACAGCAAATAAGGAAGTTCTCCTGAATTGATAAGTGCATAAGTATCTGATACACTCATCATTAAAACTTTTGATGCTTCTTTCACTGTATAAAGCGGTTTATACGGCTCTACCATAAATCTTCACCTCCTATCGCTCAACCTTGAACAGCCAATCCGACTCATCCTCAGTAACTATGCCAAAATACTCATCGGTTCGTGTCAAATGACACTCAATACCATAGAACTGCCGGAGTGCCATCTGATACACTTCCCATTGTGCCTGACACCAGAGAGCTGCTTTTCTGTCCTCAACCTCTAGCCACTTATCCAAAGCAGCTACACATTCCTTCATGCTGCTACCAAGTTCAGTCTTTAAGAATTTTTCTTTATTCATCTTCATTTTGGTTCTCCCTTTTTCATTATTCTGTTGCTTTTCCTTTTAGAGTTCTCTATACTTTTAATGTAGGTACTGTCATAACTAGCATTATGAAAGGAATAAAAATATGGAAATATTTGATGCTTTAAAAAACTTTTTTCTTAATCTTAATGGCGAAAACTACATAAATTTATTCAGTATAATAATTGTCGCTGTAACTACATACTGGGTCACAAAATATAATGTACTAAAACCCAATAAGTTAAATATTAAAGAACGTCAGTTGGATAATATATACTTGCCGCTATATAAATTATTTTTTGAAGTATCGGATGAGATTTCGCCAGAAGATGCGGTCAAGTATTACAACGAGCTTTCAGAGATTCTTAACAACAATTATCTTCTTGCTTTTCCCGAACTTCATGATCTAAAAAAAGCTTTAAAAAACGCAATTCAAAATAAGGGCAATTACATACAAATTCTTAAAAGAATAAAACATCAAGTCTGTATAGATTATGAGCTTTTAAAAAAGGCTTTAGGATATCCCTCCAAAAATTGGTATGAAATTTTTATTCGCATGACTTTTAAGCAGAAAGTGGAAAGTATAATTGCTTGGGTTAATGTAGGCTCTATTTTTATTCCTGTTGTATTGCTATATCCATTAGCAAAATTCTCTCCAGACTACGGTCTTTATATATGTGTTGGGGTATATGTCGTAATTTTCTTCATACTTAGCAAATTAAATTCTTGGTCCAAAAAGTTAAAAGACTAATCCCTTCTTAATATCCATATATAAAAAGCCAATAGAAAGATTGCTGATAAATAACCGCATGTATAGGCTATCCAGATAATGCAAATTACTGCTGCAAGGAATATAAAATTTTTGTTTTCCATGCTAACCTCCATATCATCCTAATAGCAATATATGAATATTCCTCCTCACCTCCTATTCCAGAAAATATTCCATCGGTTTTTCCAGCTTTTTAGAAACACTTTTTAGTTTTTCAACACTAGGAAGATGCTTGTTCCATTTGTAAATGCTGCCTCTTGGAAATCCGAGTTCTTCTTCTAATTCTGAAATAGCAACCCCTTTTTCCTTACAAGCTGCTTTTACGTTATCGTAAATCTGCAATTTTCTCCTCCTTTCATAAACGCAATATTTTACGATTTCATATTGACAAGTTACGCAAAATATTCTATATTTGAATTACCACATACAAACACATCATGAATGCTATTTATCTTAGACATTCGTAATATCTTGCGTAACTTATAGTTTTATTATACATAAGATTTTGCGTATGTCAATAGTAAATTGCGCAATATTTGGAGGAGTTTACTATGGGACTTTACGAAAATGTAAAAAAGGCAGCGAATGCAAAAGGTTATTCTATCAATTGCCTTGAAAAAGAGCTGGGATTTGCAAGAAGTTATATAGGCAAATTTAAAACAATAACACCTAGTGTCGATAAAATCCAAAAAATTGCAGATTTTTTAGGTGTTAGTACTGATTATTTAATGACGGGAAAAGAAGATGCCCAACAAGCTCCACAGTTAAACGCCAGAGATAAAAGGGATATAGCAAAAGATCTTGAATCTATTATGGAAAAATTAAATAATCAGGAAGGCGGTCCTGCCAGCTTTGATGGTCAGGACATTCCGGAAGATGATAGGGAACTCTTCGCTACGCAGCTTGAAGCAATGCTGGTAAGGCTAAAGAAAATAAATAAGGATTTATACAACCCAAATAAGAATAAAAAGTAGGTGCTTATATATGGTGAGCAAAAGTATAAAGTCTACCGTTGCACATTATGTCAAAAAATTTGATACCAGGGATCCTTTTGAAATTGCTGATAGATTAAAGGTGGAATATATTATAGGGCCTATGGGCAACTATAGCGGTTGCTATCTTTATCTTAAAAGGCATAGATGTATTTTTCTGAACAATGAACTTTCTGATCATGATATGCGTTTAGTAATGGCCCACGAATTAGGGCATGCTATTTTACACCGAAGAGAAAACTGTTACTTTATCAGGAATAAAACATTTTTATCGACAGCAAAAATAGAGAAAGAAGCCAATATCTTTGCGGCGGAACTTCTAATCCCGGATTCACTGATATTGGAAAATCCAGGATATACAAAAAGCCAGCTTGCAAGACTGGCAGGATACAATGAAATGATTATGGAGTTTAAAAAAAATTGATTGATTCGCTTCAGCGTTTTAATATTTATAATTTCACAAGAGGGATAACTATGGAATTTAATGAACAAATTAAACAATTTTCAGAGCGTGTAGTAAGCATGAAATCTACAATAACTACGGAAGAAGCAACTAAAATGTCCCTTATCGTACCTTTATTTCAAATCATGGGATACGATGTATTTAATCCTTTGGAGTTTTGCCCAGAATATACGGCAGATGTGGGAATTAAGAAAGGCGAAAAGGTAGATTATGCAATTCTTGAAAATGGTGAGCCCAATATTTTAATCGAATGTAAGAGTTGCACAGAGCAGTTGGATAAGCACTCATCTCAGCTTTTCAGATATTTTGGAACAACTCCGGCTAAATTTGGAATCTTAACCAATGGCATCATCTACAGATTTTATACCGATCTAGAAGAATCCAATAAAATGGATTTAGTGCCATTTTTAGAACTTGATATAACAAATATCAAAGATTCCTCTATTATCCAGCTCAAAAAATTCTGTAAGGAGAACTTTGACAAGGATAGCATATTTAGCACTGCTGAAGAACTAAAGTACAGTTCTCTTATTAAAAAGGTGTTATCCTCAGAATTTGAAAATCCTTCCGAGGATTTTGTACGTTTTATTTTATCTGGCATTTATGATGGACAAAAGAATCAAAAAGTATTAGAAAAATTTACTCCAATAGTCAAGAAATCCTTCTCTTCTTTTGTGAATGAAATTGTTAATAATAAGATATCTTCCGCTCTATCCGAGGACGAGCCGGAAAAAACTATTCCTGAAGAGGCTCCCGAAGCGGAAGAACACGTTTCCAAAATAATTACTACAGAGGAAGAAATCGAAGCATTTTATATTATTCGTGGCTTATTGGCAGAGGCGGTGCCTGTAGAAGATATTACCCATAGAGATACCGAAAGCTATTTTGGTATCTTATATAAAAATAATAACAGAAAGCCCATATGCAGAATAAATCTTGATAAGAAAAATAAGCAATTGCTTATTCCTGATGAAAATAAAAAGTTTAATCGCATTTACATCGACTCTTTGAACGATCTGTATAAATACAAGCAAAGTCTTATCGATGTTGTCAAAAGATACTTACCGCAATAGGGAAAGGTTTTCTATGGGATTCTTGAAATTTTTATTCACAGGAAAAGCTACAGACGCTTTTAAGCCTGATTTTACAAAATCAGAATACGATAATTGGCTAGATTATGTAAGCATGGGCGGAACAGATAAGCAATGGAAGTCACTAAAAAGGGAAAATAAATGGAGTTTCCCGAAAGATAGTACCGAAATTTTCATGGAGTACCAAAAAGAATCAAGACCAATATCTGATAAGTATTATGCTCTTTTAGAAAAAATCGAAAAGGATTGGTCTACTTTATACAACTTGAAAGAGTACACAGGTACACTTGCACAGAAAGTGGAAAAAGAATGCATTGATGCCATAAATTATTTTAAAAAGATGCATGCTATTGACATCAAGTATGGTGAGTCTTCACCGAAAAATATCCCTCCATTTAAAAGACTCGCAATGCTGTATGAACGCCAAGGCAAATATGAATTGTCTGTAGAAACATGTAAAAATGCTATATCTTTCGGGATGGACGAACGTGCCCGCATGCTCCGTATGATCAAAAAATCCGGCCGCACTCCAACCGCCGAAGAAATGGAACTTATAAATGGTGAGTAAGATATAACTGTTGCGGCATTTATTATTACTTTGAAAGGACGGTGAATAAAACATGATGTATCCATTTATGACTTTGTCTGATAAAACCGAAGTTGTTCATTCTGAAACTTATGATGAAAACGGTATCGAAACTGTCAAAGTTTATTTTGAAAAACCAGTTCATGGTGGATTTCATTCTGCGGAATGCTATCTTCCCTTATATAAGTGGAAAAATATTGATGGATTTTCTTCTGAAGAAATTCAATATTTTACCGAATATCTTCAGAGTGTTGCACACATCATTATCCGCTTGGCAAGAGAAGGAGGCTTCGATAATGCCGCAAATCTTTAAAGTTGGCAATTACATTATTTATTTCTGGTCAAATGAAAACGATCCTCTAGAGCCTATCCATGTCCATGTAAGTGAAGGAGTTCCGCAAGAGAATTCTACCAAAATATGGATAACTCAGACAGGTAAGTGTCTTCTGTGCAATAACAATTCTCGTATACCAAAGCGTAAATTGCGGGATATTATGGAAATCATAGAAGCTCGAAGCCAGGAGATTATTCAGCGCTGGACTGCTTATTTCAAAGAGATTCGTTATTACTGTTGATTTCAAATGGGAATTATAGTAGTATACTTGTGTAGAGAGAACCATATTGATTATGGTTGAAAGGCACTCATGCAAGTATTTGTATGGGTGCTTTTTACTTTTACCAGAAATTAAAACCGCCCCTGCGCCAACAGGAGTTGCCACAAAAGGAAGAAGGTGTATATAATGAAAATAAATGCAAACGGAACTGAAATATCTGTAATATTAAATCAGGGTAATACGCGCGATTACATTTCCCTTACCGATATTGCCAAACGGAAAAACACAGATGACCCAAGAATTGTAATATCTAACTGGATGAGTTCTTATTCAACAATAGATTTCCTGGCAACTTGGGAAAGTTTATATAATCCTAATTTTAACCGTATGGAATTCCAGACGGTTAGAAGTGAACCTGGGCGCCTAATTATGACACCGAAACAATGGATAGAGCGTATGTCCGCTATTGGTATTACATCACATGCCGGCCGATACGGTGGTACTTATGCTCATTCAGATATAGCGTTTGAATTTGCTTCGTGGATATCCCCGGAATTTAAACTATACATAATAAAGGATTACCAACGACTTAAGCTAGAAGAGTCCAAACGTCTTGAAATCGGATGGGATACGAAAAGGGAACTATCAAAAATCAATTATCGCATCCACACAGATGCAATAAAAGAATTTCTCATTACTCCAGAACTTACAAAGCAAGAGAAAAGTTATAAATATGCCACAGAAGCAGACATATTGAATATGGCTTTGTTTGGAAAAACAGCAAAGCAATGGAGAGAAGAAACTGGAAATAAAAAATTAAATATGCGTGATTTTGCCAGCGTAGAACAACTCATTGTCTTGGTAAATCTTGAGAGCTTAAACGCTGACTTAATTCGTCAGGGGCTTCCAACTGAAGAAAGAGTACAGAAATTAAGAAGTGTGGCTTATTATCAGTTGAAATCATTGGAAAACAGCAATGCTGCCAACCGATTGAAAGAAAACATAAAGAAACAAATTGAGCAAAAATAAAAACCGCCCCAGTGCGCCAACACCAGAGCGGCCACATATCCGAAGATATGCAAGTACTTTGATCGGTAATATTGTATCATCTTCGGGCAGCCCCCGCAAGTGGAACACTCGTTCGCGCTGGCTGTTATTTTTATACCCAAAAGGAGGATGATATAGAATGGGTGAACTACGAACACGAAAGAGAGGAAAGACCTGGGAATACAGCTTCGAAGGAGCCAAAATTGACGGAAAAAGAAAACCAATATCCAAGGGCGGATTCCGCACCAAAGCAGACGCCCTAAATGCGGGCATAAAAGCAAAGGCAGAATACGACAGCGGCGGACGCGTCTTCACTCCCTCTGCAATCAGCCTGTCGGATTACCTGGACTACTGGTACAAAAGATATGCCAGCAAATTAACATACAAGACACAGGATACCTACAAAAATCATATCCGTCTGCATATCAAGCCCTACCTGGGCAGTTACCGGATTTCCAGCCTGGAACCGGATGTTATTCAGGAATGGGTGGATGAGGTCCTTCACTCACAAAAAAAGCTTGCAAGACAGTCCATTGCAAACATTCTGGGAGTACTGTCAGGAGCTTTAAACTATGCCGTACAGCCTTTAAGGTACATACGCAGCAATCCTTGTATCTATGTAAAAATACCGGATATTAAGGTGGACAAGAAAGCCAAAGACCATACGGACTTTGTTCTCTCAAAAGAAGACTGGAAGCAAATTAAAGAATATTTCTCTTCTGCTCCTGAGAGTCATTCGTATCTCTTCTTTCCTCTGATTGTCGGATACCATACCGGGGAGAGAATCGGAGAGATCTTCGGCACAGATCTGCTTGCTGACTACAATCCTGTTCGGCATACTTTGTCTGTCTCGCATCAGCTCCAAAAACAGAAGGGAATTCTGCTGTACACAAATCCAAAGTATGATTCCTTCCGGATAAACAAAATTGATTCCTTACTCGAGGCTGAAATCCAAAAAGAACTAAAAAGAAGGGAATGTGATCGGCTGCGCTACAGGGAATACTATAAAAATACCTACCTGCTGCCGGACAACACGATCATCCAGCTGCCCGCGGACTCCCAGGTACCTGACAGCTACCAGGAGATCTGGCCGCTCGGTGTAAAACAAGACGGTACCATCCTGACCACTGAACATGCGAAGCATATGTCCAGAATCGTCAAAGACAAGGTCGGCATAGAATTATTCCATCCACACTGCCTGCGTCACACACACGGCACCATTCTGGCCCAGAGCGGCGCTTCGCCAAAGACCATCATGGAACGCCTCGGACATAAGAATATCAAAGTCACAATGGAGCGGTACGTGTTCAATACAGAAGAGATGCAGAACCAGGCAGTCTCCCTGTTTGAAAACGCCATAAAATAGAGTTTGCCTACCATGAAAATTTTGGTAGGCAAATGGTAGGCAAAACTCGATTTTTCTTATTCGAAAATCCCGCAAACCCTTGATTTTACAGGCTTAGTACTCCAACGTCTCCATATACTTCATATAACGTACTACCATCAAAGCAATTTTAAACGTTATCGCATCCTCGAACACTCTCAGATCCAGTCCCGTACTCTTCTGTAATTTATCTAAACGATACACAAGAGTGTTCCTGTGAATATACAACTGCCTTGATGTCTCAGACACATTCAGACTATTCTCAAAAAATTTATCAATCGTCACCAATGTCTCCTCGTCAAAGTCATCCGGCGACTTGTTCTCAAAGATTTCCTTAATAAACATTTTGCAAAGGGGAATTGGCAACTGATAGATCAGTCTTCCTATTCCAAGAGAACTGTACGCGATGACCTCCCTCTCCCCGAAAAAGATCTTTCCTACATCCAGTGCCATCCTTGCCTCTTTGTAAGAACGTGAGACCTCCTTCAACTCTTTTACAATTGTTCCATAGGCAATATGTGTTCCGGGCTGCTTATTTAGACCAAGAGTCGTCAGAATGGTTTCGGAGAGTCTATCCATCTCCGCATACCCCTCATTTTCCGCCAACTCTTTAACTATGATAATGCTCTTCTCGTCCACAGCAGTGATAAAATCTTTACTTTTTCCTCCAAACAGGCTCTTTACACTTTCTATAGAATTGTGATCTTTTTCCTGCATCGTCTCTAGGATTAAAACGACTCTGGGCACATCCGCCTCAATGTGAAGTTTTTTAGCTCGATTATAGATATCCACCAGCAACAGGTTATCTAGCAGAAGGTTTTTGATAAAGCTGTCTTTGTCAAAGCGCTCTTTATAAGCCACTATCAGATTTTGTATCTGAAAAGCAGCCAGCTTTCCCACCATATATGTATCCTCGTCTTCTCCATGAACCACTAAAATATACTCCAGCTGATGGTCATCGCAAACTTTGAAATACTGATACCCTTTTACCAGTTGGCTGTCTGCCTGTGAATTCGCAAATGCCTGCACATCCACCTGATTAATCACATAATCTGTAAAAGTGGAAGCGAGCACTTTTCCCTCTGTGTCAATTACGCAAAATTCTGTCCTAGAGATCTCTTTAAGTCCCTCTAACGTATTCTGAAGTACCTGATTCGATATCATAAGCTCAATCCCTTCTCGTAAAAGTGTATGTTCCCCTATTTCTCTTCTATTTATTATTTTCACATACCTAGTCTTATTTTATAACAAAATAGACAAAAATAAAAGAGTAAATCGTAAAAAATTCATATATTTTTGTTAGATTTATCCAAAGTATTGCCCATTCTTATTTTAGAACAAAAAATATTTTATTTGTATTATAAGAAATCTTTTTTAATATTTTTTGTATATTTTTACTGCTTTATAATATATTCTGATTTTTTGTATTTTTTAATTGATTTTTTACAATTTTTATGATAATGTATGAATATATTAGAACATCGTTCTATCGTTCAGAACAAACATTGATTAAGCAAACGTAAAGGGGGATGAAATTATGTCAATGAAACAAAGCAAACTGAAACTTCCAATCACTCTGTTATCTTTAGGCGCATGTTGGTCAATCGTCTATCTGATACCATTTATTCAATATATTTGGTACGATCCTTTTCAAGAATTCATCGGAGCCACCAACACTCAGCTTGGTCTTTTAATTACGGTTTACGGCTTCGGAAATGTTTTCGGAGCTCCCATTGGCGGTTGGTTGGCTGACCGTTTTAATTACAAGTACATTTATGTTGCTTCTGTATTTCTAAACGGTGTTTTTTCACTTTTATTTGTCTTAAATCCGACCTACACCTTCGCTTTCCTAATGTGGATTGGATTCGCAGTAGCAAGTTTATTCTTAAACTACCCTACTCATATTAAAATCGTACGGGACTTGACCACAGACGAAAACCAAGGAAAAATCTTTGGTATGAATGAAACCTGTATCGGTATCTTTAATATTATTTTTAATGCCGTGATGATGCTCTTGTACGTAAAATTTATGGAAGGAATTGCCGGGATGAAAGCTGCAATTATCGGCATCGCTATTCTCTCTTTCGTTTTGACAGTCCTGATTGCCTTCGTGCTGGATAACCCCAAAGAAAAGCTTGCGAAAAAAGCTGCTGAGGCGACAGAAAAAACCAGCTTCTTAAAAGACGCCAAGGTGATTGTGAAATCTCCCGCGACCTGGCTGGTAGCCTTAAATGTATTCGCAGTATATTCCTTCTTGAATACACTAACTTATTTTACTCCATATTTCACCGATGTTTTAGGAGTTACCGTTGTCTTCACCGGATGGGTAGCCATCGCCAGACAACACGGCATGACTTTGGTAGGCGCACCTGTAGGCGGTTTTCTCTCTGACCTTGTCAAATCACCGTCAAAAGTTCTATTAGGTGTCTATGCCGTCGGCGTCTTAGGACTGATCTATCTGATTCAGGCTGGTGAAGGCGTAGGCGCAGCATTCCTAATTGCTCTGACTTTGATTATGTCCGCTGCCGTATATATTGGACGCGGCTCCTACTACGCAACGGTCACGGAGGCAGGTGTCTCCCGTGAATACACCGCTTCTACTATCGGCTTGGTAGCAGCAGTTGGTTTCTCCCCCGACCTTTTCCAGTTCACCATGTATGGACACTGGCTAGATAATTATGGAAATGTTGCTTATACCTACATTTTCATATTCCAAACTATCGTGTTGATCGTTGGAGCCTTATCTGCTGCTGGCATCTTGTTCCTAAAAAAGAAACATACAGTTAATTCGTTTAATTCCTCTGAAGGAGTAGCCTAATCAACCTCCTTCGTAAACACAGAAAAAGGACCATTGCGCGTGGTCCTTTTTCTGCGTGCAGCTAAGATGCCAAAACTCTTCCTTTTGTATCTCAGGAATCAGCTTCCAGTTGTTTTGTGAGATACCTCCCGACAATTTTGGAAAAGTTCGTGATCTCCCGGATATAGGCAAAATCCTTGCCAAAAATTTTCTTCTCCGTCGCCAAATCCTTTTCCTCACCCGCGAACACTCCTAGAACACTCACTCCCATATTTCTCAGTTTTCTCACCTCAAATCCTGTATCTCTGACCGCATACTTTCCTTGATAGGGCTGCGGATTTCTGGCATTCGGACGGTTTACAATGACATCGTAAGGCTTTCCGTCACTGAGAATTATCATGATCTTTTTCTCCTCATCTCTCTGAAGCAGCTCATACCCCGCGGCTTTGATCGCCAAACCATCTCTGTTGTTGGATGAAGTGTTATATTCAAACAAATTCGCATTGGCCTTTCTGTCATCGTCATAGTCTCGGAACCGATGCAAAATCGTGTAGTCCCAGAAGGTACAAAAGCTCATAACTCTATGGGGAATCTGGGCATTGCTCAAAGCTTCGCTGATAATGTAGCCTTGGAGGGCCACATCCCCTTGTCTGCTTCTTTGTGAACCGCTGGCATCCATCAGCACATCCACCACAAACTCCGAGGAATCCGCTTTCAACTCCCTTCGAAACACCTTCGCGTCGGTAGAACGTCCCACTCTCCATAGGCGGGAGGGAATGATCTCCCCTCTGTCTGACAGAACTTGAACCGACTCGCTGCGAAGTACTAGAGATTTTCGAAGCATCTCGGTCAACAAAGAAATATTTCTCTTTACAATCCGATGTTTGTCATGGTAGGTCCACAGATTCTTATCTTTCTGCTTCTTTGCATACTCCAACTGGTAATTTCTCTTCACCGGGTTCTTTAAAATTCCTTGCGTAAAATACAGACTGCAGTCACTGTGAATATCCCGGCACAAATGGTAATTCAGACGTTTTTCCTCCAATGGGTTTAGATAAGTCCTCCCATAATTCAGCTCTACATAAGTATAAGACCGTTCCAAAACCGCAGGATCCAGCACTGTAATCTTATTTTTGACTCTGCGCTTCTCCTCCATCTCCTGGGTAACCTGATTCTCTTCTAGATTTGTCATATTCTCTGTGATTTTCTGAACATAACTCTCTAAAGCTTCCTCATACATCTCTTCTGAGAGAAAATCCTCCCAACTGTATTCCGTCAGCTCTTCTAGCGTCACAGCCATAACTGTCTGAAGCGTACCGTGCTGGCGCTCAAACCAGGGATCGACAATCTGATTATACAGCCGGTCAATGATAACAATTAGCTCCATGGTATCCTTAGCATCTCCCGCCTCATAGACCTGCTCCATCCACTCACGAATCTGTCGCTCCACGAAATAGCTTCCCTGAACCTTTTCCTTCAGCAGCGCAAACTTCAGCCTTCCCAGCGGACTCTTAGCCAAGACTTCGAATTCCTGGTCAATCATATCCTGAAATGCTTGTAGGCGGATTCTCACAATTCCAGGCCTCTCCCTGACAATCTTTTCCCCGATCGCCTCCTCTATACAAAGCTGCGCAATCGCCGTCAGAGGAGTTTCCAGACCCTGTAAGAAAATTTTCTTGACCAGATACATTCCCAGTAGATCTTTGTCGTAATATTTGGCAAAAGCTCCCTGTTTAATTCCGTCATAAAGGGCAAGAGACTTCGAACGCAAGAAAGTCTCTACATTCGGTTTCATCTCCAGCGTATAATCTCCGCTGACTGTCCAAAGCAGATTGCGGATTCGATTTTCCATTTCCAGCTGATAATCGTCTAAAATGGTTTCCTGCATCTTCCACTTTCTCCTCGCTAGTCCTGATAGACCTGTTCTCTAGTCCACTCCTCCGGGATTCGTGTCATCACCACATCCTCCACGATCTCTTTTTCAAAGACGTCAAAAGTCTTGTTGACAATCCCCATCTTCACAGCTTTTAAAGGTTCTAGTCCCGCATCCACAATGCGCATGGCAGCCAAAAGTCCCCGCAAATCCAGAGCTTTTGTAGAAATTTCACTGTTCAAAGCCTTCAGCTGAAGATCCAAAAACAGACCGATAAACTGTTGAACAGCCTCCTGCCGCGCACTCGGGAACATCTGGTCAAAGATAAACTGCAAAGTTTCTTCATTCTGAGGCGGCATGTCAATCACCAGAAATCTAGAGACCAACGCCTCATTCAGCTCTTTTGTACCCGCATATCCATAATTCATCGTACCGATAAACCTGGCCGCTGGATGCAGATCAATCTTGTCGTATCCCGGTACGTCGATGCTGCGACGGTAATCCAAAGTCGCATGGAGCACAGAAACTGCATCATTTTTCGCCATATTAATCTCATCTAAGATTCCAAAACCGCCATACTGAGCACACTGATAGATACTTCCTTTTCTGAGCTGTACCTCATTGTTGACAAAAGTATCTGTACCGATCAAATCCCCGCTATTGGTATTTACGTGAAAGGATACGTTGTAGGTAGGGCGGTTAAAAATATAGGCCAGATTCTCAGCAAGTATATTTTTTCCCGTCGCTTTTGGCCCAGTCAGCAATAAGTTTTCTCCTTCCAGCAAAGCAGCAATCGCCATTTCCAGGATATCTTTTCCATAAAAAGGAATACTCGGTTCCACGATCCGGCGTGCCACTTCCTCATCCACCGGATAAGTTTTCCGAAACTTTCTCACCGCTTCGATCAACCCTGAACTCACATTTTGATCTTCCAAAAATTTTAACTGATTCATCTTCTATCTCCTGTATCTTCCTTTTTGTTCCATCTGTCAAATTCACATATTCTATACAATTATAATCTACTTTCTTTTAAAATACAAGTGATTTGCTTGGATAAGGGGAGATTTCCTTCCCTTATCCGCTACGATACCATAGCCACCTACTACATTGCCGTTTGCTATCCGTTGCCCGCAAAATGTCTACTTTTACGAATTCGAGCTTATTAATGGCAAGGTGATCTGCTACCATATCACGAAGCGGTAACATATCTTGTTGCGATCGCACATCCTTCTTAAAGGATTTTTCCTATAGAATAAAAAGGCTGCCGTCCATCTGGACAACAGCCTTATTACATCATCAAATCCGTCTATACTTCAAAAATTAAATCTCCATAGGATGGCATCGGCCACATCTTTTTGTCTACCAAAATCTCCAGCTCATCCACTGGACGGCGCAACCGATTCATCGCCGGGAAAACCGTCTTCTGGTAGTAGACAGCACGGTCTCTTCCATCCTCCATCTCAGCCGCAATATCCGTAACCTCCGTTAGATCATTCAGCGCCTCTTTGGCCTCCCTCAGATAGTCCGTGCACTTTTTGAGAATCTCTGTCTGCACGCTCACATCCATTCCCTCAATGGAACCCACGGAGTGAATCGAATCCGCAAGCACTGTCGTATAGCGAATGACTGCCGGAATGATCTGTTTCGTAGCCATGTTAATCATAGTCCTTGCTTCAATATTTACGGCTTTCGCATAGGACTCATACTGAATCTCTGCTCTGGATTCCAATTCTGCCCGGTTGAACACCTTGAAATTCTCAAACAATTTCACAGCTTTCGGAGTCGTCAGCGCTGGAATTGTGTCCACCATCGTAGGCAGATTCGGCAGTCCACGACGTTTTGCCTCTTCTTCCCACTCCTTGGAATAACCATTTCCGTTAAAGACAATTCTCTGATGCTCCGCAGCAAATTCTTTTATAATGTCATGAATTTCCAGATCTCTGTCCTCAGCTTTTTCCAGCCGCTCATTTACCTCCTGGAATACCTCTGCTGTAATCGTGTTCAATACAATATTACATGCAGCCACAGAGTCTCTGGAACCTACCATACGGAACTCAAATTTATTCCCGGTAAACGCAAACGGTGAGGTACGGTTACGGTCGGTAGCGTCCTTGACCAAATCTGGAAGTGTCCGCACACCGGTTTCCAATTTTCCTCCCTTTTTGCTTCTCGTCGCTGTTCCAGTTGTAATCAACTGCTCCAACACGTCTTGTAACTGCTCTCCCAGGAAAACAGAGATAATCGCAGGCGGAGCTTCATTGCCGCCCAGACGCTGATCATTCCCCACATCAGCCGCTGACTCTCTTAACAAATCGGCGTGAATATCCACTGCTTTCAAAATACAAGTCAAGATCAAAAGAAACTGAATATTCTCATGAGGTGTTTTTCCCGGCTCCAGCAGATTGATTCCATCATCCGTGGTCAATGACCAGTTGTTATGCTTCCCGGAACCATTGATACCCTGAAATGGCTTTTCGTGAAGCAAACATTTCATCCCATGACGGCTGGCTACTTTCTTGAGAACTCTCATAATGATCTGATTATGGTCCACCGCAATATTCACTGGAGCGTAAATCGGCGCCAGCTCGTGCTGCGCAGGAGCTGCCTCATTGTGCTGAGTCTTAGCGGTGACTCCCAGTTTCCACAGCTCCTCATTTACCTCTTTCATATATCCGGCTATTCTCTGGCGCACCACTCCAAAATAATGGTCGTCCATTTCCTGACCTTTCGGCGGCATAGCCCCAAACAAGGTTCGACCTGTATAGATCAGATCTTTTCTTTGTAGATATTTCGCCTTATCCACAAGAAAATATTCCTGCTCCGCCCCTACAGACGGCGTCACTTTCTTAGAAGTAGTATTTCCCAGCAATCGTAGCAAACGCAAAGCTTCTTTATTAATAGCCTCCATGGAACGCAAAAGAGGCGTCTTCTGATCTAAAGCTTCCCCGGTATACGAACAAAAAGCCGTCGGAATACACAAGATCGCCCCTGCGGCGTCATGCCTCACAAAAGCGGGAGAAGTACAGTCCCAGGCTGTATAGCCCCGCGCCTCAAAGGTGGCTCTCAGCCCGCCGGACGGAAAAGAAGAGGCATCCGGCTCTCCTTTTATCAACTCCTTGCCTGAGAAGCTCATCAACACCTTGCCATTTTCTTTCGGTGCAGTGATAAAAGAATCATGTTTCTCAGCGGTCAATCCTGTCAAAGGCTGAAACCAGTGCGTGTAATGAGTCGCGCCTTTCTCGATGGCCCACTCCTTCATCTCATGTGCAACCACATCCGCGATTTCCAAAGACAGCTCTTTTCCCTCTTCAATGGTCTTTTTCAGCTCTTTGTAGACCTTCTTGGGCAAGCGTTCCTCCATCACAGAGTCGTTGAAAACATCCTGTCCGAAAATTTCTGCTACTTTCACATATTCACTCATGCTCTCTTCCTTTCTTCCTGACTGATCTTTTGTATGTTAACGCCATAGACGTTTAACGCAGAACGGGTTTTTTACTGTTGCTCAGATAAATATTCAGCGCCTGGTGGCAGTTTTGAATCAAAATCTTTGAGGGTTTCCCCCCGTACTCTCCATCCAACGTCCAGGGAACCGGCGTATCAGCCTCGATCTGCAGACAGGCTGCTTTAAACGAGTAAATCATTTCCGTGTTATCCTCCTGGGTTAAAATCGCAGTGACAATCTCCTGCAACTCCAGCGGATTTCTCGGCTTTTTGATCAAGGTCACTTCAAACAGACCATCATTCATATCCACATTTTTCCCCGTGAGGTGTTTAAATCCTCCCACCGATCTGGAGTTAGTCACCATACCGAATATGAAATCTTCCTCGTATACATTCTCATCTGCCTCCACTCTCATGTGACAGGACTTAATATCAAATATCCGTTTCATCCCCTCTAGCACATAAGCCACATGGCCCAACACATTTTTTAAATCCTGATCTGTCTGGTAAGCCACATCTGTAAAGAGGCCAAACGCTGCGATATACGCAAAGATAGACTCATTAAACTTTCCAATATCACAGTGGTACAGATGGCCCTCCATAATAATCTCTGCCGCTTTAATCATATTCTTAGGAATAAAAAGACTGTTGGCAAAATCATTAGTGCTTCCTGCCGGAATGTAACCGATCGGAAGGCGATCGTTTTCCTGGTTTACTCCTGACACTACCTCATCTAGCGTCCCGTCGCCTCCGCTGCACACAATCATATCTACCTGATTGGCATATTTTCTCGCCTGCTCATAGGCGTCACGGGCTCTCTGCGTAGGATAGATGATAATCTCCCAGCCGTGTTTCGCAAAAATGTCCACAATATCAACTAGCTTTGACTTAATTTGACCCTTTCCCGCCCGCGGATTAAAGATAAAAAGCATTTTTTTCTCCATACGGCATCCCTTCTGTTCCTATCATTATCGACAACACATTTTGGATACATTTTACTACGTCAAAGTGAAACACGCAAGAAAAAACTGGAGAACCATCAAATTGACGATTCTCCAGTAATGTTTCATTCACCTTTTGTCAGTATTATCTAACTTAAGTCCCATCTAAGGTACTCATTTTACACTAACTCCAATACAACCTCCATAGCTGCATCACCTTTACGAGGTCCGATTTTGATGATTCTGGTATATCCACCGTTACGGTTTACATACTTTGGAGCGATCTCATCAAACATCTTTGCAACCATATCAACTTCCTTGGTATTTTTCTTCTTTCCAGCTGCCTTTACAGGTACTTCCTTTACCGGATAGAATACTTTCAGCATCTGTCTTCTCGCATGAAGTCTGGAAGGAGAATCTTTCTTAATCTCTTTCTTTACTTCATCGTAAACAGTCTTCTTCTTTCCGTCTACAACTTCTTTTACTCTTTTGCCATTCTCATCCTTGCGTGGAACTTTTGCACTTACTGTGACAGTCTCAAAGTTATCCTTCTCACGAACCGCCATTGCAATCAGTCCCTCAGCAATCTTGCGAACTTCTTTTGCTTTGGTTTCGGTAGTAACAATCTTGCCATGATACAGCAGACTTGTCACCTGGCTTCTCAACAATGCTTTTCTCTGAGCAGAGGTTCTACCCAATTTTCTATACTTTGCCATTTTCATCCTCCATCTGTGGAACGGTATACCATGCATCTTCCGGGCTTACTGATACACCGTCAGCACCCACTTTATTTTATCTTCGACTGCTCTCATCCGGTATCAGCCGGACGAAACATTTTTAGCCAAACCTGATGCTTCAGCCTTATTTACTCCTCTGTAGGCTGCAACTGCAGGCCCAGCTCCTTCAATTTCGCTAATACTTCCTCTAAAGATTTACGTCCTAAGTTGCGGACCTTCATCATATCATCAGAAGTACGATTGCACAATTCTTCCACTGTGTTAATTCCGGCTCTCTTCAGACAATTGTAAGAACGTACGGATAATTCCAGTTCATCAATGCTCATCTCCAGAACCTTTTCCTTCTCATTGTCCTCTTTTTCGATCATAACCTCAGCGGTCTTCGCATTCTCAGAAAGATCAATGAACAGGCTTAAGTGTTCACTCAGTACTTTAGCCGCTAGACTGACTGCCTCATCCGGGTCCAACGTTCCATTTGTATACACATCTAAAGTCAGCTTATCAAAATCTGTAATCTGTCCAACACGTGTATTCTCCACCACCAGGTTCACTCTGTCTACCGGAGTGTAGATTGCATCTACAGCGATCACACCGATCGGCATATCATCCGACTTTCCCTTGTCAGCGCTCACATAACCTCTGCCCTTGGTAATGGTCAATTCCATCGCCAACCGGCAGTCTTTTCCGCCGTTCAGCGTAGCAATTACCTGTTCCGGATTCATGATCTCAATGTCCTGATCAGCCTGGATATCCGCAGCTGTGACAACCCCTTTTCCCTCACACTCAATGTATGCGGTTTTAGGTTCACTGTCATTGCTCTTGTTTTTGATTGCAAGGCTCTTCAGATTCATGATGATCTCACTGACATCTTCTTTCACACCTGGAATAGAGCTGAACTCATGAAGCACACCGTCAATTTTCACCTGACTTACTGCAGCTCCCGGAAGAGAAGAAAGCATGATTCTTCTCAGGGAGTTACCCAAAGTTGTTCCATAGCCTCTTTCCAAAGGTTCAACTACAAATCTTCCGTACTTTTTGTCTTCAGAGATTTCAGTAATTTCAATTTTGGGTTTGTTAAAATCAAACACTTATAAGGTCCCTCCTTCTGGGCTTGTATCGTTTTGAGGGTACTAAAAAAATCTGGATTATTTAGAGTACAACTCGACGATCAACATCTCGTTAACCGGAACATCAATAATATCTCTAGTCGGAAGCTCTTTAACTGTTCCTCTCAACGCTTCCTGATCTACATCCAGCCACTCTGGAACCAGTCTACCGCCGGTTACTTCCAGAATTCCTTTGTATCTCTCGGAACCTTTGCATTTCTCTTTAATTTCAATTACATCTCCTGCTTTCACCAGGTAAGACGGAATATTTACAACCTTGCCATTTACAGTGATATGCTTGTGGTCAACGATCTGTCTTGCCTCTCTTCTCGTTCTGGCAAATCCCATACGGAAAACGATGTTGTCCAGTCTGCTCTCCAACATAACCATCAGATTCTCACCGGTCTGGCCCTGCATCTTATCGGCTTTTTTATAGTAATTGCGGAAAGGTTTCTCCAAAACTCCGTAGATGAATTTTGCTTTCTGTTTCTCTCTCAACTGCAGACCGTATTCAGACATCTTGCGGTTTGCACGTTTTAACTGTCTGGTTGATTTCTTATCAATTCCTAAATAAATTGGATCCAAGTCCAAAGATCTGCATCTTTTCAGAACTGGCACTCTATTTACTGCCATACTAAGCTACCTCCTATTACACTCTTCTACGTTTTGGCGGGCGACAACCATTGTGTGGTACCGGTGTTACGTCGCGGATACTGGTCACTTCCAATCCACATGCCTGAAGCGCACGAATTGCAGCCTCTCTTCCGGAACCCGGGCCCTTTACCATTACGTCAACAGTTTTCAGACCATGTATCAAAGCAGCTTTTGTAGCTGTCTCTGCAGCCATCTGCGCTGCATATGGGGTAGATTTCCTTGAACCTTTAAATCCCAGACCACCTGCACTTGCCCAAGAAAGAGCATTTCCTTCAGTATCTGTCAGAGTAACAATGGTGTTATTGAAAGAAGACTGAATGTGTGCCTGTCCGCGTTCAACGTTTTTCTTGACACGACGTTTTGTCGTTTTCTTAGTCACTTTTGCCATTTTAAAACTAACCTACGCTTTCTTCTATTAAATATTTACATGGAAACTTTGCGCCAAAAGCTTCCCACTGACAGCTTTAAGCGCACACTTTTGCATTCAACAACTCATGCTTAAGCGTTATTTCTTTTTATTTGCAACAGTTCTCTTAGGACCTTTTCTGGTTCTTGCGTTCGTCTTAGTCTTCTGACCACGAACCGGCAGTCCTTTTCTATGACGGATACCTCTGTAGCATCCAATCTCCTGAAGTCTCTTGATATTCAGAGCGATCTCTCTTCTCAGATCACCTTCCACCATCATAGTCTCATCAATCACTTCACGGATTCTGTTTACTTCTTCGTCTGTCAAATCTCTAACACGAGTGTCAGGATTTACTTTCGCATCAGCCAGGATGCGAGTTGCACTTGGTCTTCCAATACCATAAATATAGGTCAGACCGATTTCTACACGTTTGTCTCTTGGTAAGTCTACACCAGCTATACGAGCCATGTAATGTTTCCTCCATTTTTCTACGGAAAGTCAGTGTCGTACGTCACGTATGTAGCCATACGGTGAAATGGGACGTATCTTTCACTGCTCTCAGTTAATATTGTTCCTAATTGGGGTGTCTCGGTAATACACCCAGTTGCGTGCAATTGCAACACAACCTTTCCGATTGACCGGCTTAACGCCCGTCGTGTCCTGAAAAGGACCTCCGAAATAGCCTCTCGGTATTAGGCAATACTTCGCCCGAGACAGGATAGAAATCGTGACGTTTCTGCCTCGGAAATAAAGCTGCGAGATTGTGACCTCTCACAATATTATTTAAACAGTACAACACCTCCGGGTGTTTCTACTGCAGCCGCCTAATTTTTCACAAACAATCCAAGAGTGAAATTAACCCTGACGCTGTTTGTGTTTCGGATTCTCACAGATTACTCTGATGCTTCCTTTTCTTTTGATAATCTTGCATTTTTCGCAAATCGGTTTCACAGATGATCTTACTTTCACCGGAAATCCTCCTTTCCAAATTTGCTGATTTTGGGCAGAGTAACTCTGTCCTGTCACAAAAGTACGCTTTATAGTATAACACCCCAAAATCTAAAATGCAAGCAAAAAAACTGTATTTTTATTTAAAATCTGTTTTCTCCGTGAAATCAGCTGCGGAGCCTTCCACCTGCATCACCAAATTTTCCTCTTCCTCTGACTGTAGAGTCTGGTAATAGTGAAGTATATGATTGCGAAATGCAATTTGCAGCCCCTTAAGCTTACACTCTTTTTTGTATGCCAAGACAGTACACAATTTCTGTCTCGGAATAATCACACAGGCTTTCGCATTTTTTCCCGATATCTTCTCAGCGATAGATTGTGTTGCCAGAAGGATGCCCGTTCCAGACGCCATCATCTCTAACATCAACTCTGCCTCGTTGGTATTAAAAAACGCTACATTAAAATTTAAGCCATTACTCTCATACAAATTCTTCATATAATCATACAGATGTGAGTTTCTCTCCCCTGTCAACAGAGGAAGTTTCCCTAAATCCTGGATATCGATATATTCTTTTACTGCATATTCATTTTTACTGCTCATGACCGCGCACAAATTCTCTTCCTGCAGAATATCATAACTAATATAACTAGGAATCGTCTCAGGAATCGCCTTGATAATCGCAAAATCCAAAACTTCATTTTTCAGCTTTTCAAAAGCTTTATAATTCTCCACAACTTTCATACTCCCAAGTACGTTGGGATTTGTAGAAAAGAAAAACGTAAGAGCTCTGGCCAAACCAGCGATACGGTAAAATGGAAATACGCCGATATTCAATATCATCTTCTGATCGGATCTTCCCTGGCCAAATGCTTCTGTGAGATTATCTACCGCTTCCAAAACTTTTTTTCCATACTCACAGAAACGTTCCCCTTCTTTCGTCAGAATCACTTTATGAGTATCTCTTTGAAACAATTTTATCTGAAGCTCATTTTCCAGCGAACTGACCTGTTGAGAAATCGCCGGCTGCGTAATAAACAACGCCTTCGCCGCACCTGAAAAACTCTTTTGCTTCGCAATCTCCAACACATAGTATATTTGCCGTATTTCCATCGCCCTTCCCCCTAATTCTAAATAAAGAACCTTATTTTTTCTTATTATAACTATAATTACCAAGTACTACAATCATCACTCCGATATTCCGCTACTTTTTTATTATTTCTTACTGTTCACTCACCTGTGCTTCATGAGCAGTAACACACCTCTCGGGATATTGGAGGCTTGAACTATAACTATTATTTCAAAATATATTTTGTTTTCTTTATTTTCTGATATAAATAGGGTTATCACTCTTTCTTATCAGTTAATTATATTTTTCAATTTCCGTTTTCATAATTCTAATTCTATAATACTGTTATATCTTATAAAAGAAAGGTGATGACGCATGATTCATTTTTTTTCAGAAGCCCAGGCACTCCAAGAAGAAATGTCACAGATACGAAGACACATCCACGAAAACGCGGAAGTCGGATTTGAACTTGACAAGACGATAGCATTTGTGACTGATAAACTCCGCTCCTATGGATATATCCCTAAGCTGATTGGCGGCGGTGTAATTTGTAACTGCGGGAACGGTAAAAAAACCTTGATGATTCGGTCTGACATGGACGCCCTCCCTCAAGACGAAAAGACGGGACTAAGTTTTGCCTGTAAAAACGGAGCCTGTCACTCTTGCGGGCATGACGCTCACATCGCCATGCTGCTGGCCACAGCCAAAATCTTAAAAAAATATGAGGCAGAACTAAAAGGGACTGTTAAATTTCTCTTCCAGCCCGCTGAAGAATTACTTTGCGGCGCAAAAAGCATGATTGCCGCTGGGGCTTTAGAGTCCCCCACAGTGGATGCAGCCATGGCTTTTCACATCAATTTTGGTCCCATAGAGGAAGGGGAATTTCAGGTTGGTACTCTCGCTTACAGTGAAGAAAAAATGATGCCGTCCGCTGACGCTTTTCAGATCACAGTACACGGTAAAAGTGCTCATGGAAGTACGCCCCATGTGGGGATATCTGCTTTAAGCGCCGCTGCCAACATCGTAGTGGCATTGCAGCAGTTCTTCACGCTACAGGTTTCCATGAAAGAACCTTCTGTCATGTCTATCTGTAAGTTTGAGTCAGGTACAGCCTCCAACATTATCCCAGACAAAGCAGTCATGCTAGGAAGTATACGCACTTATACCCGTGAAAACAGAGCTTTTCTCAAAAAGCAGTTAGAAGAAATCTCCGTGAAAACAGCAGATTTATGGGGAGCAACTGCCGAAGTGACATATATTGCAGGAGTCGGTCCGACTATCAACGATAAAGTACTGACACAAGAGATGGGGAAATACTGCCGGGAAATCCTGGATAATGTACGTATTGTACCTCCTCAGACCTTTTCTGAAGACTTTTCGTATTATGGAGAGTACATACCCACATTTTTTGCCACACTCTATGCCGGCGGACCTGACTTAGGCTATCATTACTCGCTGCACGATCCACGTGCCACATTCGATGAGACAGCACTGCCTTACGGCACCGCCGCCCTTTGTAACTGTGCGGTGAGATGGCTGGAAAATCACAGCTGACGTTCTTTTTAAGGGGGAAATTATATGAACGGATTATATGCATTGACTATTATCTTATTGATCTACGCCATCGGTAACCTTGTCGCGACAAAGACAAAAGCTATCATCTCCATGCTCTTTGTGGCCGCTGTTATCTTCGCTGTCTGTTTTTGGAATGGACTTCCATCTACGCTGTTCGAGGATTCCACCTTAGTTGCTTTTTCTAGTGTAACAATTGGCATGATGTTAGTCCACATGGGAACCACAATTAAGTTGAGTGATTTAATTCAAGAATATAAAACCGTAATCATCGTCTTGTGTTCCACCCTTGCAATTTGTGGAGGAGTCTACTATATCGGACGAATATTCGTAGAAGAATATTATGCACTGGTGAGTGCTCCTGTCTTAGGCGGTGCTGTCGTGGCCTGTCTGGTGATGACGGAGGCCATGAACAGTGTAGGGGCCACTGATGCAGCTGCCTTTGGCTCCTTAATTTTGATAGTGCAAGGTATTGTCGGTTTTCCGATTGCATCCGTCTGTTGCAAAAAAGAAGCTCTCCGGCTGAAAAAAGAGATCGCTGCCGGTAAATTAAAACTGCAACACAAACAACAAAAGGATGTACAAAAACCAAAGTGGAGAATCTTTCCTCCTATCCCTGAAAAATACAATGGCGATAATCTTCTCCTGGCAAAGTTAGCAGTCATAGCTTGTCTCGCCCAGTGGCTCTCCAATCTGACTGACGGAACTGTCAACAACCTGGTAATCTGCCTGTTGCTAGGCGTATTCTTCCGAGAAATCGGCTTTCTTGACGAAGCTCCTCTGACGAAGGCCAATGGATTCACCTTCGTCATTGGTGCAGCCCTGGTAAATGTGTTTACTAGCCTTGCTACCTCCACGCCTCAGATGATTTTATCTATGATTAAACCATTAATCATCGTAATTGTTATCGGTGTAATTTCCTTCGCAATTGTGGCTATCCTGGTAGGAAAAATTTTCAGACAGAGCTGGTATATCTGCATTGCCATGGCCTCTACTGCCCTCTTTGGTTTTCCAGGAACATTCATTGTCTCCAACGAAGTAGCCAATGCTTCCGCTGACAATGAAGAAGAAAAAGAGATTATTCTGCAAAATATCATGCCAAAAATGATTATCTCTGGGATGGTATCCGTTTCTATCGTATCCGTCGTAGTAGCCGGACTCATGGCCGGGATGGTATAAAAAGCGTTTGTTCCATAAAAATACACCGGGAAACCTGCCATAGCAAGCTCCCCGGTGTATCTCTTTTCACTATTTATCACGCCAAATAATTCTGCCTTTTGACAGATCATACGGAGAAAGTTCAATTGTCACCTTATCCCCCGGCAGGATACGAATGAAATTCATGCGAAGTTTCCCGCTGATATGCGCTAACACCACATGCTTGTTCTCAAGTTCCACCCTGAACATCGCATTGGGCAGTTTCTCCAGTACGGTACCTTCTACTTCAATTACGTCTGCTTTTGACATGTTTTACCTCCTATGTCTATCTATTTATTTACTCAGAGTTAAGAGCTCCGGCTCTCCGTCCGTGATCAAAATGGTATTTTCGTAATGCGCTGACAAAGTTCCGTCCTGGGTGACAACTGTCCAGTCGTCGTCCATAAACTCCACATCTGCCCGACCAATATTGATCATAGGTTCAATGGCCAGCGTCATTCCTGGCATGAGGCGAAGACCGCGTCTGTGCTGTCTGAAATTGGGAATCTGCGGGTCTTCATGGAGATGTGTTCCAATCCCATGTCCAACCAAATCCCGTACAACCCCGTATCCGAAGCTCTCTGCATAGTCTCCGATGGCTGCTGAAATATCGTAGAGATGATTTCCTGCTTTTGCCTGTTTGATGCCTTCAAAAAAACTCTGCTTTGTGACATCCATAAGCTGTCGTGCTTCCGGTGAGACTTCCCCCACTGCATAAGTACGCGCGGCGTCTGAGTGATAACCTTTGTATATCAGACCTGCATCAATTTTTACCAGGTCTCCCTCCTGAATCACTTTACTGTGGGATGGAATCCCATGTACAACTTCATCATTCAGAGAAATGCAAAACGATGCAGGAAAACCGTTATAGTTCAGAAAATTCGGAGTACAGCCCAATGACCGAATCATCTCTTCTCCTATTTTATCCAATTCCCAGGTGGTAATCCCTGGTTTGATGTGTTCCGCCAGCCTTTCATGTACCTCTTCCAGATACTTTCCGGCAACTTTCATTAGCTCTATTTCTCTTGAAGTTTTAATAGATACCGACATATTCTCATTCTCCTAAAATAGCGACGATAGCCCGAAAGACATCTTCCATATCCTGAGTACCATCCACTCTCTTTAACACTTTTGCTGAGGTGTAATAGTCAATCAGTGGCTGAGTCTGTTCGTGATACACGTTCAAACGTTTTTTCACAGTCTCTGGCTTATCGTCATCTCTCAAAATCAGTTTGTCACCGCAGGCATCGCAGATACCTTCCACTTTTGTAGGCGCATACATCAAATGATACGTAGCACCACACTTCACACAAGCCCTGCGCCCAGACATGCGGTTGATGATGTTCTCATCCGGAACATCCACATCGATGGCATAGTCAATTTTGCTATTCACTTTTTTCAAAGCCTCATCCAGACTTTCTGCCTGTGGAATTGTTCTTGGAAATCCATCCAATACATAGCCTTTCTGAGCATCTTCCTGCTGAAGCCGATCTACAACCAAATCCACAACCAGCTCATCTGGCACTAAAAGTCCCTGATCCATGTAAGTTTTTGCCTTTTTCCCCAGTTCAGTTCCCTCTTTGATGTTGGCACGGAAAATATCTCCTGTAGAAATATGAGGAATCCCATACTTCGCCGCTATTTTTTTTGCCTGTGTTCCTTTTCCCGCACCGGGTGCTCCCAACATAATAATTCGCATAAAATACCTCCCACCAAATCAAGGCTGTGGCGTCTCCACCACAACCTCACTTTTTAATCATTCAGGAAGCCTTTGTAATTCCTTACCAGCATCTGAGACTCAACCTGTTTGATCGACTCCAGAACCACACCTACAACAATGATGATGGAAGTTCCACCAAAGGACACGTCCGCACCAAAAACACCGTTGAAGAAATATGGGATAACGGCTACAATGACTAACCCTACTGCTCCTATAAATATAATGTAATTTAATATTTTTGTCAAATACTCTGTCGTTGGTTTTCCAGGACGAATTCCAGGAATAAAACCGCCCTGCTTCTTCATATTATCCGCAACTTCCAATGGATTAAAAGTAATTGAAGTATAGAAATATGCAAAAAAGATACACAATACTACATAGATTAACAATCCAATACTGTAAATTGGCTGGTCTGGATTACACCAATTGCTGGACGACAACCCTTTCATAATCTCTCCGCCAATTCCACCAACATTACTTTTTCCCATAAAGGAAGCAATTACAACAGGAAAAGACATAATCGAAGATGCAAAGATAATTGGAATTACTCCCGCCGTATTTACTTTCAGCGGAATATGACTTGACTGTCCCCCAACCATCTTTCTTCCTTGCATTTTCTTAGAGTACTGTACTGGAATTCTTCTCTCCGCGCCGTTCAAAATCAGTACAAAAACAACAACAACCAATACAATTGCAAGAATAATCAGTGCGGCTAAAGTTCCTTTCGCAATGGTTTTGCCCTTTACAAAACTGTCATACAACGTCGCAAAATCACTCGGCATACGGGACACGATATTGATTGTCAGGACAATAGACATACCGTTTCCGATCTTTTTCTCTGTGATTCTCTCACCCATCCACATCAGCATCGCCGAACCTGCAGTCAGACACAAAACCACGACTGCGGCAGCCGCAAATTTTTCAAATCCAGAAGCATCAGAACCGGCGGACATCACAGGAATCAATCCCTGCCTTCCAAAGCCAATCGCCATTGCCACAGACTCAAAAATTGACAGACCAATCGTCAGATAACGAGTGATCTCTGTAATCTTCTTCCTTCCTTCTTCTCCATCTCTGTGCAGCTCTTCCAACTTTGGAATCGCAATCGTCAAAAGCTGCATAATGATGGAGGATGTAATATATGGAGTAATATTCAAAGCAAAGATGGACATCTGCGTAAATGATCCACCGGTGAACGCATCAAAAAAGTTGAATGCGTCACCGGACTGACTTTCGAACCATTCCTTGAAATATTCACCATTCACCCCGGGTACCGGGATCTGGGAACCAAGACGAATGATAAAGATCATTACTACCAGATAGAACAATTTTCTTCGAATATCTTTTACTTTAAAAACATTTCGAAGACTATTCAGCATTAGATCACCTCTACTGTTCCACCTGCAGCTTCAATTTTTGCTTTCGCACCTTCGCTGACAGCGTTAACTTTTACGTTCAGTTTCTTTGTCAGCTCTCCGTTACCCAGAATCTTCACTCCATCGCCTGCCTTAGAAATCGCACGGCTCGCCAGTAAAGTGTCCACGGTTACATCAGCACCGTCCTCAAATCTGTTCAGAACGTCTACATTGATTGCAATGATCTCCTTAGAGTTTCTGTTAGTGAAACCTCTCTTAGGAATACGTCTATACAATGGCATCTGACCACCCTCGAAACCTGGCTTTTTCGCGCCAGAACGAGCTAACTGACCTTTATGACCTTTACCTGCGGTTTTGCCATTTCCTGAACCATGTCCACGGCCTCTTCTGAAGTTATCACTGTGCTTAGAACCTTCTGCCGGTCTTAAATTGGATAAATCCATGATTGGCACCTCCTTCTAAATTATAATCACTGTTAAACTTAATACTTAGGCTTCTTCTACCTTTACCAAGTGCTGTACCTGCTGAATCATTCCTCTGGTAGCAGCATTGTCCGGAAGCTCAACGGTCTTGTTCAGCTTTCTCAGCCCCATTGCCTCAACAGTTTTTTTGTGTTTCGGAACGGCACCGATTGTAGATTTTACTAAAGTAACTTTCAATTTATCTGCCATTTTTCAGTCCTCCTTAAGCCAAAATCTCGTCAACAGATTTTCCACGAAGTTTTGCAACTTCTTCCGGAGTCTTCAACTGTTTTAAACCTTCGATGGTTGCAAGTACGACATTCTGCTTATTTCTGGAACCCATACATTTGGTACGGATATTTTTGATACCTGCCAACTCGATCACCGCACGGGCAGGACCACCTGCGATAACACCAGTACCTTCCGGGGCTCTCTTCAACAGCATCTGAGCACTTCCAAATTTACCGATAAAGTCATGAGTGATACTTCCATTCTCATCTCTGGCAACTGTCACCAGTTTTTTCATTGCATCCTCTTTTCCCTTACGGATTGCCTCAGGAATCTCGGCTGCTTTTCCCAGACCGGCACCAACATGTCCATTGCCATCTCCGACAACAACTAAAGCTGTGAAACGGAAGTTACGACCACCTTTAACAACTTTGGTAACACGTTTGATGGATACCACTTTATCATTTAATTCTAACTGACTAGCGTCAATAAGATTGCGTTTCATGTGTTCTCGTTCCTCCCTTCTAGAATTCCAGTCCAGCTTCTCTTGCTGCGTCTGCCAGTGCTTTTACTTTTCCGTGGTAGAGGAATCCTCCTCTGTCGAATACAACAGAAGTGATGCCTTTTTCTACTGCTCTCTTCGCAATCACAGTTCCCACTTTAGCCGCTGCTTCCACATTATCAGTGTGTTCCAATCCTTCTTTTACTTCTGCCTGAAGAGTAGAAGCTGATACCAAAGTACGACCTACTGTGTCATCAATGATCTGCGCATACATATGATTGTTGCTTCTGAACACAGCCAGACGTGGAGTCTGAGAAGTTCCGCTCAAATGATGACGTAATCTTCTATGCTTTTTCTGACGAATTTCCGCCTTAGATACTTTCTTAATCATTTTCACACTCTCCTTAATTATTTCTTACCAGTCTTACCAACTTTGCGTCTGATAACCTCATCAGCATACTTGATACCTTTGCCCTTATAAGGCTCAGGTCTTCTCTTGTCTCTGATTTCAGCCGCATACTGGCCAACTCTCTCTTTGTCAATACCTGCAACAGTAATCTTGTTGCCGTCTACAGTTGTTTCCAGTCCTTCTGGATCTTCCATCTCAACCGGATGAGAATAACCTAAGGATAATGTCAATTTCTTGCCCTGTTTCTGAGCTCTGTAACCTACACCGTTTACTTCCAGAACCTTCGTATAACCTTCGCTTACACCCACTACCATGTTGTGAATCAGGCTTCTGGTCAAACCGTGAAGAGATTTCATTCTTTTCAGATCATTCGGTCTTGTAACCACTACATGACCATCTTCAACTTTGATACCCATTTCCACTGGAAGAAACTTCTCCAGAGTTCCTTTTGGGCCTTTTACTGTAACATGATTGTCCTCCGTGATCTCTACAGTTACACCTGCAGGAACCACAACTGGCAGTCTGCCGATTCGTGACATCTTGTTTTCCTCCTTACTTAAATTGTCGGAGAGGAGCTTTATCCTCTCTGTTTTCAGTATTTCTATGATTAATTCAATGCTTTGCCCTTGGGTTCGCACTCCCTAAGTGCTTCCTGGGAAATTCCTGCTCATTTCTTCGCAGGAACGACCCTTGCACTAACCTCTTGCTTCACCCTTGGACTCACACTCGCTAAGCGCTCAGTGCCTACCAAACGAATGCTAATACTTCTCCACCGACTTTCAGCTTTCTGGCTTCTTTGTCAGTGATCACTCCCTGGTTTGTGGACAAAATCGCAATTCCAAGACCGCCCAGTACTCTTGGCAGCTCATCTTTGCCGGCATACACACGCAGACCCGGTTTAGAAATTCTCTTCAGGCCGGTGATAATTTTCTGGTTCTTATCCTCACCGTATTTCAGAGTGATATGGATGGTCTGGAATTTTCCATCTTCCACCAGATCATATTTTGCAATGTATCCCTCATCAACAAGAATGTTGGCAATCGCAATTTTCATTTTAGATGCAGGAACATCTACAGTATCGTGTTTTGCAGTATTGGCATTACGGATTCTTGTAAGCATATCTGCAATCGGATCGCTCATTGTCATTTAAGGTTGCCTCCTTTTTCTAATATTGAAATGGTATCTTTGATCACCAGCTTGCTTTCTTAACTCCTGGAATTTGTCCCTTATATGCTAACTCACGGAAACAAATTCTGCAGATTCCGTATTTTCTCAGATACGCATGCGGACGGCCGCAGATTCTGCAACGATTATATTCTCTTGTGGAATATTTCGGTTTGCGCTGCTGTTTGATTTTCATTGCTGTTTTAGCCATGAATAATTCCTCCTATATTCCTACTTTGCAAATGGCATATTGAATAATGTCAGTAATTCACGAGCTTCTTCATCGGTCTTAGCAGTGGTTACGAAAATAATATCCATACCTCTTACTTTGTCGACTTTATCATATTCAACTTCCGGGAAGATCAACTGCTCTTTGATACCCAGAGCGTAGTTTCCTCTTCCGTCAAAAGCATTAGGATTTACACCGCGGAAGTCACGTACACGAGGCAGAGCCAGGTTGATCAAACGATCAGCAAACTCATACATTTTTTCGCCTCTCAATGTAACTTTACAGCCGATCGGCATACCCTCTCTGATTTTAAAGTTAGCCACGGATTTCTTTGCCTTTGTGGCAACCGCTTTCTGACCAGTGATCAGTTCCATATCACTGATTGCGGCATCCAGAAGTTTCGCGTTTTCTTTCGCTTCACCAACACCCATGTTCACAACGATCTTTTCGAGTTTTGGCACTTCCATAATATTTTTATATCCGAATTTTTTCATCATGGCATCCAT
>ENA-ORTH01000026-ORTH01000026.1-human-gut-metagenome-genome-assembly--contig:-NODE-26-length-153498-cov-5.442790_pt1 | contig 153498 bp, 140 predicted proteins | sample MGYA00241914_ERZ509192 | MGnify/ENA primary metagenome ERZ509192 (study PRJEB26280, sample SAMEA2338826) | human gut metagenome | biome: human gut; feature: human-associated habitat; material: faeces...
AGGCGGTGTTGCGGCGGCGCGCAAAGTGGGACTGCGCCCCTCAAAGATTGAGGGGTGGGGGAGTTGAAGTGGGCTTGCCCACTTTGTTCTATATAAGCACGCAGGCGTATGTGCCGGAGTGCGAATGCCTGTCAGAATTGCGGGAGTGCGATGCGCGGAGCAATCCGCAGCTTATACTTTTTGGAGAGACTGCCGACAGACGGCAGCGAATAGCAGAGCTGTGAGCTGGCTGAGGAATCGCAGCGGATAGGGGAAGAAAGTCTGCGTCATTCTCCTGAGCAAAATAAGAAATATAAATGACAACAGTCGGAATGGTTTTTGAAGAGGTGAAAATTTATAATAGCCTCAGATAAACGAAAAGCTAAGTTGATCTTTTATATGGAGGAATGAAGAGATGTTAGAGAAGTTAATCGTAATGCTGACACACAATGACGTGACGGTGGAAGACGCAAAAGAGATTTTTGAAGCCAACAAAGACTTGCCGGTTCAAAACTGGGGCTTCAAAGACGTGGGATTAGAGCCGGGAAAGATGAAAGAGCTCTGCGCCATGATGAAGGAGGCAGGAAAGACTACCTATCTGGAAGTGGTGACGTATTCAGAGGAAGAGTGTCTAAGAGGTGCGAAGCTGGCTGTGGAATGCGGCTTTGACTGCTTGCTGGGAACCATCTACTACGACTCGGTGATGGACTACGTGAAGACCACAGATCTGAAGTATTTCCCCTTTGTGGGAAAGGTATCCCAGAGTCCTTCGATTTTGGAAGGCTCCTGCGATTATATGCTAGAACAGGCGGAGAAATTTAAGAAAGCAGGTGCGGTAGGCGTGGACTTGTTGGGTTACCGTTATGTGGAAGGGGACGCAAACGTTCTCTCTGCCGCCTTCGTCAAGGCAAGCTGCATCCCCACGGTACTGGCGGGCAGCATCGGCTCAAAGGAACGGATGAAACTGGTAAAACAAATGAATCCCGCATACTTCACCATGGGTTCCGCTTTGTTTACCAAGAATTTCGTAAAAGACGGAACATTCAGAGAAAATCTGGAAGCAGTTACAGATTTTTTGAGAGAGCAGGCATGAGATAGGAGGGAAAAAGACTATGACAAACGCAAAGACAGGTCTGGTGGTGGTGGCCAGCCAGTATGAAAGCGGCGGACAGCGCGCGCAGGAGCTGGCAGCTCTGGCGAAGGCTTCCCTGGAACAGAGAGAGATCACAGTAGCTGAGGGGGCCAAGGTGGTCTGGGACGCGGCGGACGCCATAGATGTGTGCAAGGAGTTAAGAAAACAAGAGATCGATTCCCTCACGATTATTCTGAGCACCTGGGTGACGGACTCCCTGCTGTATGTGTTGGTACATGAGCTTCCGGTTCCGGTGGTATTCTGGGCGGTGCCCTACACGGAGACCTTCTCCATCGGCTGTATTCAGCATTTTGGCAGCGCGCTTACCACCCATGGAATTCCTTATGAGTATGTATACGGGCTTACTGACGACGCGAAGGCGGCGGACAAGGCGGCAAAAATCGCGGAGGCGGGCCGGATTATAAAGGCGGTAAAAAGTATGAAGCTGGCCCTGGTGGGACCGAGACAGACCTGGAGAGTGGCCGGGCCGCAGGATACCACCAATGAGGAGTGGGAATTTTCTCAGAAATTCGGGCCTACGCTGGTACACATCGAGATGGAGGAAATCATGGAACTGGCGGACGGCATTTCTGATAAAGAGGCAAAGAAGGTATACGGCTGCCTGAAAAAACGAACCGGCAGGGTTTTGGCAGACGAAGAGACCATGCTTCATATGACTAAAGTGTATATGGCGGTCAAGGAGACGGTGAAGAGATATTCTCTGGATGCTCTGGCGGCAGAGTGTTATCCCTTCTACAGCGGGCAGATGAATCTGCCTTCCAGCTGGCTGGCGGATGAGGGGATTATCGTGGATACTGAAGGAGACGTCGGCCACACCATGGTGATGTATATGCTGAATCTGGCTGCGAAAGGCGGAGCGACTGCTCTCGGTGAAGTGGGAAGTATGGATGATGAGAATAGGATTCTGGCTTTGGCCCACGAGGGGAGCACAGCACATTCTCTGGCGGAAGATGTGAGCAAGGTACAGATTTCCCCCAGCGGAGAAAAAGGCTGCTTTGTGGGACTGCCGCTGCGGGAGATGGCCCAGGTGACTGTATCGAGTATCCAGGGAAATGGACACGACGGATACCAGATGCTGGTGGAAAAAGGTCGGGTGATAAAGGCAGAGGAGCAGGAATGGATAGACGGCGGAGAAAAGCTGCTGGTGAAACTGCAGCTTGACAAAAAGGCAAGTGAAGCAGTGGACAGCCTGATGAGAGCGGGAATGGACCATCACCTGCTGGTGAAAGAAGGAGATCACAGAGAGCTGATGGCCCTTCTGTGCAAATATCTGAAGGTAAAGATGGTGACTTTTTAAAGGATGAAGAGCAGAGAAAGGAAGAAGGTCATGAAAATTGTGGTATTGGACGGATATACAGAGAACCCGGGAGATTTAAGCTGGGAGGAACTGGAAAAGTTTGGGGAGGTGACGGTCTATGACAGGACCTCCTATGAGGATTCTCCGCTGATAGCCCAGAGGCTGAAGGATGCCGAAATCGCGGTAGTCAACAAGACACCCGTCACCAGGGCGACCATAGATCAGTGTCCAGGACTGAAGCTCATTGCGGTCTTGGCTACAGGATATAACGTGGTGGACTGTGCCTATGCAAAAGAGAAGGGAATTTCCGTGGTGAATGTTCCCACCTACGGTACGCAGATTGTAGGACAGTACGCGGTAGGGCTGCTGTTGGAGATCTGCTCCCATTACGGACATCACGCGCAGACAGTGAGAGAAGGAAAATGGGAGAAGAATCCAGATTGGTGCTACTGGGATTTTCCGATGATCGAGCTCTACGGCAAGACGGCCGGAATCATCGGTCTGGGGAGAATCGGTCAGGCAACGGCAAAAATTCTGAACGCTATGGATATGAAGGTTCTGGCTTTTGATGCGTATCCAAGCGATGCTGGGAAAGCGTTGGCAGAATATGTGGATTTGGACACGCTGCTTGCACAGTCAGACGTGATCTTTCTGCACTGTCCGCTGTTTCCGGATACGGAAGGGATGATCAACAGAGAAAATATTGAAAAGATGAAGGACGGCGTGATTCTCATCAATAACAGCCGCGGGCAGCTGGTAAACGAGCAGGACCTGGCGGATGCCTTAAACAGTGGAAAGGTATACGCGGCTGGTCTGGATGTGGTGTCCACAGAACCGATCAAGGGGAACAATCCTTTGCTCGCTGCGAAGAACTGTTTTATCACGCCGCACATCTCCTGGGCGGCCCAGGCGTCCAGGCAAAGGATTATGGACATTACCGCAGAGAACATCCGGGCGTTTTTGGCGGGAAAACCAGTGAATGTGGTGAATCAATAACGCGCCTGGTAGTCAGTGGGATTACAGCCAATGATTTTCTTGAAGGTCTTATAAAAATAGCTGTAGTTGTTGAAGCCAACCTGTTCAGCCGCTTGGTTGATGGGAAGTCCGCCGCGAATCAGACAGGAGGCTTCCTCAATTCGCTTTTCCTGTATGTAGTTCGTCAGAGTTTTGCCGGAGATTTTTCGGAAAAGGCGGCTCACATAGTATTCGCTGTAATTTACTTCGGTGGCCAGCTGCTCCAGGGTGATTTCCTCATTTAAATGGGTGTTGATATATTTCAGGAGGGCGGCGATGGTCTGGGCGTGCTGGGCTTCTTTTTCATCAATATGGCGGCCGCGGTAGCAGTCGCTGTAGATATAGGCCAAAAGCTGATGAATCAGCGCTTTTTCTAAGATGTCCTTTCCATTTTCCAGCTTGATCTTTCGATATTTGTCCAGAAGAGTCAGGTATTTTTGCAGCTGCTCCTGACTCAGGTGGTAGACCGGGAGACGGTCGCTGCAGTTGTGAAATACGTCCAGCAGGTTGGAACGGGAGGTGCTGAAGGAGATCAGTAAGCTTAAGTTGATGGACAGGCTGAACCTCTCGTAGAAGTAGTTTTTGTTGTAGGTGAGGGTGTGGGGCTTGAACATATCAATCAGAACGATATCTCCCCGCTTAATCAGGTACTCCTGATCTTCAATGCGGAAGATGCCTGCGTTTCCCAGATAGAGGACGCATTCGTAGAAATCATGGTAATGAAGTCCATAGTTAAATTCATTCTGAGGATTCCTCAGAATACAGCTGTAATCATCCTCATAGAGGGAACGCTGGGATAAAAATAATGAGCTGCTCATAGGACGGCCTCCTTTTTCATGGAATGTAAGATTAGGAATATTGTATGGGAAACATTGCCGGATGTCAAACGATCGGGAGTCACAGGACAAAATAGGAAAGGTTCTATGCAAGATTAAGTATGGCTGAAAAAGGGAAGCAGAGCTACAATAGCAGTAACAAAAATGAATAAGCAAAAAGAAGGAGACGGGTGAAATGCAGAACTATGTGGTAGATTCCGGTAAATTAAAAGAATATACGACGAAGCTGTTTTTGGCGGCAGGGCTGGCACAGACGGATGCCCAGGCGGTCTCAGAGCTTCTGGTACATGCAGATCTGAGAAATGTGCGCAGCCATGGAGTGCTTCGTACAGTTCCTTATCTGGAGAAGATTCAAAAGGGCGGAGCGTCTAAGACCAGCGCTTATCCGGTGGTAAAAGAGACTACCAACAGTGCGGTGATTGACGCACAGGGCGGCTTAGGAGCTTTAGCGGGAGAGAAGGCGGTGGCCATTGCCCGCGAAAAGGCGAAAACGGCTTTGATGAGTATGGTGGTGGTTCGAAACAGCAACCATTTCGGTATGGGAGCGCACTGGGCTCTGAAACTGGCAGGAAATGATATGATCGGATTCGCGTGTTCCACGACAGATTTGACCATGGGCCCTCCAGGCTGCAAAGAGCCGTTCATGGGCAACAATCCCTTCGCGGTGGCTTTCAAGGCGGGGGAAAAGTATCCGGAGTTCTGCGTAGACATGGCGACCAGCGGCGTAGCCCTCGGAAAATGCAAAGACTTGGCAAAGAGAGGAAAGCCGATTCCCAGCGGTTGGATGCTGGACAAAAATGGAAATGATACGACGAAAGTGGAAGACTGTTATATGATGACGCCCATGGCAGGGCATAAGGGCTTTGGTATTGCCTTGATTGTGGAATTGTTCGCGACTTTGCTCTCCGGTGGGGTGCTCTCGCCGGATATCAACAATCAGGATTTGCCGGATGTACCAGAGCTTTCCAGCCAGTGCTTCGGCTGTATCAACATCTCTGCATTCCGCGACCTGGCAGAATTCCAGGAGACGGCAGAGAATTACATTGACCGCCTGCACCAGATTCCTATGAAGGAAGGCGCCGGTGATGCGAAGTATCCAGGAGAGATTGAGTATACAAGTAAACTTATCAATTTGAAGGAAGGCGTGGTGCTTCCGGAGACTCTGACAGAGGATTTGATGGCTATTGGAGAAGAGTTGAAGGTGGACGGTAGCTTTTTGAGAGAACATAAGACGGAACGTCAGTGACGCGGGAGCTTTTCGTCGGCGGCACGCGGACGCGGGTCTTAAAATTTGAGAATAGAAGGTTTCAGAGAATAGAAAGGAAGAATCAGGAGGATCAGAGATGGTGACAATGGAAAATAAAATCCGCAGGTTATTGAAGGAAGGAAAACCAACGGTGAATACCAGAATTTGGAGTACCTGGGGGACTACTGTAGAAGCGGCGGCAGCCACAGGGAATTTTGACTATTTTGAATTCCTGGCGGAGTATGCGCCATACACCCTGCCGGAGCTGGAGAACTTCGTGAGAGCCTGTGAGCTTCATGGATGCGGCTCCATGATTAAAGTGGATTATCAGAATCGTTTCTTTGTGGCTCAAAAAGCGATTGCTATGGGATTTCAAGCGGTTTTGTTCACCGATCATCAGAATGCGCAGCAGGTAAGAGAAACTTTAACGGCAGTATCTCCGGAAGCGCCTGCTTACGGCGGCCGTTTCGGATATCCGAACGCACGCTGGCTGGGATATAACCCGGAACCAAAACAGATGGAATACGCTGCGATGAACGCCAGCGCGGTGAAGGCATTCATGATCGAGAAAAAAGAGGCGGTGGACAATATCGAGGAAATCTGTTCTGTGCCAGGCGTGGACATGATTCAGTTCGGCCCGTCCGACTACTGCATGAGCCTGGGGTGGAATACCTGTGAACACAAAGAGGAAGTAGCGGCGGCCGAGAAACACTGCATTGAGGTGGCTCTGGCCCACGGCGTACAGCCGCGTGTGGAGATTTACCATGTGGAAGATGCCGAGAGATATAAAGAGATGGGCGTGAAGCATTTCTGCATCGGGGATGAATTCGACATCCTAAAGGACTACTGGACTAACGTGGGGGCAGCCATGAAAAAATCGGCTATGGAGATGACAGCTGCGGAAATCTAAAAGACAAAAAAAGAAATGTAAAAAATATAGTTATTTTAGAATAAGACAAAAAAGGCTTGGATTTTATAAGAAATAATTCCAGGCTTTTTTTGCTGTTTATATCCTGAAAAAATGATGACAAAAAAAGAAATACCCTATACAAGAATGACAATCGTGAGAGGGAGGATATTATGCTAGAATAAGCACAGAGATTAAGAAAGGCCGGCCATTTCAAGAATCGTGTTTTAAACATGGAAAACAGGAGGACGAGATGAAACTACTGATAGGACTGGATATTGGAACCACCGCATTGAAGGCGGCGCTGTTTGATACTGCCGGAAAACTGCTGGCGGTATCCACACAGGAGTATTCCCTGATTACGCCTCAGGTGAACTATGTGGAGGAAGCGGGGGAAGTGTATTGGTCTGCCTTTCAAGAGGCGGTAAAAGAATTAAAAGAAATTCATCCGATTCATGAAGACGATGAGATAGCGCTGGGAATCTCTGCGCAGGGTGAGACACTTTTCTTTATGGATAAAGAAGGCAGGCTTTTGAGAAACGCCATCGTGTGGATGGACAATCGAGCGGCAGAGGAAGCAAAGATGCTGAAAGAAACGTTCACGGACGAAAGATGCTTTCAGGTAACTGGACAGGTGAGTTTTGAACCTTGTTGGCCAGCGTCGAAAATCCTCTGGGTGAAAAGACATGAACCGGAGATATTCGAGAAAACTGATAAATTTCTGTTAATCGAGGATTACTTCATTTACCGGATGACCGGGAAGTTTGCGACAGAAGGTTCTTTAGTGTGCTCTTCTACCTACTGGGATATCATACAGAAATGCTACTGGAAGGAAATGCTGGACTATTTGGGGGTAAGAAAAGAGCAGTTTCCGCCGGTGTATGAATCCGGTGAGGCTATTGGCCAAATCACCAAAGAAGCTGCACAGGAGCTGGGACTTCCCGGAAATCTTACAGTCTGCACCGGGGCTTTGGACCAGGCGGCAGGGGCGATCGGAGCCGGCAACTGCGAGGAAGGTATGTTTTCAGAGACGATCGGAGCAGCTTTGGCCATCTGTGCGCCGGTATCCCGTCCAGTGTTTGACCCTAACCGCAGAATGCCTCTTCACTATTTTGCGGTTCCTGACACCTATATGATTCACACGTTCACCAACGGCGGAATGACTTTGAGATGGTTCCGGGATAGGTTCTGTCCCATTGAGATGGAAGCCCAGAAGCTCGGGGTGGACGATGCCTATAATATGATTAGCAAAGAAGCTGCCAAGGTTCCGGCCGGGAGCGAGGGGTTGGTAATGCTTCCTCATCTGGCAGGTTCTAACGCGCCGGACGTGAACGCGAAGGCAAAAGGCGTCTGGTTCGGTTTTACACTCCAACATACCAGAGCACATTTTATGCGTTCAGTCATGGAGTCTTTGGGGTATATCGTCAAAAGAAATATAGATTCCCTGGGGGATATGGGAATTCAGGTAAAAGAAATCCGAAGTCTTGGCGGCGGTTCTAAGAGTCCGGTGTGGAATCAGATAAAATCCGATATCTGTCAGATACCTCTGGAAACCGTGACTTCCGTAGAAGCAGCTTCCCTTGGAGCGGCGATTCTGGCGGGCAAGGCGGTGGGGATTTTTGGAAATCTAAAAGAAGCAGTGGAGAATATGGTTGCGGTGAAGGAACGTACGGAGCCGAATCTGGATAATCAGAAGATCTATGAGGAAGGCTATGAAAGGTATCAGGAGCTCTTTCAAGATCTGTCCGGGTGTTTCGAAAAATCCATTTAGAGATATCTTTGAAAAAAGGTTCTCTACAACACAGTGCGTCAAGATGTGCGCAGACAAAAAGAGGAGGTAAACAGGGTGAAGAAAAAAGGATTGCTTACCACATCGTCTCTGGTGTGGATTACAGTTGGAAATATGGTAGGATCCGGTATCATGGTGTTGACCGGAGCAGCCGCCGAGGAGACCGGCTATGCGGTCTGGCTGGCGTTTGTCGTGGCGACGATTCTGGGATTTGTGGGGAGCTGGCCGCAGATTCTGGCTGCAGGCACTTCCGTCTTGGACGGCGGAATGTTTTCCTTGAACTCGTATTTCGGTCATCCGGTATTCGGCGGGCTTTATCTGATGGGAACCATACCGGAAATTATGGGACAGGCATCTGTGGCTCTGGGAATTGGCATGTACATACAGACGATGATTCCCTCTACGAATGTCAGAATCGTGGCGGTTCTTGTGGCTGTTTTGTTTTATATCTGCAACATCCGAGGCGTCAGCATCATCGCTGGTGTGCAAAAGTACATGGTATATATTCTGTTCGCGGGACTGGGGATTTTTACGATCTTTGGACTGATGAATTTAAACCCGGAAGCGCTGGATTTCACCGGGCCTCAATTTATGACCAACGGATGGATGGGCTTTATCGTGGCGGTAAATATGCTGACTTTTTCCACCCAGTCTTACTGGGCGAGCCTTTCCTTTTCAAAATACGCGAAGAATCCAAAGAAAACGGTGCCAAAAGCGATGCTGATTGCCTTTCCGATCATTATGGCGATCTATGGTCTGGTCACCCTGGCGGGCGTCGGCGGTGTGGACCTGGAGACCTTTGCAGGAAATACGCTGGGTGATGTGGCTAAGGTGATTTTCCCTACCTGGATGTTTTATCTGTTCATTATCTGTGCGCCGATGATGGCTCTGGCGACTACGCTGAATGGAAATCAGTCGGCTTACTCTCTGATGATTGCCCCGGCGGCGGAAGAAGGGTGGCTGCCCTCTGTATTTGCGAAGACCAACCGAAAAGGAATGCCCTATGTATCGGCGTCTCTCGTGGGTCTGATTATTGTCCTGCCTGTGGTGTTTAACTGGGACATCACGTTTATCACTGCCAATGTGATGCTGTTTACGAACCTGGCGGGAATTTTACAGTACTTTGCGATGTGGAGGATGCCGGAGAAATTCCCGGAGCTGTGGGAAAAATCCACTTTCCATATGAAAAAGTGGAAATTCCACGGGTTGATGATTCTGGCCAGTCTTGTAAGACTCGTACTGTTAGGAGCGGCGGTCATCAGCCTCACACCGACCAGCCTGGCGGTGAATGTCCTTGTGGCTGTGGTTTTGGCGGCATTTTGTATCATCCGCTTTAAGATGGGGTGTGTGAATCCCACCACAATACAGCCTCAGAGAGAATATCTGTCAGAGGAAAATGTGCCGGATGAGGGAGAGCTTTGCCACTGAGAGTATTGATGAGAAGAAAAATATGAAAATGACGAGGAGAAGACAATGAAAGTAATTCATCCGCAGGATGCACAGTTTTTTATGGACGGACCGGAAGTGTGTCGTCAGTATATTGCCACAGAAAAAATTACCTTTGGGACGTCCACTTTGCTGCCTGGGCAGACAGGAGGAACCGACCCGGGACACGGTGAAGGACATGAGATCTTTTATTGCAGCAGAGGACATGTGGCAGTCTTTAACAGAGACAGTGAGAAGTATTATGAATTAAGAGAAGGGGATATTCTGCTGATCGAGGAAGGGGAACCCCATCAGATTTCCAACATAGGGACAGAGACGGCGGTAATCACGTGGAGCTGCGCGCCCCATGCGTAACGGCTTTGAGCAGGACAGTAAAAATTTATTCACCTGGGGGATTTACGATATGAAAAATACGTTGTATGTATCCGACTTGGATGGGACTTTGTTCAACAGCAGCAAAAAAATTTCAGAGAGAACCGCTCAAATTTTGAACCGCTGTATTGCAAAAGGAATGAAATTCGCGGTGGCGACCGCCAGAATGCCCTATGGCTGTGACTATCGCCTGAAAGAGATAAACATGGACACACCGGGAATTCTCACAAACGGGGTTTTTCTCTATGATTTTCAGAGGGAAAAAATCATTGCCGCTGAAGCGGTCAGCCAAAAGAGTGCTTTGGAAGCAGTGGATGCGTTCAGAAGGCATGGGCTGAGCTGCTTTGTCTACACCTATGAGGAAAACGGAATCTCGATCTATTATGAGGACGAGGTTCTTCAGGCCCAGACTCAATATTACAGCGACAGGGCGTTGGAAAGCTGTGAGGAAGTAAAGCTTGTGGAAGATGTGAGAGAGGTTTTGGCGGAAAAAAAGCCGGTCTACCTCGCCTATACCGGTTTTAAAGAAGTTTTGGAGCCAGTCTGTGAGGAACTGGACAATATAGAAGAAATCAGTTATTCTTTTTATCTGAATGTCTATAACGGCTGGTACTGTCTGGAAGTGTTCAGCGAGAAAGCCAGCAAGAAGAATGCGCTGCTGAAATTGCAAGACCTGCTGAAATGCCAGGAGATCGTAGTGTTTGGAGATAATCTGAATGATATTTCCATGATGGAGATTGCTGACAGAAGCTATGTACCTGCCAATGCGCTGGCAGAAGTGAAAAAGCTGGCGGCGCGGATTCTTGCGGACTGTGACCACGATGGGGTAGCGGAATTTCTGGCCGAAGAATGGGAGGTATAAAGTGGATATGACATTGGAACAACAATTGGAGAAAATAAAATCCGGAAAAATGTATAATGATTTGACCGAGGAGTTGATTCAGGCCAGGGCGGACGCGGTCGCCCTGACCAATCAGTACAATCAATCTTATGGACAGCCGCCGCAGGAGAGAGAAAAGATTCTAAGACAGCTTTTGGGGGCCATGGGAGAGGATGTATTTTTCGAGCCATCTTTTCGCTGTGAGTTTGGCCGGCATATTAAAATCGGGAATCATTTCTATGCCAATTTTGACTGCGTGATGCTGGATGGCGGCGGCATCGAGATTGGAGACAACGTATTGTTCGGGCCGAGGGTGAGTATTTATACTTCGAGGCACGCCTTTGACGCCGAGGAACGCAGCAAAGGCGCTTGTTTTGCCAAACCTGTCAAGATCGGCAATAATGTATGGATTGGCGGCGGGGTTCATATCGACTGCGGCGTGACTATCGGAGACAATACCGTGATCGGAGCGGGGAGTGTGATTACCCGTGATATTCCTGAAAATGTGGTAGCCGCAGGAGCTCCTTGCAAAGTTATCCGGAAGATAAGGGAGGATGAAAAGACCGGGTATCTGGAGGAGCTGAACAGTTAGAAATAGATGGTATATTTCCCCTCCGTAACTTCGTAAGTAAAGGTTTCAATCCAATCCAGAGCTGCCTGCAGATTTCTGTCCTTTAAGGCGTTCCAGATATGCAGGCTGTTCTCGTAGATCAGGTGAGCGCCATTCAGTTCATAAAAGCGAATCCATACGTCCATGACTGCTAAGTAGTATGAGCGAAAAATGAACGGGAGCAATGTATTTCCGGATAAAACAGAAAGCTCATGGTGAAATTCAAAGCCAGTGACCAAAGTGTCGTTGGCATTTTTTTGTTTTTTAATATTTTCAAGCTTCAGATATAGGGTTTGCAGATCTTCTTCTGTGATTCTGGGAATCAGGCGTGTCATAGTCAATCGGTCCAGGGCGCTGTGCACCTCAAAGATAGAGCGGATTTCCGCCTTGCTCAAATGGCCGTGGCTGAGCTTTAAGATGGCCTTCATCATTTCAAGATTGCCCTTTCTGCGGTAATCGGCCACAAAGGTTCCGCTTCTGGGTTTAATTGTGAGAAAACCCATTCTCTCGAGTTCTACGATACCGCTGTTTACCACGGAGCGGCTGATTCCCATGGAGTCAGCGAGTTCTCTCTCAGGCGGCAGCTTCTCTCCGACAGTCAGCTCACCGGAAAGAATCAGGGATTCCATCTGATCGATGAACATTTCTTTCAGGGAAGGGGCGACTAATTTTTTATATTTCATGTCAGAATTCTCCTTAAATTTTGAAAATGAACACAGGGGCATAAAAATCGGCATATCTGCGTCAGTATTTTTAGTGTGAAAGTTTCTTGTGATATTGGTTGAACCATATACCAGTATTTGAATTATACATAGATATTATGAAAAAGTCAATAAAAATCCTTTATATTTAAGGAAAAAAGTAAATGCGTATAGTTGACGAAGCTTCCTTTTTTGTGCTAGAATGATAAAAACAAATATCTGGTTCAACCAGATGGAGAGGAGAAGGAATGGGAAAATACAGGGTGTTGGAAGTAAAAGAGAGTATCTTTAAGAATAACGATGAGCGGGCGAAAAAGTTAAGGGAAGAGATGAAAGAGCGCAAGGTATTTCTCTTGAACCTGATGTCTTCTCCCGGTTCGGGAAAGACGACGACGCTGTCCAGAACCATTCAGATGCTGGGAAATGACTTGAAAATCGGTGTGATGGAGGCTGACATAGATTCCGATGTGGATGCGGAGACGATTGCGAAGACGGGGGCAAGGGTTATTCAGCTTCACACAGGAGGAATGTGTCACCTGGATGCAGAGATGACCAGCCAGGGTGTCGAGGCCCTGGGAACAGAGGAGCTTGATTTGGCTGTCTTGGAGAATGTGGGAAATCTGGTCTGTCCAGCGGAATTTGATACCGGTGCGGCGAAAAGCGCAATGATTCTGAGTGTGCCGGAGGGGGACGACAAACCCCTGAAATATCCCCTGATGTTTTCTGTGTGCGACGTCCTTTTAGTGAACAAGACTGACGTGCTGCCGTATTTTGACTTTGACCTGGCCAAGTGCGAGGAAAGAGCGAAAAAACTGAATCCCAATATTAAAGTGATTCCCATCTCAGCTAAGACTGGAGAAGGGATGGAAGAATGGGTGCGTTGGTTAAAAGAACAGGTGAATGAGTGGAAAAAATAACAATTATAAGGGTATGGAGGGTTTGAAAATGAGTAATTTGACAAAGATGCAGTTTCCAGAGGGCTACCAGTGTCAGTACAAAGAGACAGTCATGAGGCTCGCCAACATGATTGGACGCAAAAAAGAGGGAGTACAGCCGGGAGGAGAGGGGTCCTACCAATGGGATGATCCAGAGTATGTCTGTCTGGAGGCTGGAATCACAGATGAGATGGCAGAAGTCGGGCTGTGCCTGGGGTCTTTTCAGAAAAAGACGGCGGCGCAGGTGGCCGAGATGATGGGGAAGCCGGAGGAATACTGCCGTGAAGTATTGATGGATTTGGCGGTGTACGGGGCCTGTAAGGTGGGAACTTTGAACGGTGAGGATGTCTTTTGGACAGAGACGTGGATTCCGGGACATATGGAGATGATCGTCAACAATCCCAATAATATTAAGAAATATCCTATTGTCGCCTACGCCATGGAAGCGTATGGACGAGTGCGGGGCGGCGGCAGTGTCGGTTCATTTCCAGTGGGTGTGGGACTGATGCGGGTAATACCTATAGAATCCGCGATAGACGGAGACAGCCGGAAAGCGGACTACGAGGAGATCTCTAAATATGTGGAGGAGAATACAGTGTTTTGTGTCTCCGATTGCTCCTGTCGGACAGACCGGGAGGTCATGGGAGAGGGTTGCGGCCATCTGAAAGAGGATATGTGTATCCAGATGGGGACAGCTGCTGAGTATTACATAAGAACTGGACGAGCCAGACAGATTACCAAGGAAGAAGTCTATGAAATTTTAAAGCGGGCTGAGGAAAACGGACTGATGCATGAGATTCCCAACATTGACGGCTCGGGAAAAACTCATGCAATCTGCAATTGCTGCGGCTGCGGATGTCTGTCCATGCGAACGGCGACTATGTTCAAGAATGTAGATATGATACGTTCCAATTATGTGGCTAAGGTTGACGCGAAAAAGTGTACAGCCTGCGGCCAATGTGTGGAAAACTGTCCGGTAAACGCTCTGAGGCTGGGACAAAAGCTGTGTTCCTCTGAGCCTGTGGTGGAGGACATCACCACGACGGTCACGCCGCGGGATGAAGAATGGCCGGAGGAAAAGTGGACGCCGGAATATCGGACAAGCCGGGAAAATGTGGTTGATTCAGGCACTTCTCCTTGCAAGACGAACTGTCCGGCCCATATTGGAATCCAAGGCTATATCAAGCTGGCGTCACAGGGAAAATATCAGGAGGCACTGGATCTGATCAGAAAAGAAAATCCACTTCCCGCGGTTTGTGGCAGAATCTGCAACCGCAGATGCGAGCAGGCATGCACGAGAGGACAGATCGATCAGGCAGTAGCCATTGACGATATCAAGAAATTTATCGCACAGCAGGAGCTGGACCCTCAGAAGAGAGTGATTCCAAAGAAACGCCACGACTATCACGACAAGAAAATAGCGATTGTGGGCTCTGGACCGGCAGGTTTAAGCTGCGCCTATTTCCTGGCATTAGATGGCTATACCATCACTGTGTTTGAGAAAGAAGAGCGCCTGGGTGGTATGCTGACCCTGGGAATTCCAAGCTTTCGTCTGGAAAAAGACGTGGTGGACGCAGAGATCGAGATCATCCGCGGGATGGGTGTGGAATTTCGCACAGGAGTGGAGGTCGGCAAAGACATCACCCTAGATCAGCTGCGGGCTGAGGGCTATGACGCATTCTACGTGGCGATCGGAGCTCAGGGAGGAAGAAAGCTGGGCGTCGAGGGGGAAGAAGCCGAGGGCATATACTCCGGTATTGAGTTTTTGAGAGGAATCAACGCCGGAAACCGCCCATCGCTGAGAGGAAAGACCATCGTGATCGGCGGCGGAAATGTCGCTATAGATGTGGCACGCTCGGCAGTGCGCTGTGACTCTGGCGAGGTTTCCATGTATTGTCTGGAAAGCCGGGATATCATGCCCGCCTCGGAAGAAGAAATTCTCGAGGCACAGGAAGAAGGGGTCAGACTCAATAACGGCTGGGGGCCGAAACGGATTCTCACGGAAAATGGGCGTGTGAAGGCGGTAGAGTTCAAAAAATGTCTCTCGGTGTTTGATGAACAGCATCGGTTCTCACCAAAATATGATGAAGATGACTGTGTTGTTGTGGAGGCTGACCAGGTGATTGTCACAATCGGACAGTCGATACAGTGGGGAGGGCTTCTCGAGGGTGCTGATGTTGAATTTAACCGGAATATGACGGTTATAGCGGATGCCTTTACCTATCAGAGCGGACAGGCCGACATTTTTGTCGGAGGAGATTGTTACTCAGGGCCTAAGTTTGCCATTGACGCCATTGCGGCGGGCAAGCAAGGAGCGATTTCTATTCATCGTTTTGTACATCCTGGCCAATCGCTGGTGCTCGGCCGTGACAGAAGAATCTACAGAGAACTGAATAAAGACGCGGTACTCGTGGATGACTATGACCATACGCCGAGACAGAAACCGGATACGATCAAAGAGGCTTCTTCTGACCGTTTCCATGATAACCGTGGAATTCTGGATGAACAGCAGATCCAGAAGGAGACTGCGCGCTGCCTCGGCTGCGGGGTGACGAAAGTCGATGAGTATATGTGCGTAGGGTGCGGCCAGTGTACCACGAAGTGTAAATTTGACGCGATTCATCTAGAGAGAAAATATGACGCGGAAGGAGTAGAGTTTACCCAGATGCCTCCGGTAGTCTTCAGACATGTGATGAAGCGGAAGGAAAAAATCGCCCGGAAAAAAGAAGAACAGTTGGCTCAGAAGGAGGAACGGTAGACGGGATGCATGAACTAGGGCTTGTCTTTGAAGTGTTAAACAGGGTGAAAGGCGCAGTGGAGGAAAACCAGATAGAACCTCAGCAGGTGGCGGCCGTCGTCTTGGACGTGGGAGAGGCTTCCACAGTTGTTCCAAAGTACATGAAGGAGTGCTGGCCGGCAGCCGTTGACCGGACCGAGTATGAGCATGTGGACTTGAAGATCAATGAGCTGACGGCGATTGTGGAGTGTAAGCAGTGCGGCAATCTGTATGAATACCTGAACAATGACAGGAAATGCCCGAAGTGCGGCTGTGAGAAAGCAGCGCTGGTGACGGGCAAGGAATTTCAGTTAAAGGAAATTCTGCTGTATGACGATTGAAGATAATGGACTTTGAGGACACCGGCGGCCAGGCTAAAAGGCCGCCGGCGATTTGCTGCATAAGCTTCCGGATAGCGGCTGGTAAACTTGCTTGCCGAGATGCACAGACATTGGACGTGGCAACAGGCAAGAGTACGCAGGCGTATGCATCAGAGTGCGAATGCGTGTCAGGATAGTGGGAGTGCGATGCACGGAGCAATTTGCAGCTTATACTTTTTGGAGATGCCGCCGACAGATGGCATAAGGGTTATGCAATAAAGCCTGGCGAACAGTGCTGCGTGCTAGTGGCACGCGTCTAGCACGGACTGTAGCGGTGAGAAGACCTGCCGTGTTCACACGAGTCGACATTAGCCGGGCAACGGACAGCAATGTTGAGAGCTTGTACAGGAGGCAGAAGCCGTGAACGGTTGTGTTTGGTGTGAAAGAGAAGAAAAATCTGCCGGGGCAAGTTAAAGAACATAAGGGGAAGGACCTCCGCATACATTGTAAAAACAGCAGTTTCGGGGGACCATCCTTGAAGGATTATATCGAGGAGAGAGCTATAGAGATAGCCAATTATATTGTCAAAGAAAATGCGACAGTGAGACAGACAGCAAAAAAATTTGGAGTTTCCAAATCTACGGTACATAAAGATGTGACAGAACGGCTTTGCCAACTGAATCCGATGCTGGCCTCTCAGGCCAGGAAGGTGCTGGATGTGAACAAGCAGGAGAGACATATCCGGGGCGGGCTGGCCACAAGGGAGAAATACCGACATATACATCAGAGATGATGCGAAGAAAAGAAGATATCTGAAAATCAGTATCAGTAAGACGAGTTCAAAACATAAATATTGAAAGGGTAGATTATACACGAAATGTATAACCTACTCTTTTTTATGTTATAGGAAAGACATTGCTACCCTAATGCGTGAAAGCCATTCCCTATAACATAAATGCTCCGCTAAAGATGCGCATGCCGCAAGAAGGTAGTGCACCGCAAGGCGGTGTTGCGGCGGCGCACAAAGTGAGCTGCGCCCCTCAAAGATTGAGGGGATGGGGAGATGAAGGGGAAGACGCTTTTTGGGTTAAGGGGGAAGAACAGCCATATGCTTCTGGCCGGAAGAAAGTTTGTGTGGAAGTAGAGATGAGTTTGCTATAGTAAAAGCGAGACGAGCTAAGGTGGTCTTGTCCACTTTATTATGATATACTGAAGAAAAGTTCAGGGGTGAGAAGTATGGGATTTTATATAGTGCATAATGATATTGTCAATATGGAGACAGATGCCATTGTAAACGCGGCAAACTCGGCTTTAGAGATGGGCGGAGGGGTTTGCGGAGCTGTATTTCGGGCAGCAGGAGTAAAAGAATTGCAGGAAGAATGCAGAAAGAAAGCTCCGTGTCCTACAGGGAAGGCAGTGCTTACAGCGGGGTATGGGCTGAAAGCCAGATACATTATTCATGTGGTGGGACCAGTATGGAAGAATGGGGAAGCAGGGGAAGAGAAGCAGCTGAGGATGTCCTACCGCAGCGCGCTGAAACTGGCGGAGGACTGTGGATGCCAGTCTGTGGCTTTTCCACTGATTTCCAGCGGCCTTTACGGGTATCCCAGGAGGGAGGCTTTGAAGGTTGCAGTAGAGGAATTTCGTAGATTTCTTCAGGAGAAAGAAATGGAAATCTACCTAGTCGTGATGGACCAAAAGGTGATTGTGCTGAGCGAGAGCCTGTATGGGAAAATCCAGCATTATATAGATACTTATTATACAGGGTATACGGGGAGCTCGGACAGGCGCAGGGATAAAGATTGGGAGATGATGTATGAGGCCCATGCCGACATTTCCAGGAAGGAGCAGAGTACTTTTGATGGGTTAGCCATTCCCAAGGAAACGGAAAAGTTCTCTGTCCGGAAGATCAAGAGGAGCTTGGAAGAGCTTTTAAGGGGACGAGGAGAGACATTTCAGGAAATGCTGTTTCGTCTGATCGATGAGAGAGGATTCACCGATGTGCAGGTCTATAAGAGAGCGAATATGGACCGGAGGCTTTTCTCAAAGATTCGCAGTAACAAAGAATATGTCCCAAAGAAAACGACAGTGCTATCCCTGGCTGTTGCGTTGGAGCTATCCTTGGATGAAACGGTAGACTTGCTGGGAAAAGCAGGCTACAGTATGACCGATCATCTGAAGTCAGATATTATTTTGAGATATTTTTTGGAAAATCAAAGATATGATATTTATGAAATAAATGAAGTTTTATTTTGTTTTGGAGAGTCTTTGCTGGGGATGTAAATGTCGCCTGTCGTGCGACCAGTGTTTCCCATGATTTTGCTATAATGAGGGCAGAATAGAAAAGGAGGAAACAAAGATGAAGAGTACGGAATTGGTGTTTATTTTGGATAGAAGTGGTTCTATGATGGGACTGGAGTCTGATACCATCGGAGGATTTAATGGGATGTTGGAAAAACAGAAAAAGGAAAAGGGAGAAGCTTTTGTGACGACAGTCTTGTTTGACGACCAGTATGAGAGGATTCACGAGAGAATTCCCATCGCCGAGGTGAAGCCTCTGACTGACAAAGAGTACTATGTGAGAGGGTGTACCGCCTTATTGGATGCTGTTGGAAGGACCATCGGGTATATAAAAACTGTTCAAAAGACGCAGGAAAAGAAAGCGGATCAGGTGATCTTTGTGATTACCACAGACGGATATGAGAACGCCAGCCGGGAGTTTACCTATGAGAAGCTTCAGCAGATGATTCTCCATGAAAAGGAGCAGCACGGATGGGAATTCCTCTTTCTCGGGGCGAATATGGATGCAGTACAGGAGGCCGCACGATTTGGGATTGCACCAGATCGTTCTGTGACATTTTGTAATGACCAGGAAGGTATTCAAGCTAATTATGAGTCTGTTCACACGGCTTTAAGTCAGATGAGAAGCGGAGCGGCTCCCGTGGGAAGTCAATGGAAGGAGGCAGTGAAACGGGATATGGAAAGGAGAAAGAGGCGGTGAAGCGATGCGAAAGTGAGCAGTACTCTTCGAGATGGAGAGACTAGGAAGTCGAAGCGAGATTATCTATCCATTTTGTGCAGCTTAGTCGTGCTGTCTCGGATTCTCAGTTAACGCTTTTATTTCGCAGCTTATGCAGTTAAAATTTCAACGATAGTGAAACAGCCATGTGCTTGATGGTGTCAATAATTTTCGGTAAGTAGGTTTATACCGAATTTTGTCTTCGTCAGCCGCATGGCTGTCCGTTATTAAAAATTGTAACTAAATTCAGATTCGCAGCAGTAGTGTTTTTTATTGTATACGAATTTTGGTTTATAGTTAAGTGCCATATGTCAGATAAGATCAAACCTCCTTTGCAAGCAGACTTGCGCCGGATTATTGAGTGGATGGGGAGTTGAAGGGAGCTTATCTACTTTGCCTTTATGCAGCGTGGTTGAATAATTATCAAGAAATGTAACTATTCAGCCATAACAGCTCGGATTAGCTGCTGCGCAGCTTATATCGCCGCATATGCGGCTAAATCCTCGCTTATGGCTAAACGCCATATGCCTGATAAGAGACAAAATCCGGAGCAAGCTTGCTTGCAGAGGAGTTTGTCTTTATCAGTCGCATGGCTGAATAGTTACTGAAATTTGTGACAGTGAAGCCGAAAGGCTGAACTGTTACGAAGTTTTTGTAATTATAGCACGCGGCGTTGCCATTTTCAATTCATGTATGCTATAATCAGGTGAGGCTAGATGCCAAGGATGTGCTATTCACAGCAGCTATGTGGGAAAAGAGAGCTCATAATCATAAGTAAGTACCCCGAGAGTGCAGATGTACGGGTCGTGGGATATAGTCAGAAGAAAGTAGGGCAAAGAGATGAGAAAAATTGCGATTGTTACGGATAGTAACAGCGGAATCACCCAGGAACAAGGGAGAGAATTAGGTGTGGCGGTTATTCCGATGCCTTTTTTTATTGATGAAAAGTTATTTTTAGAAGGAATTACTCTGTCCCAGGAAGAATTCTATCAGCGTCTGAGTGAAGATGCTGATATCTCCACCTCTCAGCCGACACCGGCCGATGTGACGAAGGTTTGGGACGAACTCTTAGAAGAGTGGGATGAGATTGTACACATTCCTATGTCAAGCGGGCTGAGTAATACCTGTGCGACTGCGATGATGTTGGCAAAGGACTATAAAGGAAAAGTGCAGGTGGTGGACAATCAGAGAATTTCTGTGACTCAGCGCCAGGCGGTTTTGGACGCTCTTTATCTGAGAAATCATATAGAGGAGGCGTCAAAGATCAAAGAGATTCTGGAAGCAGAGAAGATGGAGTCCAGTATCTATATCACTCTAGAGACGTTGAAATACTTGAAAAAAGGTGGTAGAATCACACCTGCGGCTGCGGCCATCGGTACAGTCTTGAATTTAAAGCCTGTATTGCAGATTCAAGGGGAAAAGCTGGATGCCTATGCGAAAGTCAGAGGCAAAAAAGCAGCAAAACGTGCAATGATAAAAGCCATGAAAAAGGATTTTGAGACCCGGTTCGCGAAATATGATGCGGAAGGACTTATGTGTCTACAGATGGCATACACAGGAAACCGGCAGGAGGCGGAGGAGTTCAAAGCAGAGGTTCAGGAACAGTTTCCTGGATATGAGATTCATATGGACCCGCTTTCCCTGAGTGTGTCCTGTCATATCGGACAAGGGGCATTGGCGGTTGCCTGTGCGAAACGGGTGGACTAAAGAATAGAGATAAGGGAGTTTGAGAGTATGGAAAAAATGATGGACCTTTTGGCACAGGAGTTGTCAGCGGCATTTGAAAAGGCGGGGTACGATTCTTCTTATGGAAGGGTGACGGTGTCAAACCGGCCGGATTTGTGCGAATATCAATGTAACGGAGCCATGGCTGGTGCCAAGGCGTACCACAAGGCTCCAATTGTGATTGCGCAGGATGTGGTGGAAAAGTTGTCGGACAGCCAAGTGTTTTCTATGGCGGAGGCGGTGAAGCCGGGCTTTATCAATTTGAAGATAAAAGAAACCTTTTTGAGTGGTTATCTGCAAAAGATGCACACGGCGCAGCTTCTAGGCGCTGAGAAAACTCAGAATCCCAAGACTATTATTATCGATTACGGCGGACCGAACGTGGCGAAGCCTCTCCACGTAGGCCATCTGCGTTCTGCAATTATCGGAGAGAGCATCAAGCGCATGGGAAGATTTTTGGGACATGAGATGATTGGGGATGTTCATCTGGGAGACTGGGGGCTACAGATGGGACTGATTATCACGGAATTGAAGCACCGTCAGCCAGAGTTGGTTTATTTTGACGAGAGCTATAGGGGAGAGTATCCGAAGGAAGCTCCGTTTACGATCGGAGAGCTAGAGGAGATCTATCCGGCTGCCAGCGCGAAATCGAAAGGAGATGAGAGCTTTCGGGAGGAAGCCTTGGAGGCGACTCATCTTTTACAACAGGGCAGGCCGGGCTATATGGCCCTTTGGAACCATATCATGAGGGTGTCAGTGACCGATTTAAAAAAGAATTATGAGAAGCTGAATGTGACCTTTGACTTGTGGAAGAAAGAGTCAGATGCCCAGCCCTACATTCCTGCCATGGTGGAGGAGATGAGGGAAAAAGGGTATGCGTACATGGACCAGGGAGCGTTGGTGGTGGATGTAAAAGAAGAAACAGACACCAAGGAGGTTCCGCCCTGCATGATTTTGAAATCAGACGGTGCCTCCTTGTATACGACGACAGATTTGGCGACGATTGTGGAGAGGGAAAAATTGTTCCATCCAGACGAGATTCTCTATGTGGTGGACAAGCGCCAGGAGATGCACTTTGTGCAGGTGTTCCGCTGCGCGAAGAAGACAGGACTACTTCCCCAGGAGACGAAGCTTTCTTTTCTGGGCTTTGGTACGATGAATGGGAAAGACGGAAAACCGTTTAAGACCAGAGAAGGTGGTGTGATGCGTCTAGAGCATCTGATTGAAGATATCAACGAAGAGATGTTCCACAAGATCGTAGAAAACCGCAGCGTGAAGGATAAAGACGCGAGACAGACTGCGCAGATTGTAGGGTTGTCTGCGATTAAGTACGGAGACTTGTCCAATCAAGCCACCAAAGACTATATCTTTGATATTGACCGTTTCACTTCTTTTGAGGGGAATACCGGTCCGTATATTCTGTATACGATCGTTCGCATTAAATCTATTTTAAACCGTTATGAGCAAGAAAATAAAGACACGGAGAACGGAGAGATTTTGGAGGCGGCCAATGAGAGTGAAAAAGCACTGATGCTCGCTCTGACAGGATTTCCGGCAGTGGTGGAAGGAGCTTTTGAGGAGAAAGCGCCACACAAAGTGTGCTCCTATATCTATGAGTTGGCCAATGCATTCAACCGCTTTTACCATGAGACAAAGATTCTTAGTGAAGAGGATGAGCGGCAGAAGGAATCCTGGATTCAGGTACTGCTCCTGACGAGAAAGGTGTTGGAGACGAGCATTGATCTCTTGGGCTTTTCAGCGCCAGAGAGAATGTGATTGGCGTTCACTAATATAACTCCCAAAAAGGGTTTCCCCGGTTTGTAAGTGCGCAGCACTTTACAAGTCGGGGGATTTTTTGTATAATCATAACATCAAAATCTTACTTGCCGCGGTTCCGCGGCAGGGCGAATCAGCCCATATTTCCAAATACAGAGAACTGAATACAACAAAGATGGCATGTAGGGCAGCGGAGGCTGTCTAAAGATGGGAGGCGCGCAGACACCATTGGTGGGAAAGAAAATCAAAGACCGTTACTACCTTTTAGAGAGATTAGGAGGGGGCGGAGATGGCACAGTTTATTTGGCGCGGGACGAGATCCTGGGCAAATACTGGGCGGTAAAGGAAATTCCGGCACATAGATCAAAAGAAATGAGGATTCTAAAAGATTTATCACATTCTATGCTGCCGCAGATTGCAGATTACGTGCAGGAGGATGAAAAAGCGTATCTGGTCATGGAGTATATCGAAGGGAGAAATTTGGAAGAACTGAGGAAAGAAGGTCCTTGTTCCAGGGAGCAGGTCATTCAGTGGGGAATACAATTGTGTCAGGTGTTAGGGTATCTGCACAGTCGCCATCCGGCAGTGGTGCACTCGGATGTCAAACCGTCAAATTTGATTCTGACCGAAAACCAGGAACTGTATCTCATCGATTTGGGGAGCAGTGTGGTGGTTGGAGAAGGCAGGCAAAGGGTTGGGCTGTGTCGGGGGACACGGGAGTATGCAGCCCCAGAACAGCTGTTGGGCCGCCTGGGCTGCACCAGTGATATTTACAGTCTGGGGCGGACATTGGAAGTACTGGCGGGCGGAAAAAAAGAGGCCGGGGACAAGCTATGGAGAATTTTGAAAAAGTGTCAGGCTTTACAGGAGGCGCAGCGGTATCAAGATTGCCAGGAATTGGAGAGAGAATTGCGCAAAGCTGCGGCTAAGAATCAGATAAGGCTGGAACGGCCGTTGGCGGTTCGGGCAGGAATCTTTCTGTTGGGAGTCTGTCTGCTGATAACTGGGGGTGATGAGATTTCCCGAAGTCAGGGAAGACAGGTGAGACAGGATATTTGGCTGGACGAGGAAGAAGAATTCCTGGATGTGTACACAGTGGTCCAAAACCAGATCGTTCAGGGGATGCTGATGGGAGGGAAAAATGGGAGTGTACTGTTAGAGGAAAGTGTAAAAAGACTGAGAGAGCTGCTCAAAGAGGAACAAAGAGAGCGGGAACAGGCGGCATTGTGGCTGGCTCTGGCCCGAGTGTACCGGGAACTGGGACAGACGCACAGTGCGGAGAGAGCGTATGAAAGAGCATTGGAAAATGATTCTGGCAATGTTCAGACGAAACAGGAATACCAGAGCTATCTCGCGGAAGAAGGGATAAAAAAGAAAACCTGAAAATGTAAGGAGGAGAGAACGTATGGGAAAAAGCAAAAGGATTAGAAGATGGATAGCTGCTGCTGCGGGCGTATGCTTGACGGCGGTGTCTGCGGCGGCGGACAGTTTGGATTTAGGCGGGTTTCAGGTGGAGGTAGAAGGGGAACAGGAAAAACCTCCTGTCACGGCGAAGCCGGCCGAGCCGCCGGTGCCCACACAGCCGCCTCAGCCCGTGCAGGAGCCTGTACAGGAGCCCGTTCAGGAGCTCGCGCCGGAGCCGATACCAGAGCCTGTGCAGGAAGAGACCCCTGCACAGGCTCTGGAAAATGATTTTGACGAGCCGACGGCGGCGACAGGTGAGTTTCAAGATGCTGACAGGACCAGAGAAAATTTTCCAGACACAGCGGTGACTGAGAAGCCAGTCTTGACGCCTACTTTGGACACACAAAACGTAGAAAAAAAAGAGGGTAAAGAGACGAAAGCAGGAGTGAAATTTCTGCGCCAGCTGAAAATCAAAGATGGACAGATGGCGCCGCAGATATCGTTAGAGGGCCAGGGAGACTGGTATGTCTATTCTTTTCAGGTGAACCAAAGGGAAGTGTTTTCCACTGGGAAGGGAGCTGGTGTACGGGGGAGAAAGTTCAATGGAAACGTGGGAGAAATGAAATCCGTGTGTTGGCGCGCACAAAAACCGGGGATTTTCTGTATATGGAACCATGGATTGTGCTGCGGCAAACGCATGAGTAAAAAAGAGGCGTTGCGGCAGAGCGGGAAAATTTATATAATGGAGGAAGAAACGGATATGCAGAAAATCCGGAATCTATTTTCAGAGTAATGAGCGGGAGGCGGTTTTATGGCTGCGACAATTAAAGAAATTGCAGAACGGGCAGGAGTCAGCACGACTACGGTCTCTAATGTCATACACGGAAAAACAAAAAAGGTTTCTCCGGCTACGATACAGAAAATCGAAGGGCTGATCCGTGAGATGGGATACGTCCAGAAAATGGGACTCAGGGTACTGAACAAAGAGAGTTCCCAGCTGATTGCCGTAGTAATCAACTATCACAAGGATTTCAGGGATTCCATATTGGGAGATCCTTTTTATGGCAAGCTGATCGGGTTCATTGAAGAGTATGTGCGCAAGATGGGATATTATTTGATCTTTTATTCAGCCAAAGACGTGGAGGACATTTTTCGGATGGTTATGGGCTGGGATGTGGACGGCGTCATCGCCCTGTCCTTCAGCAGGAGAAATTGTGAGAAAATCTATCAGCTTATCCAAAAGCCTATTGTCTCTGTGGACGCATACGGAGAATTGGAGGAGGGGCAGGGAAACCATGTGGTCAATATCGGGCTGGACGATGAGAGCGGAGGATATATGATGACCAAATATCTTTTAGAGTGCGGATATGAGCATATCAAGGTGTGCGCAGGCCGGGACAGCGGTGTCGACCATCTGCGGTATCTGGGCGCGCAAAGAGCGGTAGACGAACTGGCAGATGGAAGACAAAAGCTGCAGTTTGTGGCACTGGGAATGAATTATGCAAAGCGCAGGGACAGCTATGCCTGGCTGATGCAGCGAAGAAAACCGAAAACTGCGCTGTTCTTTTTGTCCGACGTATATGCGTTAGAAGCAGTCAGCTTTTTGTGTGACCGGGGACTGCATATTCCCCAGGACCTTGGAGTTGCAGGGTATGACAATATCAGTTTTGCGGAATTTTCAGCGCCGCGTCTGACGACTGTCAAGCAGGATGTGGAGCAGAAGGCGAAACTGGCGGTAAAGATTCTCATGGACAGAATTCAGGGCAGAGAGACGGAAGAGGAGCGTGATATCCGGCTTCCCGTGACGCTGATTACCAGAAAATCTGTGATGGTGCAGGAGAGGGAAAAATAAACTTCTGTTTAACGTGCCTTCTATCCTGGCGAAATATTATTGAAAACAGGCTTCAGACAGGAGATATTCTTCGGTTTGAAGCCTGTTTTTGTGCAAAGTACATAAAAAATAGGGGTTTAACAATGTACAAAAATATGGTTATCTACATAACTTATTTACAGAAACAAGTAAAAGTGGTATAGTGTGCTCACAGTAAGTTATGTACATAACTTACAAAAGGAAACCGGAAAAAGGAAGGAGAACAATATCGGATGAAACAGATTTTGATTGCCACACATGGGAAGATGGCATCCGGAATTCGGTATACAGCGGAACTGATTGTCGGGGAGCTGGCAAAGATTACAACTATCGACGCCTATGTAACCCCAGAGGATAACGTGGAGAAACAGTTTGAAGAATATTTCAGCGCGCACAGGGAAGACCGGATCTTTGTTTTTACGGACTTGATGGGAGGCAGCGTCAATCAGAAACTGCTAAGATATGCGCAGCAGGAGAATGTTACATTAATCACCGGTACGAATCTTCCGGTCCTGATGCAGATTATGTTGGCCGACGAGGATGTGGAAGTGGAAGAGATCAGACAGTATATTGAGGACGCGAGACAGGAACTGCAGTTGGTAGAGATAGGGAAGAAAGAGGAAGAAAAACCGGAAAAGGCAAAAGTGGAAGAAGAGAGTGTACAGGAGACCTTTGAAAATTCTACGGCAAAGATCACAGCCCTACGGGTAGATGACCGGCTCATTCACGGGCAGGTAGCCATGACCTGGACGAAGCAGTTAAGAGTACAGGGAATTGTGGTAGCCAATGACGCGGCAGCAGGCGACAACACCCAGAAGATGGCGCTGAAAATGGCAGTTCCGGCAGGAATCAAAGTATTGATAAAGCCGGTGGATGAGGCCATTCGAGTTCTGAACAATCCCAAGGCATCTTCTATGCGAATACTGGTACTGACGCGGACGGTCACAGATGCCCTGAAAATTCGGAAACAGGTAGGGGAGATTGAATTCCTGAATATTGGAAATGCCGGACGTTTTGATGGTGTCGACGTGTCAGAAAAACAGATACTGTCGCCGACGATCATGCTGACAGACGAGGAAGTGAAAAGCTTGAGGGAACTGGTGGAGATGAATCCGAAGACTTGTATGCAGCAGGTTCCCAACGATGAGCAGAAAATGGTAAAAGATGTTCTAGATAAATGGAATTAAGAGAAGGGAGAAGAAAGATGTTAAATGCATTTCTTGTAGCACTGGCTGTGTTTATCTGTGTGGGCGGTGCAGAGTTGATCGGATTTACGATGTTGAACCGGCCGATTGTCATCGGACCGTTGGTTGGATTGTTTTTGGGAGATTTACATACCGGTGTGGTTGTCGGAGCTTCCCTGGAAGCAGTGTTTATGGGCGTTGTCAATATCGGCGGTGCCTCGGCGGCGGAGCCAGGAATCGCCACAGCCGTAGGAGCTGCTTTTGCGATTATGCTGGGCAAAGGGTCGGAGGTCGCGTTGACGCTGGCGCTTCCTATCGGTATTTTGGGACTTCAGATCAAGACGGTTCTGTATATCTTTGTTGTAGGAATGTTTGCCAAGACCTTTGACCGTCTGGCGGCAGAAGGAAAAGAGAGACAGATTATATTTTTACATTATGGACTTTGGACGGTAAACTGGGCGCTGTATTCTCTGGTGGCCTTTCTGGGAATCCTCTTCGGGTCTGATGCAGTGAGCGCGCTGTTGGAGGCGATTCCGGAGGTCGTAATGAACGGACTGACCGTCTGCGGCGGACTGCTTCCAGCGGTAGGAATGGCGATGCTGATGAAAATGCTCTGGGACAAAAAGATCTGCATGTTTTACTTCCTGGGCTTTGTCCTGGCAGCATACTTAAATCTGCCGTTGATCGCGCTGGCAGTACTTGGCGTGATTATTGCCATATCAATTGGAATGAGTGATTACCGGATGAATCAGCTGGCGTCTCAGCGGGCTGCCTTGCCGGCAGCTTCCGGGACGGTGGAAACCTATGAACTGGATGAAGAAGAGGAGGAATTTTTCTCATGAGTAATTTGACGAAATCTATTCCGGCAGAGGAAAGAAAAATGCTGCGCAAGGCGTTCTGGCGTTCTTTTACACTGTATGCGGCAGTCAGCCCGGCAAAACAGGGAGCTTCCGGTTTCTGCTACTCTCTGATGCCGTTTATCAACAAATTTTATAAAAAGGACGAGGAGGGCAAAAAAGCGGCTCTCGCGAGAAGTATGTCATATTTCAACACAACCATCACCTGCTCTACCTTTATTATGGGACTTGTGGCTTCTATGGAGAAGAAAAACAGTGAGCAGGAGGATTTTGACGCAGCTTCTATCAATGCAGTGAAATCGAGTCTCATGGGTCCTCTGGCGGGAATCGGCGATTCCATTTTCTGGGGAGTTTTAAGAGTGATTGCAGCCGGAATTGCAGTGGGACTGGGAACTGCTGGAAACCCGCTGGCACCGCTTGTGTTCTTAATTCTGTTTAACGTGCCTTCTATCCTGGTGAAATATTACGGTACATTTTTAGGCTATAAACTAGGATCGGAGTACATCCAGAAGGTGTATGCCAGCGGTCTGATGAACATTTTGACCAAGGCGGCAAGTATTGTAGGTCTGATTATGGTAGGCGGAATGACGGCGAGTATGGTGACGTTTCATTCTACCTTTGAATTGAGTATGAAAGGAGAATCTGTTCTGAATCTTCAGTCCATGCTGGATCAGATTTTTATCGGAATCGTGCCGTTGGGATTGACCCTTCTGTGCTATTATCTGCTGAAGAAAAAAGGTATCAGCATCACGGTATTGATTATTGGAGTTATTATTTTTAGTATCCTAATGTCGCTTCTGGGAATCGCTTAGGATATAAAAAGGAGCAGAAAAATGAAAGATTGGTGGAAAAATTCAGTTGTCTATCAGATTTATCCCCGGAGCTTTAAAGACTCCAATGGGGATGGATTCGGAGATTTGCCGGGAGTTATTGAGAAACTGGACTATTTAAAAGAACTGGGAATCGATGTGATTTGGTTAAGCCCGGTATTTGATTCTCCCCAGGATGACAACGGGTATGATATCAGAGATTACCGGAGTGTTTATGCGGGATTCGGGACAAACGAGGATATGGAGGAGCTGATTGCGCAGGCTCATAAGCGCGGTATCAAGGTGGTAATGGATTTGGTGGTGAATCACACTTCCGATGAGCATGTTTGGTTTGTGGAAAGCCGGAAATCCAGAGAGAATGCCTATAGTGACTATTATATCTGGAAAGACCCGAAAGCAGATGGAAGTGAGCCTAATAACTGGGGCTCTAGCTTCTGCGGAAGTGCCTGGGAGTACAGTGAGCAAAGAGGACAGTATTTCCTGCACTTCTACAGCAGAAGGCAGCCCGATCTGAATTGGGAAAATCCGAAGGTGCGCAAAGAGGTTTACGATCTGATGAAGTTCTGGATGGAAAAAGGCGTCGACGGCTGGCGGATGGATGTCATTGCGTCTATCTCCAAGGAGCAGGATTTTCCTGATTATCCTGAGGAGGAAGGAAGAAAATACTATACTGGGAAATATCACAGCAACGGACCTAGACTGCATGAGTTTATTCAAGAGATGAACCGGGAAGTTTTGTCAAAGTACGACTGTATGACCGTTGGGGAGGCTCCGGGGTCTACGCCGGAGGTGGCGCGGCTGTTTACGGACCCGGACAGAAAAGAGCTGAACATGATCTTTACCTTTGAGCATATGAATATTGACCGGGTGCCTGGATCTGTGAACCGGAAGTGGGCGCTGAAGCCATTTGATCTGCGGGAGTTAAAACGGATTATGTCAGACTGGCAGTACAAACTGGCAGGACGTGGGTGGAATGCTCTTTATTTTGAAAACCATGACCAGCCCAGGGTCATTTCTCGCTGGGGAAACGATACGGAATACCGGGAAGAATGCGCCAAGGCGTACGCCACTGTACTTCACGGAATGCAGGGGACGCCCTACATCTATCAGGGCGAGGAGATCGGCATGACCAATGTGGCGTTTGAGCTGGAGGAGTATGAGGACATCGAGGTGCGGAATGCTTTCCAGGAACTGGTGGTAAATGGAAAATCTATCACGAGAGAAGAATTTCAGAAAGCAGTCTGGAACAAAAGCCGGGATAACGGCAGAACGCCCATGCAGTGGGATGACAGTGAAAATGCGGGCTTTACAACTGGGACACCCTGGTTTAGAGTTTCTGACCGCTATCAGGAAATCAATGTTAAAAATGCGTTGGAAAAGAAAGATTCTGTATTCTACTATTATAAAGAACTGATCCGTCTGCGGCATGAGGAGCCTCTTCTGACAGAAGGGGAATACCGGCTGATTCTGCCGGAAGACGAACACATTTTTGCGTATTTAAGACAGACAGAGAAGGAAGGCTGGCTAGTGGCGGCGAACCTGTCGGAGAAAACACTGCCGTCAGAACCGTTGAGAGAATTTGTCAAAGAGATGCAAGAAGTGATGATCGGCAATTATGAAAGGACTGGAATTGAAGGAGAACTTCGGCCTTACGAGGCATTTATGATGAGGATACGATAGGAGCAGAAAACATATGGACAGACATCTCATCGCATTGGATATGGACGGGACGCTTTTGAACAGCGAAAACCGTGTGACAGAGAGGACACAGAGGACACTGCAGCTTCTGGCGGATATGGGACACTATATTGTGCCGGCTACGGGGAGGACCCTGTGTCTTCTTCCAGAAGAACTAGGGGCGGTCCGGGGCATCAATTTCGCGGTACTGGAAAACGGCTCTCTGGTCTGGGATTATGGGCAGGAGAGAGCGGTTGTCCGCCGACTCTTGCCACAAGGAAAAGCAAAGGAAATTTTGGATGAAGCTTATGGAGGGAAGTTTATGGAGGCTTCAGGGAGGATGGGCAGAGGTTTTTGTTATGCGGAAATTTTCGTGGACGGAAAGGCCTATGCGGACATCCGGAGTATAGTGGGGCTTTCCGAGTCTTCTCTAGGTGAAAACTTTGAACGGTATTTTTTGGAGAATCACGAGTTTGTGGAACACCTGGAAAATCAGCGGTGGCTCCTTGACCGGGTGTCTAAGATAAATCTGTATTTTGAGGAAGAAGAGTTCGGACAGCGGGTCAGAGAAAACTGGCGGAAGATTCGAGAGGTTTCCCTGACAACCTCTGTGGGCGGCAATGTGGAATTCAATGCGGCCGAAACAAATAAGGGAATCGGGCTGAGCGGGCTAATGGAATATCTGAATATCCCCAAAGAGCGGGTGATCGCCATCGGTGACAACGAAAATGACCTGGAAATGTTTGCGCGGGCGGGGACAGCAGTGGCGATGGAAAATGCAAAAGAGATGGTGAAGAAGGCTGCAAGGAAGGTGACGCTCTCGAATGATTGTGACGGAGTGGCAGTGTTTTTGGAGACATATTTCGGATTATAGAGAGGAAGAAATGCTTGCCGCGGTATTGTGCCACGATGTCTTGCCTGAATCATGAAAACTGTGCTATACTAAACGTAATTTTTCAAAATTTGCGTCTGTCTCAGCAGAGAGGACAGAAAGGAAGCAAAGAGCATGTATCAGGCTATCTTATTTGATCTAGATGGAACATTGACGGAGTCAGGAGAAGGAATTACAAAATGCGTGCAGTACGCATTGGAAAAGTTCGGCATTTTTGAACCAGACTTGAAAAAATTAGAAGTATTTGTGGGACCTCCATTGAAAGATATGATGATGAGTTATGGGGGCTTGGACGAGCAGCAGGCAGAACAGGCAGTCTGCTACTATCGGGAGAGATATCACGAGAAGGGGATGTTTGAGAACCGCCCCTATCCGCATATCGAGGAGATGCTCGCGAGACTTCGGGAAGAGGGATACCGTCTGGCTGTGGCTTCTTCAAAGCCAACGTATTATGTGAACCAAATTTTGGAATATTTTGGATTGGCCCAGTACTTTGAGGTGGTAGTGGGTAGCGAGATGGATGGAAGTAGAGTGCGCAAGGCAGAAGTGATTGAAGAAGCTCTGCGCCGTCTAGGGCTTGAAAATCACAGAGACAAGGCAGTCATGGTGGGAGATAAGGAGCATGATATCTTTGGGGCCAGGCAGCAGGGTCTAGACTGTGTGGCAGTGGCCTATGGATATGGAAGCAGAGGGGAGCTGGAGAATGCATCACCTCTTGCCATTGTGGGGACTGTGGAGGAGCTGGAAAATTTTTTCGGCTGACCCCTCTGCACAAGCAGGGAAGACTGCGCAAAGTGTGGAGGGTAGGTTATCCTTTGCTAGTCCACTATCTGCTGCTGTATGCCGGGGTGAATCTGTTGTATTTGTTGATTTGTGGCATAAAAGGACAGCAGGAGGATTTTTATGACTGGTCCGTCATGATTAACGGCCTCACTTCTTTGTTGCTGATACTTCCAGTGGCTCTTTGGCTGTATCGGAGAGACTGGCGTTTTCGACCATCTTGGATGAGACCACAAAGACTCAGAGGAAGAGATGGCATCTGGTGTTTTTTGTGGGGAGGAGCCATGGCGATTGTGCTGAATGTCGCTTTTTCCCTGCTGCAGATTTTTCAGAGATTTCCCTCCTATGGGGAACAGACGCAGAAGATGACAGAGAACACGAGTATCTTGTGGATGATTCTGTGGACGGCAGTCACCGCTCCTTTGGTGGAGGAACTGATCTGCCGGGGGCTGATTTACCGCAGATTGAGAGATTATACGGGAATTTGGCCTTCTGTGGTGATCTCCGGCCTCATGTTTGGGCTCTACCATGGAAATGTGGTGCAGGCGATCTATGCTTCTATTTTAGGATGCCTTATGGCAATTTTAGTGGAAATCAGCGGCTCTCTTTGGGCAAGCATTCTGTTTCACATGGGGGCCAACCTGATATCGGTACTGTTTTCGGAATATGCGGTAACGCTGCTGCAATGGCATGATGGGATTATCCTGACAGCGGCGATGGGATTGCTGTTTCTGGTTTTCTGGGGAGGCATTTTTTATTTTCGAAAGGAATGGAAAAAAAGAGTACGAAAAACGGCATATTGACAATGCCGTTTTTTTGTACTATACTAATACCATACCCCGGTGGGGTGTAAAGAAATCACAGAAAGGGTGAGTGCATGCAGGCAGATAAAAAGAAAATATCCAGATTGCTGAAGATCGCCAGAGGGCAGATGGATGGAATTCTTCAAATGGTGGAAGAGGACCGATATTGTATAGAAATATCACAGCAACTGATGGCTACAGAAGCAATACTGAATAAAGTGAATAAAGAGATTTTGACGGCACATTTAAAAAATTGCGTGTCTCATGCAGAATCTCAGGCGGAAAAAGAAGAGAAAATAGATGAACTGGTGGACATGTTAGGCAGAATTTTAAAATAAAGGTGGTGCGGAATGAAAGAAAAATTTGACGTGACCGGAATGACTTGTTCAGCTTGCTCTTCCAGGGTGGAGAAGTGTGTATCCAAGTTGGAAGGAATTGAGAATGTAAGCGTAAACTTATTGACCAACAGTATGCAGGTTGAATATAATGATACAGTTTTAAGTGAAAGTCAGATTATTGACGCGGTGGTAAAAGCTGGGTATGGGGCCAGCCCTAAGCAGGAACATGTGCAGACTGTTGCGGCGGGAAAGGCGAAAGTGATGGAAAATCCCATGGAGAAACAGATACAGAATATGAAATTTCGTCTGATCGTATCTTTTGTATTTCTGGTTCCGCTGATGTATGTATCCATGGGACATATGGTGGGACTTCCGTTGCCAGGATTTTTGACAGGGATAGAAAATGCGGTCAGCTTTGCTTTTACTCAATTATTGCTTTGTCTTCCGATTATCTATGTAAATCGTAAATATTATATCAAAGGATTCCAGACTTTAGCGCATTTGGCTCCTAATATGGACAGCCTGATTGCCATAGGGTCCACGGCATCTTTGGTATATGGGATTTTCGCGATTTACCGGATGAGTTATGGGCTTGGAAGCGGCAATATGGAAGTAGTGCATCTTTATTATCATGACTTATATTTTGAGTCGGCAGCTATGATTCTGGCTTTGATTACGGTGGGAAAATATTTGGAAACCCGTTCAAAGGGGAAAACCAGCGAGGCGATTACCAAGCTGATGGATTTGGCTCCGAAGACTGCGGTAGTAGAAAGAGACGGAAGAGAGCAGGAGATTCCTGTGGAACAGGTGGTGGCCGGGGATGTGGTGATCGTAAGGCCGGGACAGAATGTCCCTGTGGACGGCTTTATATTGGAAGGAAGTACCAGTATCGACGAGGCAGCGATCACCGGTGAGAGTATTCCTGTGCATAAACAGGAAGGAGATACGGTCATAGCAGCCACGATGAACAAGACAGGATTTGTGAAATTCAAGGCTACCCGGGTGGGAGATGACACGACTTTTTCTCAGATTATTCGCCTGGTGGAGGAGGCAAGCTCCAGCAAAGCGCCTATCGCTAAGATTGCGGATAAAATTGCAGGTGTTTTCGTTCCGGTAGTGATGGTAATTGCTCTTGTGACAGCGGTAGTATGGCTGTTAAGTGGTTCCACCTTTGAGTTTGCTTTATCCTGTGCGATCAGTGTTCTTGTGATTTCGTGTCCCTGCGCGCTGGGACTGGCTACACCGGTTGCGATTATGGTGGGAACTGGAAAAGGGGCGGAGCAGGGAATTTTGATTAAGTCTGGAGAAGCCTTGGAGACTGCACACAACCTGCAAAGCGTGGTCTTGGATAAGACAGGGACCATTACCCAGGGCAGACCGGTGGTCACAGACATTCACACGGAAGGATGGACGAAAAAAGAATTCCTGGCTTTGGCAGCCGGAATGGAAGTAAAAAGTGAACATCCTCTGGCAGAAGCGATCTTGGACTATGCCAAGAAAGAGGGAATCTCCCCTGTACAGGTGGACAACTTTAATTCTATTCCAGGCAAGGGTTTGGAGGTATCGGTCAACGGTAGGCGTTATTATGCGGGTAACGAAAGGCTGATGAGAGAAAAAGAAATTTCTTTGGACAACTGTCTGAAACTTTTAGAAGTCATGGCAGATGAGGGAAAAACACCGTTGATTTTTGCAGAGGAGACACAGGTTTTAGGTGTGATCGCCGTAGCAGATGTGGTAAAGCCTACCAGCAAAGAAGCGATCAAAGAGCTGAAGGACCTGGGAATTGAAGTGGTGATGCTTACAGGAGATAACCGCAGGACTGCGGAGGCTATCCGTAGGCAGCTGGATATTGATACGGTGATTGCCGAGGTTTTGCCTCAGGATAAGGAGCGCAAAATCAGCGAGCTGCAAGAGGCAGGCAAGGTAGTGGCCATGATTGGAGACGGTGTCAATGACGCACCTGCCCTCGCGAGAGCGGATGTGGGGATGGCCATTGGAGCTGGGACGGATGTGGCGATTGAGAGTGCGGACGTGGTTTTGATGAAAAATGACTTGAAAGATGCAGTCACGGCGATTCGTCTCAGCAAGGCAGTGATTCGCAACATCAAACAAAACCTGTTTTGGGCATTTTTCTATAACACTTTGGGGATCCCAATCGCAGCAGGGATTTTTTATCCCCTGCTGGGGCTGAAGCTGAATCCGATGATCGGAGCAGCAGCTATGAGTATGAGCAGTATTTTCGTAGTGTCCAATGCGCTGAGGCTGAAGTGGTTTCAGCCGCTGGGAAAGAGCGGACAAGAAACGCAGGAAACGGTTTCCGCTGCGACTATGGATGATACGCCAGGTGGCGGTCAGATAAATCAAGGGAATCAAGAAAAGGAGGACGAACCTATGATAACAATGAAAATTGAAGGAATGATGTGCCAGCACTGCCAAGCACATGTATCTAAGGCATTAAATGACTTGGAAGGTGTAAAAGCAGAAGTGAGCCTGGAAGATCAGGCTGCATATGTTACGGCAGACCAAAGCGTGGATAAGGAAGCCTTAAGAAAGGCTGTTGTGGATGCAGGCTATGAGGTTGTCAGCATCGAGGAAAAATAAAGAAGGAAGAGTAAGCGGATGGGGATTTTTTCCTTTATCCGACATGGTACTGCGGCCAGCCCGGCGGGAAATTGAGCATTTCCTTGCCGGGTTTTTTATGTTCTAGAGAAGATCTTGTCATGCTAATGCGAGAAAGCTTTTCCTTAGAACAGGGACGCTCCGCTAAGGATGTACACGACGTAATAAAGTAGTTCACCGCATAGCGATATGGCGGCGGCACGCAAAATGGGACGTACCATTCAAAGATTGAGGGGAAGGGGGAGCTGAATGAGTTTATCTATTTTGTTCGTATCTCTTGCGTGTAGGGAACGACTTGGCAGATTGAAATTGTAAAATGTAAACAAAAATTGATATAAATAATGAGTAGTAAATATTAATTGACAAAATGGAATTTCGTTTATATAATAGTAATAGAATATCAATGGCACAAAAGTTGAACTTGGAAGGATGTTTATAGAACGGTATTAATAGGGTGTGTGCCGTGCTAAGTAATGAAAAGGTTGAGTTTCGAATAGGAAAGGAGAAGGGTTTATGACGAAACATAACAAGAAACTGGCTGAGATTCTGGAAGAAAAAGGTCTCGGCTTGAATCAAAAATATGGCGGAAGCAGTAATTCTGACGAAGTCACTGAGCGTGAGCAGTTGCCGTATGAGCCCACAAGTCGTGCGAAGAAATTGATGGATTTATACTATCAAACATTGGCTTCTACATCCACGGAGTGGACTTATTGGTATACCAGAAAATATGATGAGATGGAAGGCGAGATTCAGATCGTCCGCCGTGCGCATGCGTTGGCCAATGCGTTCAAACATGTGACGACCAGTATCTACCCGGGAGAGATTCTGGTGGGAGGAAAAGCCAATTATATGAGAGGCTCCTATCCAATGCCATGGCTGAATCAATCGTTTTTTGCAGCACAGAAAGACCAGTTCAGCGATAAGGCAAAGGGAAATGCGCAGAGGGAGGCAGACAAACAGGCAGTTTTGGGTGAGGGCGGAGGAAACGTCACCAAAGATATGCCGGGGATTATCTCTCTGGCAGGTAAGTTCGGTGTGCGTGTAGAGGAAGTAGCTGGATTAAACAGAATTACCGATTACTGGGAAGGAAAGACCGTGTTTGATCTGGGTGAGAAGTACAGTGCTCGTGTGCCGGAGTTTAAGACAAAGAACGATATCGGACGTACCTTAACAGCGCGTCCGGATTCTGCCTATACAATTCCAGTAGGTCGTGAGGTTGTGAATTATTATTATCCTTTGGCTTGGGGCTGGGATAAGATTGTGGATTACTGTGAGCAGCGTGCAGATGAAGTCGCAGGGCATGCAGGTGGAGATGGCTTAAGGGGCATGGATCGTCTGTATTATTATGAATCTGTGATTATTCTAGTGAAGGGTATCCAGACTTGGATTGAGAACTACGCGAAAGAGGCCCGTCGTTTAATGAACATCACTCCAGATGAAAAGCAAAGGGCAGAGTTTGAGGCGATTGCTGAGCGTTGTCAGTGGATTGCTCACAAGCAGCCGAGAACCTTTGTGGAGGCTGCGCAGTTGACATACCTGACACACATTGCGCTTGTAAATGAGGAAGTGGCCTCCGGAGTATCTCCGGGAAGATTAGGGCAGGTGCTGTATCCGTGGTATGAGCAGGATATCGCAGCAGGGCGCACCAATGATAAGGAGGTTCTGGAGCTTCTGGAGTGTATGCGTGTGAAATTCACCTGCATGGATTTGTTCGTGAGTGGAAGCTCTACCAGTGTGCTCTCAGGAAATACCTTTAACAACCTGACGGTAGGAGGTCTGACAAGAGATGGGAAACCGGCATGTAACCGCCTAGAGTGGCTGATTCTCCATGCGGCTGAGACTTTGCAGTCTCCTCAACCTACGTTGTCTATTCTGTGGGATGAGAAACTTCCGGAAGATTTCGTGCTGAAAGCAGCGGAGGTTGTCAAGACAGGTACCGGATATCCAGCTTGGATGAATAACCAGGTAGGAATCAAGTTCCTGATGAAACAGTACGGACCAGAAGGAATGACGGAAGAAGAGGCACGTGCGATTGCGATCGGAGGATGTCTTGAGACTTCTCCTTGCTGCTGGAAAGAGCTCACCTTGAATGGAAAGAAATACGAGATTCCTGGGGGAGCCGGCAACTCTACTTCCATTGGTGTTCACTTTATTTCGAATCCGAAGATTCTAAGTCTTGTTTTGGACAACGGCTACGATTATAAATACGACTTGCAGTTGTTCCCTCCGCACAACAAGAAGTTGGATACCTATGAAGAGCTTTGGGAGACTTTCTGCGAGTACTATAAGTATTGTATCAACACTTTGCTGCGTTGCTGTAATATTCAGCATGATATACATAGGAAAATCAATATTCCGCTTCTGCAAAGTACATTGAAGCCAGATTGTCTGGTGACAGGATATGAACATGCAAATATGGGGTACCGCTACAATGCGACCTATAATATTGAGACTTCTGGTACCATTAATATGGTTAACTCTCTGGCAGCTCTGAAGAAGCTGGTGTATGAGGAAAAGAAGTATACTTTGGATGAGATGAAAGATGCTCTGCGTCACAACTTTGGTTTCTATACCCCGGCGGAGTCAAACAATTACTCCATGGGAGAGCAGATTAAAAAAGACAATATGGAACAGTACGATGAGATTCATTCCGATTGTCTGTTGGCACCGAAATATGGAAATGACGAGGGATACTGTGAGGCGATTTTGAAGCAGTACGAAGAATGGTTGTGTCCAACTTGCCGAAGCTTCGAGTCTACCTTTGGGCTTCCTATGTATGCGTGTCAGATTTCGGTATCCACACAGGGACTGCTAGGACAGGGATGCTCGGCCACAGCAGATGGACGTCTGGAAGGAACTACGTTTGCTGACGCGTCTATGTCTGCATATCCAGGGACAGATAAAGGTGGTCCATACGCTCTGTTTAACTCTGCGACTGTATGGGATCACAGTGAGTCTCAGAATTCTCAGATGAATCTGAAGCTTCATCCGACTGCGGTTAAAGGTGAGGCTGGGACGAAGAGACTGGAGGATTTGGCAGTGGCTTATATGAAGAAAGGTGGTTTCCATATTCAGTTTAATGTGGTAGACAGCAATCTGTTAAAGAAGGCACAGGCAAATCCTGAGAATTACAGAGATCTGATGGTTCGTGTGGCGGGCTTTACACAGTACTGGGTGGAGATTGGAAAACCGATCCAGGATGAGGTTGTCGCCCGGACAGAGTATGAGGGGGTATAAGATATGGCAAACAAACATAATAATTGTGCAAATTTTGAATATTTTGATGTGGCAAAGGGATATTGTATCAAACATGGCGGATTGGTTCCTTTTGACGGTGAGGCTTGCGAGTGTTTTGCACAGAGAGCGAAATGTAAAAACTGTGCGCACTTTCTGAACCCGGATGCAGATGGAATTGGTACCTGCAATGGTCTGGAAGACCACGCCTATTGGGCTCTGGCAGAGAGAGATGCTGTCAACTGTGAAGGATATCAAAAAGCGTAATGGAAGACAAGTAAAGGAGGAAGAGGAGGCTGTGTGGACAGTCTCCTCTTTGTTACAGGAGAGGGTGAAAAGTATGGAGGAGTGTAAAGGGTTAGTATTTGACATTCAGGGGTTTTCTGTGCATGATGGCCCTGGTTGCCGTACACAAGTATTTTTATCGGGATGTCCTCTGCATTGTGAATGGTGTGCGAATCCGGAGGGAATGAAGAGAAAACAGCAGCTGCTGTTCAGCAGACAAAAATGTAGATATGAGAAGAGTCACTGTAGAAGGTGTCTGACAGCTTGCAAAAGAGGGGGAGTCAAAGAGACGAATCATCCGGAGAGTCCCCTAGAGTTTGACCGCTCCGTCTGTGAGAACTGTGATACCTTTGATTGCGCAAATGCATGCGCCTACGAAGCAGCCAGAATATCTGGAAAATACAGGAGTGTGGGAGAAATCATGAGAATTCTGCGCAGAGACCGGGAATACTGGGATGAAAAGGGAGGACCTGGTTTTTCAGGCGGCGAACCGATGGTTCAAAAAGAGTTTTTGTATGAGGTGCTTTTAAAATGTAAGGAAGAAGGGATGAACACTTCTATTGAGACTACGGCCAGTGTGGATACGGAGACTTTTTTGAAAATTATGGAGCTCATAGATTTTGCGTTTATCGATGTGAAGCATATGGATTCTCAGAAACACAGGGAGAAGACAGGAATTGGGAATGAGAGAATTTTGTCCAATATAGAAGCGCTGGTAAGGAATTCGTGGAAAGGCCGTCTGGTTCTGAGAATGCCTGTAATCGAAGGATACAATGATACACTAGAAAATGCCGAGGCTACGATTGCCTTTATGAAGCGGCTGGGCTTGTTCGAGATCAATCTCCTCCCCTTTCATCGGCTGGGGACATCGAAATGGGAACAGTTAGGGATGGAATATCCCTATGCAGAGTATTCGCCTACAGAAGACGAGGTGATGGAAAGACTTCAGGATTTTTATCTAGATCACCGTATTGCTTGTTATGTCGGAGATGATGTGTTATATTAATAGTCAAACAGTGCTGAGCGAAAGAGAGAGGATAAGACATTGAACCAGAACATGACATTAGCAGAGCGGGTGGAGCAGACGAAACTGACCCGTACTGAGGAAAAGATTGTAGAGATGGTGATGAATGACATCAGCAAAGCGGCGTTTTTTAACGGAGCCCAATTGGCAGCGTTTTGCGGGGTTTCTGCTTCATTGGTGACACGCCTGATTCAAAAATTGGGATATCAAAGTTTTAATGAGTTCAAATTGGAGTTGCAGGAGATTTATCGTCAGGAGGTGACTCCGTACGATATTTTTCAGAAGTATCTCTCAGAGGAAGGCAGTAAGAACAGCTCCATCCATGCGTTTATTGCCCAGGATATCGAGAACCTGGCAGCCATTGAGCAGAATAATTCAGCCGAGACGATTGATGCGGTTGCAAATGCTGTACACAAAGCCAAGAAGGTCTATATACTGGCGATGTTTGCGTCTGAGAGTCCGGCGAGAACTTTGGCTCACTATCTGGACCGCTTGAATATTCCATATCAATGTGTGTTTGATTTGGGATTGTCCAAAAAGATTGAATACATTCGACCAAAACCGGAGGATGTAGTGATTGCATTTAGTTTTCAAGGCATATTGAAGGAGATTTATGAGGCTTGTGAGTATATACATCAGGGAAAAACTCCGATCATCAGTATCACAGACACGAAGGCCAATCGACTGACCAGGCTTAGTGATTATTCTCTCACTGTGTCTGTCAGTGGCTCTGTGTTTGACTATTCCCATGTGGCGACAATGGCCATGGTTACGATCTTAGCGAACCGTCTTGCGGATACCTTTGAACCAGAATACCTGTTTTCCAGGTTTGCGCAGATACGCAATGAGTGGAAGGAAAAGGGACTGTTTTTAAATTTGCCGAAAAATTAGAAAAAATTTATGGAAATAGGAATAAGAGATGGGGAGAAGGTAATACTATAATTGTTCATTGAACCCCCTTCGATGAACAATTACGAAAGAAAAGTAGAATACTTATCCTCCCCTTGAGTAGGGAAGCCCCGCAGTCGGACAGGCTGCGGGGCTTCTTTCATATGGTAGGGATGTAAAAAGATCCCTTTTTTATACGTATAAATCCTCTTTTGCAGGAGCGGGATCTTCGTATGTGTGGGCAGTCTCTTCACCGCGGAGAATACGAAGGGCTCCAAGAGAGAGGGATTCCAGCTCGTTTTCGCCAGGCATCACATGAACCGGGGCGATAAACTTCACATGTTCTTCAATCATGCCTGTGAGCATTTTGGAATTGGCAATGCCACCGGTGAGAATAATCTCATCAATCTTTCCGTCCATGGTGGTTGCCATTTCACCGATTCCTTTGGCAATTTGATAGGCCTCTGCGTCGTAGGCGAGTTTTGCCTCCTCATCACCGTCGGCAATCCTTTTCTCAATTTCACGGCAGTCAAAGGTTCCCAGGAGGGCTTTTAATCCACCCATACCTCTTAATTTTTTCTTCAGTTCAGCCTTGCTGTACTGTCCGCTGTAGCACATATCTACAATGTACAGAATCGGCACGGAACCGGAACGTTCCGGTGAGAATGGGCCTCCATCGTCGGTGATAACGTCGATGATACGTCCCTGTTTATGTGCGCTGACAGAGATTCCGCCGCCCAGATGAGCGATTACGAAATTCATATCTTGATAGGTTTTGCCTTTCTCCGATGCTGCCTTGCGGGCCATAGCCTTTGTATTCAGCACATGGCAGAAACTTTCCCTTTTCAGGCCGGCGATGCCTGTGATCTTAGCCACGGGAAGCATCTCATCAGAACCGACTGCGTCATAGATAAAAGCAGGAATATGTAAGGGGTCAGCCACGGCAGCAGCCAGAAGGGCTCCCAGGTTAGATGCGTGGGCAATGATTGGTCCCTGGATAATGCGGCGTTTCATAGCTTCATTTACATAGTAGCCTCCGGCTTTCAGCGGAGAAAGCTGTCCGCCCCGTCCGACCACAGCAGAGAGTTTTTCCAGGGCAAAATTCTGTTTCTTCAATTCATTTAAAACGATCTCTTTGCGCATGAAAAATTGGTCTTTCTGAGAATGGCATTTGGCCAACTCTTCCGAGGTATGATCCAAAGAGCTGTGGAACAGTTCTTTTTCATTTTCATAGACAGCAATTTTAGTAGAGGTGGAACCTGGATTGATTGCCAGGATATAATAGGGCTGTGACATAGGTAATCTCCTTTCCATTCCGTGTACTTATTCTATATCTCTATTTTAACATATCTTGACAAGAAATCAATAAAAATATATAAAAATTGTACAATTTAAAGCATTAAAGCAAAGAAAAAATTGTTAAAAACATACAAAAACATGCTAAACCACAGGTTTTAACTGTGGTTTAGCACTACTTTTTTGTCGTTATTCTGAATGTCAGGTATTGTAATGGTACCCTGCCAAAAAGATACCTCTCTTTCCATTCGGTCACGCCGACATTGTATCACAGTCACGGACTCCTCACAGCAAGCCTACGCCTCCTCCGACACTGGATCATCCCAGTGAGGATCTTTGACAAAGAAGCCGATCACGCAGCCGACGATAGCCGGTACAATCCAACCCAATCCCAGCGTACCAAGCGGAACCGCCGCGACCATCTCCGGCGTGAGCACGAAGACTTCCAGGATACTGTAGGCCAGCGCCGCATATGCGCCAAAGCCGGCCACGTGCTTGTTCTTGAGCATATCGTCGAAGACCGTCATGACAACTAGGACAATCATCGGCGGGTACAGCACGCTCAGGATCGGTGCGGAGACGTTGATGATGTTGGTCAGGCCGATATTGGAAACTATGTAGCTGAACCCTACAATCACGATCACGATATACTCCTGCTTTACCTTCCCCTTGAACAACTTGGTGAAGTGATCAGCTCCGGCTCCAGTCAGCGCGATCGCCGTAGTCAGACAGGCCATTAGCACGGTGATGGACAACAGAGTCTGCCCCACAGTGCCCAACAGGGTTTTCGTGATTAAAATCAGAAGAGGAGCTTGCTCCAGGCCAGAGTATTCCGCCGCTCCGGATGTGGTCGCGCCCAAGAGCGTCAGGCCGCCGTACACCAGTCCCAGGAGAATGGCGCCCAAAATGCTGGAATGTCGAAGCAGCTTGGTGGTCTCTTTCTTATCCGTATAGCCGTAGGCCGCAGCCGCACAGACCAGGGCGAACGTAGGAATAAAGCCTCCTAAGCCGTCCATCGTCTGATATCCTTGCAAAAGCCCTTCCTTTAACGGTACAAGGCCTTCTACCGGATCTCCCATGGAGCTGATCGGGTTTACAATACCCACAACGATAAGGACTATCATCACGACCAGCAAAATCGGTGTCAAAAAGTTTCCTACAATATCCACGATCTTGGCCGGACGTATGGTCAGAACCAGTACGATCGCGAAGAAGATTGCTCCGAAAATCCACGTGTTTATCTCGCCGAACAGTGGAAGTATGCCAATTTCATACGTGGTGGCAGCACATCTTGGAATCGCCAGGCCAGGCCCAATACAGATCATGATCAAACTGACCATCACGATGCCGGGGATCCGACCTATCTTCTCCACGATGCCCGACACATTGCCGCGCCTGTTTCCGATCGCCATTAAAGCACTCAATAGAGCAAGCCCCACATCCATGACGAAGAATCCGATGAACCCAATCAGCCATTGGTTCCCGGCCATATTGCCCAGATAAGGGGGAAAGATCAGGTTCCCCGCGCCAAACCAGGCGGCAAACATGGTGAAGCCCATGGCAATGATATGTCTTGTTTTTTTATTTTTCATAATGTCACCTCACTCCTTCCTTGCTGTGATGGTATGCAGAACTAAAGCCTTGATTGTTTTCTGCTTTCCCCATATTTGAATCTCCTTTCCCTTCACCTCTTTCCACACCTGCGTGCAGAAAAAATAATGTTTGTAACTTAAGGTTGTGGAACTTAAGTTACAGATACGTTTTGTGTTTCGTGCACGATCTATATATGTATTCTATGCTATTTTATGCAAATTTGTCAATAAAATTCAGGAAATTTAATGATTTTTGTACTTAATAACAAAAATTAGAGTGCTATTATAGTAATTGTGCTGAATCGAAAAAGTTGTGATAAATAACAATGCACGATGGACACATTGTGTGATAAAATGAAATCACTCTTAGGTGGATAAATATGAAGGCAGGTGTAACTATGAGAAAAATCAAGAAAAATACGATGAAAAATCAGGCTTATGAAATTATTCGTAAGAAGATTTTGAATCAGTCTTATATACCGGGAGAGAAAATCAGCATTGCAAGTTTGACAGAAGAATTACAGATCAGCAATACACCGATTCGGGAAGCATTGAGTATGTTAGAAGAGCATGGACTGGTTGAAATTACTCCTAATTCGGGATTTAAGATGAAACAGTTCACACAGGAGTCCTTCAATGAGTTGACGGACGCGTTTGTGGGACTACTTCTTGGCGGATATCGTATGTGCATTATGAAAAAGAAGATTCCTCAATTGTTGGAGGCTATGGAAGAGCAGTTGAATAAACAAAGAGTGATTACCAGTGCGTACTCAGACTTTGACATTGTAGATGAGGCATTTTCTTTTGATAGATGTTTTGTTACCGTTTTGCAGAATGAACGGATGAATCAGCTGTGCAACAGCATTTTTGATCTGCTTTTTCTGGCAGGTACCTATGAGCAAAGTCATAATAAGGTAGCTTATATTGCAAATATCCAGGAGCATGAAGAGATTTTTCAGGCGGTGAGGGAAAGGAATCATGAGAAAGTAGAATTGCTTCTTTATAAGCATTTTGCAAAAAGATTGGATTTTTCGTGAAATTACGATTTTCAGAGGAAGTAAGAGTTGAAAAAATGTGGACTTTCAGCTATACTATATCTGGTAATTTTTAATGAATGAGAAGTTGAGGAAGTCGAAGAGGATTAGCCCACTTTATTCTTTACTAGGAAAATCCGTTGGATTTCTTAGTAAAGAAAAGCTTTCCGGGCAGAATGTACACGCCGCGATAAGGTATTCACCGAAAAGCAGTGATGCGGCGGCGCGTAAAGTAGGACGCACCCCTCAAGGATTGAGAGGAAAGGAGAGCTGAAGTGGGCTTGCCTACTTTATTCCAAAAGAGAAAAATTAAAGGATGGTATAGAAGAATATGAGTACATTATTAGAACAATGGAGAGATATGGCCTATGACCAGAAAGCGGACAGAGGAAAGCTTCAGAGATTCTGGGCGGTGTATTTTAATACTGAGAAGGAAATTTATGAGAAGCTTCTCACAAATCCAGATGAGGTAGTGGCTGGGACAGTCAAGGAGCTGGCAGATAAATTCCAGGTGGACTTGATGACTATGGTAGGCTTTCTGGATGGAATCAATGACAGCCTGAAAGAAGCCAATCCCATTGAGACTATGGAAGAAGATACAGTAGTCAACCTTGCGTTTGACAAGGAGAAGCTTTACAAGAATATGGTGGATGCGAAAGCAGATTGGTTGTATGAACTGCCCCAGTGGAATAAGATTTTTGATGAGGACAAGAGGAAAGAGCTGTACCGTGAGCAAAAGAGGTCTGGAACGATTGTAAAAGGACACAAAGTGGGAAGAAATGATCCATGTCCGTGTGGAAGCGGCAAGAAATATAAGTTTTGCTGTGGAAGGAAATAATGAGAAAAGTACCAGAGAATTTGGATTATCTGATTGTGCTAGGAGCGCATGTCAATGGGACGAGATTGTCGAGGGCTCTGCGATTCCGGGTTGAAAAAGCGGAGGAATATCTCCGGGAGAATCCTAGGACTCTCGCAGTATTGTCCGGAGGTCGGGGCGTCGATGAAAAGATCAGTGAGGCTAAGGCTATGGCTGATTATTTGCTTGCTCATGGGATTGAGAGAGAGCGATTGCTTCTAGAAGAGCGCTCTGTCAGCACGGCGGAGAACCTGCGTTTTTCTCTGGAGCTTCTTCCTGACAGGAAACAAAAAATTGGAATTGTCACAAATAATTTCCATATTTTTCGAAGCGTTGCAATCGGCAGAAAGTTAGGCTGTGAGAAGATCTGGGGGCTTGCGGCTCCGTATCCGTCTTGGAAATTGCTTTGGTACAGTTTCAGGGAAGTTCTTGCGATTGTTAAGGATAAGATTGTGGGAAATTGGTAGTTGACAAAGAGAGTTCAAGTGTTATAATTGGTACAAAATAAAGGAAATGCGTGGAAGAGACGAGTAGGATAGACAGAGATTACAGAGAGGGATATATTTGGTGGAAGTGTCCTAATGGAAGTCTTTCTGAAGACCAGCTCTGAGTGGCCCTAATCCGGCCCGGTGATTCCGTTATCATCAGAAAGTGGTTAGAGCCTGGGCAGTTTTCTGCCTGTCTGACAATAAGGGTGGAACCGCGGGAATATGAGAGCCCGTCCCTTGCGTTTATGCAAGGGGCGGGTTTTTGTGTTGCAGGAAAGAATTGTCACATTAATGCATGAAATTTTTTCTTGTAACACAAATATTCCGTACGATCAGACATTGGCGGCATTTCTAACAAAAGAACAATGTCAGATAGATCTGACAAAAATAAAGAAAAGAAAGGAAAGATGATTATGATTATCACATTAAAAGATGGTTCTGTAAAAGAATATTCTGACAACAAAACAATCTATGAAATCGCCTATGATATCAGTGAAGGACTGGCCAGAGCTGCCTGTGCAGGTGAGGTGGACGGGCAGATCAAGGACTTGAGAACTGTTTTGAACAAGGATTGCACTTTAAATATACTGACTGCCAATGATGAGAAAGGTTTGGCAGCCCTGAGACACACAGCTTCCCATGTACTGGCGGAGGCGGTAAAGAGGCTGTATCCCCACGCCAAAGTGGCCATCGGACCGTCCATTGATACGGGATTTTATTATGACTTTGAGTGCGAGCCATTTTCCCAGGAGGACTTGGATAAAATTGAACAGGAAATGAAGAAGATTGTCAAAGAAGGGGCCAAAATCGAGCGGTATACAATGCCTAGAGAAGAGGCGATCGCCTATTTTAAAGAGAAAGAAGAGCCCTACAAGGTGGAATTGATCGAGGATCTTCCAGAGGATGCTGAGATTTCATTCTACTCCCAGGGAGGCTTCACAGATTTGTGTGCAGGCCCGCATCTGATGAGCACCAAAGGAGTCAAGGCATTTAAACTGCTTTCCTCTTCAGGAGCTTATTGGAGAGGCGATGAGAAGAGACAGATGCTGACCAGAGTCTATGGAACTGCTTTTGGCAAAAAGGATGAATTAAAAGCTTATTTAGAGCAGTTAGAGGAGGCAAAAAAGCGTGACCACAACAAGCTCGGAAGAGAGATGGAGCTGTTTACTACGGTAGATGTGATTGGTCAGGGGTTGCCTTTGCTGATGCCAAAAGGAGTCATTATTTTAAAGGAATTACAGCGTTGGATTGAGGATTTAGAGGATAATGAGTGGGGATATATCCGTACGAAGACTCCATTGATGGCAAAGAGTGACTTGTATAAGATTTCTGGACATTGGGACCATTACAAAGATGGAATGTTTGTACTTGGGGATGAGGAGAAAGATAAAGAGGTCTATGCTCTGCGGCCTATGACCTGCCCATTCCAGTACTATGTGTACAAGGCCAGCCAGCACAGCTACCGAGAGCTGCCTTTGCGTTACAGCGAGACTTCTACTTTGTTTCGAAATGAGGACTCCGGGGAAATGCATGGACTTACCCGTGTACGTCAGTTTACAATCACGGAGGCGCACTTGATCACGCGTCCAGATCAGATCGACGAGGAGTTTAAAAAGTGTGTGCAGCTTGCGAAGTTCGTGCTTACGACTCTGGGACTGCAAGACGATGTGACCTATCGTTTGTCCAAATGGGACCCGAATAATACGGAAAAATATATCGGAGATGCTCAATACTGGGAGACCTCTCAAAATAAGATGAGAGAACTTTTAAATGAGCTAGAGCTGGACTTTGTGGAGGCTGACGGTGAGGCAGCATTCTATGGTCCAAAGCTGGATATTCAGGCTAAGAATGTATATGGAAAAGAAGACACCATGATTACGATTCAGCTGGATTTTGCACTGGCAGAACAGTTCCATATGTACTATATTGATGAGAACGGAGAGAAGAAGATGCCGTTTATCATCCATCGGACCAGTATGGGCTGCTATGAGAGAACTCTGGCATGGCTGATTGAAAAATACGCGGGACTATTCCCGACTTGGCTGTGCCCGGAACAGGTACGTGTACTGCCGATCTCTGAAAAGTATCTGGACTATGCGAACCAGGTAAACGCACAGCTGAAGGCAAACGGCATTCGTAGCAGTGTGGATGATCGTTCAGAAAAGATCGGATATAAAATTCGTGAGAGCCGTCTGCAAAAAGTACCTTATATGTTAGTCGTCGGAGCCAAAGAAGAGCAGGAAGAAAAAGTATCTGTGCGCAGCCGTTATCTAGGCGATGAGGGAATGAAAGATCTGAAGAGCTTCATTGATCATATCTGTGAGGAGATTCGCACAAAAGAAATCCGTAAGATTGAAGTTGAGAACTAGAAGAGAAAGGATGAAAAAATGTTGCAATCACTGACAGAGCCGCTAAAACTGCGTAGGACTGTGCTAGGGGAAGGTATCCCTAAAATCTGTGTTCCGCTGACGCAAAACAATACGGAGAGCCTGTTGAGAGAAGTCGGTGAAGTTGTAAAAAGGCAGCCGGACTTGATTGAGTGGAGGGCCGATTTCTTTGAAGAGCTCATGGAATTTGGAGAGGTGGAGAAATGTCTATCTGTGCTCCGCGACAAATTGGGACAAATTCCGCTGATTTTCACTATTCGCACATCAGCAGAGGGCGGAAAAAGGGATATTTTGACGGAAGATTATGTAAACATTCTGAAAAGTGTGTCAAAATTAGGTATGGCAGACTTAATAGACGTGGAATTATTTCTCGATGAGAAGAGAATGAAAGAACTGATAAATTCGATTCACAGCCATGATTGTAAAGTCATTGCTTCCAATCATGATTTTCATTCTACTCCCAGCAAAGAAGAGCTAGTCCGAAGAATGAGAGCTATGGATGGAGCAAATGCAGATGTATTAAAGTTGGCTGTGATGCCTGAGAATTTTGACCATGTATGTAGTTTACTGAAAGCTACTAGGGAGATGGTACAAGAGTATACCAGCCGTCCGGTGGTGACGATCTCCATGTCAGAGAAGGGAAGAGTGAGCCGATATTCGGGAGAAGTCTTCGGCTCCTGTATGACTTTTGCAGCGGTCACAGGTGAGTCGGCTCCTGGTCAGGAAGCAATTGAAGATGTGCGCCGGGCACTGAAGTTTTATCATGAAAATTTTGCATGAGTCTTTGATGTTCTGCTGACGAAAAAGAATGTTTATAAAGTGACATAAGATAGAAAAATAAAGTCGGTACGTGTCGAAAATTTTTTGCTCTCGGCACTGTAGTTTTGACAAATTTAGAACCCCCTATCACCTATAATGTACTCACTTACCAAAGTGAGAGACATACAGGTCGTAGGGGGTTTTTTGTGTATTATGAAATATATTTGGATGCGGTTTTTGTTACGAATCTCGTCATGGACTACATTTTGCTGCGCCTGACTTGCAGATTGCTGGATTGGAAAATCAGTCCTCTGCGAAGCCTTTTAGGGGCAGCTGTGGGAGCTCTTGGAGCCTGTGTGTTTTTAATGTTGCCCATGGATGGCTATTTACCAGGTACCATTTTGTTTCAGGGGTTGTTGGCTCTGGGAATGGTGCGAATAGGATGTGGAGCAAAAACAGGAAGTATGCTTATGCGGGCATTGATAGCGCTGTATCTTACAGCGTTTTTATGTGGAGGTTTTTGGGAAGTTATGTCTACTGACAGGGGTATCGGCCTGAAGACTTTTTTGATTTTTGCCCTGGTGACTTATCTGGTCTTCACTTGCATTTCCATAGGATATGAGTATTTTCAGATACGAATTAGGAATGTCTATCCGGTGACTCTTGAGGAGGGAGGGCGCAAGATTTCTCTCTATGGACTCTATGACACAGGGAATCAGTTAGAGGATTCTCTGAACAGAAAACCAGTCAGTGTGATAGATAGATGTACTTTGGAGCAGCTGTTGGAAACGGAACTGACAGAACTGCTGGAGTGCGTGCAGAGAACATCAGGGGAGCGAGAGAGTACAAAACTGCCGAGACTTCGCCCGCATTTTTTACCTTACTGCGGAATTAGCGGAAAGGGAATCTTATTGGCAGTGACTGTGGAGAATTTATTCATACATACGCCCAGGGAGATAATTCATATTTCAAATCCGGTGATTGCCGTGTCGACGGAAGAATTTGCTTTGGGGAAAAAGTATCAGATGATCATAAATTCTAAGTTGATAAAAAATTAGATTAGGAGGGGTCACATCTATGAATACAAGGTTAGCAGCAAATTACTATCCGGTTTCCATTTTCTCCAGGTTTTCCAGCATGGTATGGCCGAGAACCAGAGAAGTTTATTATATTGGCGGTGCTGACGTGCTGCCTGCACCGCTGGATGCGCAGCAGGAAGAAAAAGTGATACAGAAGCTGGGCACAGAACAGGAAAAAGAGGCGAAGGCTCTGCTGATTGAACATAATTTGCGTCTCGTGGTGTATATTGCGAAAAAGTTTGATAACACCGGGGTCGGTGTGGAGGATTTGATTTCTATCGGAACTATTGGCTTAATCAAAGCGATCAACACGTTTAATCCTGTGAAAAAGATTAAACTGGCGACCTATGCCTCGCGGTGTATAGAAAATGAGATTTTGATGTATCTGAGAAGGAACAGCAAGACGAAGATGGAGGTGTCTATAGATGAACCTCTGAATGTGGATTGGGATGGGAATGAGCTTTTGCTCTCGGATATTTTAGGTACAGATGAGGATGTGATCTCTAGAGGAATCGAGGACGAAGTGGAGAGAGATCTGCTGGGAAACGCGATCAGCAAGCTAAGCCCGAGGGAGCAGACCATTGTCACGTTGAGATTTGGACTTCATTCTGTGGACGGGAAAGAAAAGACTCAGAAGGAAGTCGCTGATTTGCTGGGAATTTCCCAGTCTTATATTTCCAGATTGGAAAAAAGAATTATGAAGAGACTAAAAAAAGAGATTGTAAAATATGAGTGAGACAGTTTGCAGACGGCCGCTAAGCGGCCGTTAAAATTTTCATGCCCCTGTATTTTTTCAGGGGAACATGGTATGATGAAAATAGAACAGATTACCCGACCTTATGAGAGAGAACAGGAGAACGAAAGATGCGGTATCGGCTAAAAGAGAAGTTAATTCCCGTGCAGTCGGAGGATAAATTGCGGGAAGATGAACTTTTGGTAGAACTTTTGAGTGTGGAGGAGTATCGGAGAGCGCGCAAGGAAAAAGCGGCAGATTACCGTTTGCTGCAGAGCCTTGAAGTTTTGCAGTATTGTAAGGTGGATATGCTGAAAGACTGCATGATAGGAACTTTTGTGATTCCTTCCAAGCAGGACTTGTTGGGCAGTACGGAGGGCTTTGGCTTTTATCTGGATAAGTATAGAATTACTTTTGTGGGGGATGAGGAGTATGTTTTAAAGATTCTTTGTTATCTGGAGCAGAATCAAGTGTGGGAGTCTGCCGGAATACACCACTTTTTGTTTACATTCATCGAATATTTGATTCATGATGAGATTCGTTTTTTGCAAAAGTATGAAGAGAGACTCACGGATTTAGAAGAATGTCTGACCCAGGGAAAAGGACGGGATTCGGATATTTCCAGAAAGATTCTGCATGTACGCAGAGAACTTCTTCGCCTAAATTCTTATTATAATCAATTGATGGATATGAGCGATACGATGATTGAGAACTATAATCGGTTGTTGGACGAGGAAGACCGGGTTTTGTTTCAATTGCTGTCGGGGAGGCTTTCGCGTCTGTCTTCTCATGTCAAAAATCTCAGGGACTATGCGCTTCAAATACGTGAGATGTACCAGACACAAAATGAAGTGCATCAAAATGAAGTGATGCAGCTACTTACTGTGGTGACTGCTATTTTTATGCCGCTGACTTTGATTACAGGCTGGTATGGAATGAACTTTATTCATATGCCGGAGTTGGCTTGGAAATATGCGTATCCGGTTACCGCTCTGGTGGGAGTGGTATTGGTGATACTGGAAATTTTATATTTCTGGAAGAAAAAATGGTTTTAGAGATTAGAATTCAAGGAGATACGGATGAAAAATTATCAAATCACGGAGTGGTGTCATCACTTTTGGAGAGAGCAGATTCGACCGGGAGATCTCTGTATTGATGCCACCATGGGAAATGGAAAAGACACGCAGGTACTGTGTGAGCTGACGGGGAAAGGTGGCAAAGTGTTAGCTTTCGATATTCAGGAGTGTGCGCTTCAGGCGACGAGAGAGCGTCTGAGGCAGGCGGGTGTCCCGGAGAACTATGAGCTATACTGCAGATCTCATGTTCACATGGATGAGTATGCGAAAGAGGGAAGTGTAAGCTGCATTGTGTTCAATCTGGGCTATCTGCCAGGGGGAGATCACAGTAAGGCGACGAGAGCCGAGAGCAGTATAGAGGCGATTGAGCAGGGATTGAGACTGCTGAAGAAAGGTGGGTTGATGAGTCTTTGCATTTACAGTGGAGGAGACAGCGGGTATGAAGAGAAGGATGGTGTGCTGGCGTATCTGAGAACTTTGGATAGCCAAAGATATCTGGTGATATGCTCAGAGTACTATAATCGTCCAAATCATCCGCCAATTCCAGTATTGATTGTACGATTGTGAGAGAAAGAGGTGAAAGAATATGCTGGAGAATTGGGCTGTGCCGCAAAAACCGGAGCGGGAGGAGATAAAACTTCGGTTGAGAACAGCAAAAGAGAGACTTTCTAAACAGCAGATGTGTCTGAAAGAACATGGACTTCCGGTACTGGTGCTGATGGAAGGCTGGGGTGCTGCAGGAAAAGGAAGCCTGATCGGTAAAATTATAAAGAATATAGATCCGCGCTTTTTCAAGGTGGCTACGATGGAAAATATAGGAGATCAGGAGGACAGGTATCCATTTTTACACCGTTATTTTGTGCAGATACCGGAAGCAGGAAAATTTACTTTTCTGGATTCGGGATGGATGAATGAAATCTGCATGGGAAGAGCGAGAAAAGAGTTGGATTCCAAAGAGTATGCCAAGAAAGTGGAGAGTGTCCAAAGGTTTGAGCGCCAGCTGGTGGATAATGGATATTTGGTGATGAAATTTTTCTGTCACATCAGCCGTGAAGAACAAAAAAAGAGAATGGATAAACTCAGTGAAAAAAAGGATACCAGGTGGCGTGTCAGCGAAGAGGATGTCTGGCAGAATAAACATTATAAGAGGTGTCTGAAGATCTTTGACAATTATCTAAGAGATGCGGATTCCCCTGTGTTTCCATGGTATCTTGTCGATGCGTCTTGCGAAAAGTGGGCACAGTTACAGATATTAGAGGCGCTGTGTCGTGGAATTGAGATCGCGATGGAAAATAGAAAACGTGCCGTTTTGATACCTCAGAATGTCTTTTCCTTGAAAAAGATGCCTCAGTTAAGCGAGGTTGGATTGGGGAAAAAAGTATTAAGCGAGAGCGATTACCGCAGACAGCTAAAGCCGCTTCAAGATCGTCTGAGAGCTCTTCATAACCGACTGTACCGCAAGCAGGTTCCTGTGGTGATCTGCTATGAGGGGTGGGATGCGGCAGGAAAGGGTGGAAATATCAAGAGGATTACAGAGGCTTTAGACCCTAGAGGGTTTGAGGTACATCCGATTGCCAGCCCGGAACCCCATGAAAAAGCGCGGCACTATCTGTGGCGCTTTTGGACTAGATTACCCAAGACAGGGCATATCGCGATTTTTGACCGTACCTGGTATGGAAGAGTGATGGTAGAGCGTCTGGAAGGGTTTTGCAGTGAGAACGACTGGCAGAGAGCCTACAATGAAATCAATGAATTTGAGAGAGAGCTTTTCGACTGGGGAGCAGTGATCCTGAAATTCTGGGTGCAGATTGACAAAGAGACGCAACTGGAGCGGTTTCAGGCTCGACAGAATACTCCAGAGAAACGATGGAAGATTACGGAGGAAGACTGGAGAAACCGGGAAAAATGGGATGCGTACGAGAATGCAGTGAATGAGATGCTGGAAAAGACCAGTACGCAGTATGCGCCATGGTATATCCTGGAATCTGTGGATAAAAAGTATGCGAGAATTCAGGCACTTAAGATTGTCATTGAGGAATTGGAGAGAGTGTTAGAGTAAAAAGTCAAGGGCTTATATTTTTTATATTTTTCTGAGAATCGTATATTTCTATTTTATTGTGAGAATCATTTTATTAGGAAGACGAGATAGGAGGATTCTTGCGATGGCATTGAATAAAGTAGAGATATGCGGAGTGAATACGGCGAAGCTGCCCATTTTAAGCAATGAAGAGAAAGAGGAACTATTTCGAAGAATTAAACAGGGAGATCAGCAGGCAAGAGAGGAGTACATCAAGGGAAACTTGAGGCTGGTCCTGAGCGTGATTAAAAGATTTTCCAATAGCAATGAAAATGCGGATGACCTTTTTCAGATTGGCTGTATCGGCCTGATTAAAGCGATTGACAATTTTGATACTACCTTGGATGTGAAATTTTCCACCTATGCAGTCCCTATGATTATTGGAGAGATTCGCCGGTATTTAAGGGATAACAATTCCATACGTGTCAGCCGATCTTTGAGGGATATTGCCTATAAGGCCATTTATGCCAAGGAGCGGATCGTCAAAGAAGAGCTGAAAGAACCGACAATTGAAGAGATTTCCAAGGAAATCGGAATTGAAAAAGAAATGATTGTCTACGCCTTGGATGCAATTCAAAATCCAGTTAGTCTGTTTGAACCGGTGTACACAGAAGGGGGAGATGCTCTGTATGTGATGGACCAGATCAGTGACAAGAAGAACAAAGAGGAGCACTGGGTGGAAGAGCTCTCCTTGAGAGAAGCGATGGACCGTCTGGGAGAAAGGGAGAAACATATCATTGATTTGAGATTTTATGAAGGCAAGACGCAAATGGAAGTGGCACGAGAAATTGGAATTTCTCAGGCTCAGGTGAGTAGATTGGAAAAAAATGCCTTGAAGACTATGAGGACTTATCTGCGCAGTTAAAGTAATGTTTGCAGCTTTTTTTCCCTCTAAAGATGTGTTATGATAAATGCGATGGGGTATTAGAAATATCTGTAAATATCAGAGACATCAGGAGGAAAAAATGGGGATTTTAAAAAACTTATTCGGCGTTTCAAAAGAGAAGCCGGAGTATGAGAGAAAACCAGAGATCAGCGCGGAAAATCCTGACTTTGCCACCAGATCTGTCTTGGCGGATCTGCAAAAACAATTGGGGAAAGAACCAAGGGATTGTAACAGTGAGGATTTTGCGGGAATCAAAGAAATATGGGTAGCTGGTATTTGGGAGGGAGAACTTCAGAGACTGTTTTTGGAAGAACTAAAATTATTTCCGAATTTAGAGAAGATTCGTTTTACCGATGTCTCTTTTCATCCCAGAGATATGTATCATTTACGGCAAAACAAGAACAAAAAGGTTCATACACTGATTTTTGAGAGATGCTATTTTGAGGATGCACTCAGGCTGAATGACATCTATAAGCGATTTGAGGTTGTAGACTGCAAATATAAAAAGGATGGACGGTTCTGGGGAAATTATCCGAATCTGAGAGAGCTGGCGTTTAGAGGGACTACTGGGGAGAATCTGGACGGCCGTTTTCTGGCTAAGCTGGTCAATCTTACGTATTTGGAAATCAGCGGTATTGGAATGAAAGACTGCGGCTGTCTGGAACAACTGAAGTCATTGGAGAGGCTTAAGGTTTATGACTCCAACGTCACCTGCGAGGAAATTTTAAACTGCGAAGCCTTAAAGCAGGTGGCCGCGTGGGAACCATTATACCGGGAGTTAGTCTGTGAGAAGGAGAGAGGGACGACCAAGCTGGAACTCAGTTTGGCGGAAAGTCCGTTCGAAATATAGATACAAACGGCAGATATAAAATCTGCCGTTTTTGTTATGTTCCAGGAAATACTTTGTTACGCTAATGCGTGAAAACTGTTTCCTAGAATATAGATGCTCCGTGATGCACACAAACTGCTTTAAACAGCAGCTTGGCGCGAGTATGTCTCGGGATTTTTGTACAAAATGTATAAAAACACCTCGTGGGATATTGGGAGGGATGAACTGTAACGTCGATTTTATATATCTGAAAAATATGAGGGATACAGTTGCTTTTTGTCCGAAATATGATATAATAGCCCATGAAATGAATAATATGCAAAATAGGATTTCATGCGTCAAGTGTTCAGTGGATGGGGAGTTGCCGCCGAAACGAAAAGTACGTCTTACGATATGAGGTCCGCACCCGTTGCGACAATATAAGATAAGATTTCATCTCATATTGTGTAGGGATATTTTTCGACATATGTTCTATCACAATGGAGATTTTTTTTTGCTAAATTTACAGTATTATTGCAACAGCATCGCTAGAAAGCAAAAGTGCTCACAGATTTTATAACCATAGAGCAGTCTCCAAAAAATTATCTGTCAAGTGAGTTTCAGGAAACAAAGGAAGAAAAGGAGGTCGTTTTTTTGGTTGACAAACAGAAGGTAGAACAGGCAGTCCGCCTGTACCTGGAAGGAATTGGAGAAGATGTAAACCGTGAGGGTCTGCTGGACACCCCATCCCGCATTGCCCGCATGTGTGAGGAAATATACGGAGGTCTGGACCAGGACCCGGGAGTCTACCTGGAAAAACAGTTTACAGTAGACAGCAATGAAATGGTGATCGAGAAGGATATTACTTTTTACTCCACCTGTGAGCATCATTTGCTGCCGTTTTTTGGAAAGGCGCACATCGCCTACATTCCGAATGAGAAAGTGACAGGCTTAAGCAAACTGGCGAGAGCTGTGGAGGTATACGCTAGAAGACCACAGATACAGGAAAAGATGACCGTGCAGATTGCGGATGCGCTGGAGAAATACCTGAATCCAAAGGGTGTGATGGTTATGCTGGAAGCAGAACACACCTGTATGACTATGAGAGGAATCAAAAAGCCAGGGACGAAGACTGTGACCAGTGTCACCAGGGGAGAATTCAAAGGAAACTATGAATTGCAGAAGATGTTTTTGCAGATGGTAAAAGACTAATGGATTGCCTTCAGAAAATTTGGGAACATCCGTTGTACCAGGAGCACTATAGAAAGCTTCAAAAGCTGGAGAGAGAGAGGGAGCTTTGTTGTCACACCTTAGAGCACTTTTTGGATGTGGCGAGGCTGACGTATATCTATGCCTTGGAGGAAGGGCTTTCTGTATCCAGAAAGGTGATCTACGCGGCAGGGTTGCTTCACGATATTGGGAAGGACCTTCAGTATACTGATGGAATTCCTCATGAGGAGAGCAGTGCGCAAATTGCAGCGCGTATTTTGCCGGACTGTGAGGTTTCTCGAGAAGAGCAGGAGATCATAGTAGATTTGATACTTACACACCGCAAGAAAAAAAAGGCGTGCAAGGCGAGGTTGAATGAGTTGTTTTATAAGGCAGACAAAGGTTCTAGGAACTGCCTAATCTGTCCGGCAAGCTCGCAGTGCAGTTGGTCGGATGAAAAAAAGAATTTAAAGATACATTATTAGGGGGCGCAGAAAATGAAAATTGGAAACCGTGAATTCGATGTGAATCATAAAACCTATATCATGGGAATTTTAAATGTGACACCGGATTCTTTTTCAGATGGTGGAAAATGGAATCAGAAGGACGCGGCGCTGGCTCATGTAGAGAGCATGCTTCAAGACGGCGCGGATATCATCGATGTGGGTGGGGAATCAACCCGTCCAGGGTTCGCGCAGGTGGACGCCCAGGAGGAGGCATCCAGAGTTCTGCCGATGATAGAGGAAATCCGCAGACGTTTTGATGTGCCGATCTCTGTGGACACGTATAAGGCTTCGGTCGCCGAGCAGGCAATCCAGGCAGGGGCGGATTTGGTCAACGATGTCTGGGGGCTGAAAAAGGACCCTGCTATGGCAGGTGTGATTGCGAAGCATGGAGTCGCCTGCTGCCTGATGCACAATAAAAAGGAAGCGGTGTACGACAATTTCCTGGTAGATATGCTCCATGAGACCCAGGAATGTGTAAATCTGGCAAGGGCTGCGGGGGTTCAAGCAGACAGAATCATTGTGGACCCCGGCGTGGGCTTTGGAAAGGACTATGAGATGAACCTTCTCACAATCCGCAGGTTAGATCTCTTTCGGGAGCTGGGATATCCGGTTCTTCTAGGTACGTCCAGGAAATCGGTGATTGGCCTTACATTGGATTTACCCACTTCTGAGCGAGTGGAGGGAACGCTGGCCACGACAGTGATGGGAGTGATGAGCGGCTGTGCTTTTGTCAGAGTCCACGATATCAAAGAGAACAAACGGGCGATCATGATGACGGAAGCGATTCTGGGAAAATAGGGATAGAAAGAAGGCTGCTGTACAGAAGAATGGCTGTCGCCGCGGGAGCGGATGCCAAAATCTGTGCGGCGGTCTTTTACTGTATAAGCTCTTGGATAGCGGCTGTGCAATGCACGGGGCAATCCGCAGCTTATACTTTTTGGAGGCGCTGCCGGCAAAAGCGGTGCTGTGTGCCGGTGGCACGCGTCTAGCACGGACTGTAGCAGAGCGAAGACCTGCCGTGCTCGCGCGGGAAAAATTTTAAATAGACGGGAGAAAATCATGGATAAAATAATGATTGACGGACTGGAAATTTTTGCGAACCACGGGGTATTTCCTGAGGAAAATAAGCTGGGGCAAAAATTCGTGATCTCTGCGGTCCTGTGGACGGACACGAGGCCGGCAGGGTGCAGCGACGATTTGAATCAGTCCATAAACTACGGTGAGGTGAGTCAGAGGATAACGGAGTTTGTGCAAAAAAATACATTTCAACTGATAGAGACTGTGGTGGAGCGGCTGGCGGAGGAATTGTTGTTGACCTATTCGGAGCTTATAAAAATACAGTTGAAAATTGAGAAGCCGTGGGCGCCGGTGGGACTGCCTCTTCGCACCGTCGGTATCGAGATTGTACGGGGATGGCATACGGCTTACGTGGCTTTTGGTTCTAATATGGGAGACAAAGAGGGGTACGTAAACGCATCCATTGAGGGATTGCGCCAGACGAAAGGCTGCAAAGTGGAGGCTGTGTCAGATTTTCTGGTGACGGAGCCCTACGGCGGAGTGGAGCAGGATGAATTTTTAAACGGCGTGCTGAGGCTGCGCACCTTGCTGTCTCCCCAAGAACTGCTGGAACGTCTTCATGAGTTGGAGCAGGAGGCAAAAAGAGAGCGAATCGTTCGTTGGGGTCCGCGCACCTTGGACTTGGATATCTTGTTTTACGACGACTGTGTGATTGATACAGAGGAACTTCACATTCCCCATATCGACTTGCAGAATCGGGATTTTGTGCTAAGGCCGATGAATCAGATTGCGCCTTATCTGCGGCATCCAGTTTTGAATCAGACGATCTCTCAGCTCTGGGAAAACCTGTGTCGGCAGTAGGAGGAGTCTATGAGAGAAAAATTAAAAAAGATACAAGGCGTGGTCTTTGACATGGACGGACTGATGTTTGACAGTGAACGGATTGTCCAGCATGCGTGGAATGTGGCTGGGCGTCAGATGGGCTATGGAGATTTGGGCTATGAAAATATGTGTCATACCATCGGTTTTAATGTGGTGCGCAGACAGGAATACTTTCTGAAAAAATATGGACAGAATTTTCCCTTTGAAGAGTTTAAAGAGAGGTACAGAGAGGCCTATGCAGCCTATGTAAAGGAGCATGGGGTGCCGGCCAAGAAAGGGCTGCATGAGCTTTTGAGGGTACTGAAAAATAGAGGGATTCCCATGGCGATTGCCACCTCCTCTAGCCCGGCACATGCCAGGGGAAATGTGGAAAAAGAGGGGATTGGAGATTATTTTGTCGGGATGATTACCGGTGATATGGTGACAGAGGGAAAGCCTTCTCCTGAGATTTATCAGAAGGCATGTGAACTTTTGGCAATAGAGCCCTCCAAAGCCTTGGCACTAGAAGACTCTCTTCACGGTATCCAGGCGGCTCACAAAGCGGGGATGGTGACTGTCATGGTACCGGATTTAGTTCAGGATTCCGGGTTGATAGATGGAATTTTGGATGGGAAGGCGGAGTCGCTGTTGGAAGTCGCGCAGTGGATGGAAGGAGAGAGCTGATGGACAGTAAAGTAAAATGTGTGGCCCTGGATTTAGATGGAACTCTGCTCTCGGATGAAAAGAAGGTATCTGAGGAGAACCGGGAGGCGCTGATGCGGGCTGCAGAAAAAGGGGTACATATCGTGATTGCCAGCGGACGGGCCTATACGTCCTTGCCAAAAGAAGTGTTGCAGATACCTGGAATCGAGTACGCGATCACTTCGAACGGTGCGAAAATCTATCATGTTCTGACCAGAGAATGTGTGCGGGACACTCGGATGACGGCTGCCTCTGTGGAAAAAATTCGCCGGCAAGTAAAAGGGATGGGAATGGCAGAGGAAATCTTTGTGGACGGACAGCCGTATGCTATGGCAGCCTATGTGAAAGACCCTGTTGCCTATGGTATTGAAAAGCATGCGGTTTCCTACATCCAGACGACGCGGGTGCCGGTGACAGATGTGGAAGAGTTTTTTCAGATTCATGCAGGAGAACTAGAATGTCTGGACTATATCTTGAAGGATGTGACGAAAAGAGATGAGATTTGGAGACTTTTAGAGGAGACAGTGCCGGATATCTATGTCACCTCTTCCATGCCCAACAGGTTGGAGATCTCCCACAAGGATGCCGGAAAGCGTGCAGCCTATGAGTGGCTGTTGGGACAGCTTCAGATTCCACCTGCGCAGGCAGCCGCGTTTGGGGATGCGGACAATGACTGGGAGATGTTGGATTTCGTGGGGTACGGAATCGCCATGGAGAATGCGACAAAACGCTGTAAAAAGGCAGCTCGGGCTGTGACTAAGAAGAATACGCAGTCAGGGGTGGCTTATGGCTTTTCGACTTACCTTTGCATATAGAACGGCTGTGAAAAACAATTGGCATCAGAAAGGAAAAAAGAATGAAACCAACAATGAAAAGAGTCGCAGCGATTCATGATCTGTCCGGATTCGGAAGGGCTTCGCTGTGTTCTATTATTCCCACGCTTTCAGCTATGGGTGTGCAGGTCTGTCCGGTTCCCACTGCGATTTTGTCTACGCACTCCGGGGATTTTGAAAATTATACCTTTCAGGACCTGACAGATACGATTCCGGCTTATATGGCCCACTGGAAACAGTTGGGACTTGAGTTTGACTGCATATATTCCGGCTTTTTGGGCTCTCCTAAACAGACCCAAATCGTGGCGGATATCTTTGATGATTTTGCCACCGAGGACACTTTGGTGGTGGTGGACCCTGTGATGGGAGACAATGGGGATTTGTACAGCTCAATTCCGGAAACTATGATTCCACAGATGCGTAAGCTCATAGGCAAGGCGGATATTATTGTTCCCAATTACACGGAGGCGGCGATGCTTCTGGGAAGGGAGATGGAAAGGCAGCAGACGGACGAGGAACTAAAAGAATGGTTAAGGGAACTGGCGGATTTAGGACCAGGCACTGTGATGATTACGAGTGCGCCGGATATGGAAAAACCGGAGATGATGAATGTGATTGCCTATGAGAGAGAGAGCGGAACTTACTGGAAAGTAGCGAGTAGGCTGCTGCATGATTACTATCCGGGAACCGGAGATGTCTTTGCCAGTGTCTTGATTGGTTCATTGCTCAGAGGGGAGAGTCTGCCGGAAGCGATTGATTGGGCGGCTCAGTTTGTCTCCCAGTGTATCAAAGTTAGTAGCGGATACGACTATGAGCGCAGAGATGGAGTGCAGTTGGAGCGGGTGCTTCCGCTGCTTCACCAAGATCATCTGGTAAATGGATATGAGCGTTTTTGAATATGAGGTTGTGGGATTTTTTATAGAGGCAATGGAGTGAGAACAAGATTGGCGGTGGCAGAATAATTGTGGTTCTTTTGGAATCTCAGAAAAAGGCTTTACTTCTTTTTTTTTCTTATATATAATAGGGCATGGATGATTTCTGGTATAAGGTGAAGGACAAGAGTCCGCACCGACTGGGAGCGGCAGTGGCTGCTGCTGATTTGCAAGTGACAAAGCGTAGAAAGGAAGAAAAAGCATGGGCGGAATTTTTGGAGTAGCTTCAAAGGAAAACTGCACGTTGGACCTATTTTTTGGAATTGACTACCACTCTCATCTGGGAACGAGGAGAGGTGGTATGGCCGTATACAATAAAGAGAAAGGCTTTGACCGGGCAATTCACAACATTGAGAATTCTCCGTTTCGTACGAAATTTGAGAGAGATGTGGACAGCCTGGAGGGTAATCTGGGAATCGGCTGTATCTCAGACAACGAACCGCAGCCTTTGATGGTGCAGTCTCACCTGGGCAGTTTTGCGATCACGACTGTCGGAAAGATCAATAACATGGAACAGCTGATTGAACATTCCTACAAGAATGGGTGTACACACTTTTTAGAGATGAGCGGTGGAAGTGTCAATCAGACGGAGATGGTGGCATCTTTGATTAACCAAAAGCAGACTCTGGTGGAGGGGATTCAGTATGCTCAGGAATTGATTGATGGTTCCATGACGCTTCTGATTATGACTCCAAGCGGACTGTATGGGGCCAGAGATCTGATGGGAAGAACACCTTTGATCCTCGGTAAGAAGGAAGGCGCTTGCTGTGCTTCTTTTGAAAGTTTTGCCTTTGGAAATCTAGGATATGATACGCTTCGGGAATTGGGACCAGGAGAGATCGTATATATCACTCCTGACGGGGCGGAGACTCTGGTGCAGCCGAAAGATAAGATGAAAATCTGTTCTTTCCTGTGGGTGTATTATGGATATCCCACCTCTACCTACGAGGGAGTCAATGTGGAGGAGATGCGCTATAAGTGTGGGGATATGTTGGCTCGAAGAGACGCAGAGAAAGTACATCCTGACATTGTGGCGGGAGTTCCGGACTCTGGCATTGCCCATGCGGTGGGCTACGCGAACCGTTCTGGAATTCCGTTTGCTCGTCCTTTTATCAAATATACTCCTACCTGGCCGAGATCTTTTATGCCGACTCAGCAGAGCCAGAGAGATTTGATTGCGCGTATGAAATTGATTCCGGTACATGAGTTGATTCGTGGAAGGAGCCTGTTGTTGATTGACGATTCTATTGTCCGTGGCACGCAGCTTCGGGGAACCACCGATTTTTTGTATCACAGTGGAGCGAAGGAGGTTCATATCCGGCCGGCATGTCCGCCATTGATGTACGGGTGTAAGTATTTGAATTTCTCCAGGTCAAAATCAGAGATGGATTTAATCACCAGACAGGTAATCCTGAAGCGGGAGGGCGAGCTTCACTATGAAGATAAGCTGGAAGATTACGCGAACCCAGATTCCCAGAACTATAAAGAGATGTTAGAGGATATACGCCAGGAACTACACTTTACTTCTCTGAGATACCACCGTCTGGACGATATGATTGAGTCTATCGGCATCTCACCGTGTAAACTGTGTACCTACTGTTGGAATGGAAAAGATTGAGTAGGTACAAAAGACCATGAAAAAAATTCGTCTGGACAAATATCTTGCCGATGCCGGAGCGGGGACACGCAGTGAGGTGAAAAAGTATATCTCGAAGGCACAGGTACAGGTGAATGGAAAAACCGTCTTAAATCCCGCGGAAAAAATCGAACCAGAAGAGGTTGAGGTCTGTTGTCTAGGACAGGTGGTGCATGTGGATAGATACGAGTATTATCTGCTCCACAAACCGGCAGGCTGCGTCAGCGCCACAGAGGACGTAAGAGAGAGGACAGTGATGGAGTTTGTGCCATCCCGGAGAAAAGATCTCTTCCCAGTGGGAAGACTTGACAAGGATACAGAAGGGCTTTTGCTGATTACCAATGACGGGGAACTGGCCCATCGGCTTTTGGCACCTAGAAGACATGTGCCAAAACAGTATTTTGCGCAGATCAAAGGGAAGATGACCCAGGAGGACGCGCAGAAATTTCGGCAGGGAGTCGAAATTGGAGAGAAAAATCCGACGCTTCCAGCTAAGTTGGAGATTCTCTCTGTAGAAAATGGGGAGGAAGGCTGGATATCCTGTATAAATCTGACCATTGAGGAAGGAAAGTTTCATCAGATCAAGAGGATGGTTCAGGCAGTGGGCAAGGAAGTGATCTACCTGAAACGGATCTCCATGGGACCGCTGTATCTGGACGAGAACTTAGAGAGGGGGCAGTGCCGCCCTCTGACAGAAAAAGAGATAGAGTTGCTGAAGAAAGCTGCCACAAAATCTTGAAGGGTTTTGTGGCAGCTTTGTGCGTGATAAGTCCGGTAAAGGGAAAGGAGATCTTTCCCTATCAGATCGTCAATAGTCTGTTCTGTGATAAAAGCGTCCGTTAATATAGTCTGTCTTAATGATGTTGATAAACGCCGAGGGGTCTACTTCTTTTACTTTTTTAATCAATAGCTTTGCTTCCTCCCGAGAGACGACGGAGTACAAAAGAGTCAATTCATCCTGACTGTAACAGCCTTTTCCGGTGAACTGTGTGGCGCTGTGATGGGTGAAATTTTTGATTTCCTCGTAGACCTTGGCAGGGTGTCTGGTTACAATGAACAGGGTATGTTTTTTGTACCTCTGGTGCAGAATTTGAATAGTTTGTGTGCAGGTGAACTGGAAAATGATGGAATAAAGAGCCGCATCCCATCCGAACAGCAGGCCGGCCACCGTCAGTAGCACGGCGTTGCCTGCCAAGATATAATTCCAGATATCCCGTCCACGTTTCTCCGAGACCAAAATCGCGATGAAGTCTGTTCCGCCTCCCGAGGTGTTGCCGATCAGACAGAGACTGGCTGCCAGACCGTTGATCAGACCACCGAAGATACTAATCAGGAGAGGATCGTAGGTGATCGGCTGGCTGGGGATGAAGTCAGTCAAAAGGCTGGTCAGTACCACGACACAGCAGGAGCTGACAGTGAACTTAGGCCCCAGGTACTTAAAGCTGATAAAAGCGGGAATTGCGTTCAAAGGCAGGTTGATGAGACTAAAAGGGATTGCAATTCCAAAAAATTGAGTACCGATCTGCTGAACTAGCAAGGTCACTCCGTTAAAACCGCTGGGGTACAGTCCCCCGGCTCTGACGAAGGTCTTGATATTGACTGCGAAAATAACAGCGGCAATGATCGCGCAGGACATACGCCTTGCCTCGTGCCGCAGATTGACAGAAGAATTTTGCAAAATACTCCTCCCTTCTAGAAAGAAAAGAATCCATCTCTTACTATCAAGATACCTTATATACGAAGGAATGTCTACAACTATATGATTATTTTAAGAGCTGTAAAAAAGCTTCTGTCAGGTGGTCATTCTGTCCTGGAAGCATCAGGCAGAAGCGAAAATAAGTCTCATCCAGAAACGGAAAGGTGGAGCAGTTGCGAATCATCATTTTTTGGCGAATACAGTGGTCAAAAAGCTGCTGTGCATCAATACCTTTTTTCAGAATACGCACTAGGAGGAAATTCGCGCAGCCTGGATATACCTTCACGGAATTCCAAGAGGAGAGTTCCTGATAGATGCGTTCACGCTCGGAATGAATCAGCTCTTTGGTTTTCTGTATATAGGATTCATCTCGAAACATAAACTGGCCGGCGAGTTCAGCGAGACTGTTCACAGACCAGGGGTCTTTTTTCTGATTAATCTCTTGGAGCAGATCTAAGTTGCCTGTAATTGCATATCCCAGCCGCAGGCCAGGGCAGGCGAAAAATTTGGAAGTTCCTCTCAGTATAATTAGATTCGTGTAATAGTTGGTCAAAGACACAGAGGAAATGTCTCTTGGCTCCGGGGCAAATTCCACATAAGTCTCATCGACCATGACGAAAATTCCGTATTGCAGACAGACATCCAGGATTCTGCGCATATTTTTGTTGGTAACTGCGGTGGAGGTAGGATTGTTTGGATTGCACAAGACCAGAAGGTCGAGTCCTTCGTGGAGTTGAGCGCATAATCCTTCCACATCCAAAATAAAATTCTGCTCTTCCTTCAGAGGATAGTAGAGGCTAATACCACCTCCCAACGAGATATCTCTCTCATATTCAGAGTAGGTGGGGCCTAAGATTAAAGCCTTTTGGGGATGTAGAGTCTGGATAAAGTGGGAGATGAGTTCGGTGGAACCGTTGCCTACCAGTACGTATTCTGACTGTGCACCTGTGTAGGCGGCAATCTCGCGCCGAAGCTGTGTGTATTCCCGGTCAGGATAACCGGTGATGACATCCAGATGCCTGGCGAGATGTTCTTTTAGGTTGTCAGATAGTCCCAGTGGGTTGACATTGGCACTGTAGCTTACGAGCTCTTCTTTTTTAATTCCATAGACTTTCTCTATTTTTTCTAAATCACTGCCGTGAAAATGATCTTTGTGTGTTAACATGGTTTTTCTGGGCTCCTTTGTTGCGCAGCTTTCGTTTGTAGTGTATAATTCGATTATAACGTTTCGTAAAAAATAGTCAAGGATGATAGAGGGTAAACTTTGAAAAGAAGAGTAGAACAGATGATAAACGGTAAATTTGAATATGAGGTGCCTAAGCTGATTTTATCACAGGAACGGATTCAGATTCGGACATCCTGCAAGAAAAACAGTCAGGGAGAGATCTATCTGGGTACTAAGGAGAACTGCAAAATTCGGGGTTACGTCAGCTCCTCTCACAGAAGAGTCGTGCCAGAGGTCTCGCAGTTTACGGGAACAGCGGTGAAGATTTCTTATGGAATTGATGTGGAGGGACTGCTGCCCGGAGAGAGCTTTCAGGGACAACTGACGTTTTTGACAAATGTGGGGGAATATCACATTCCTTTTTTTGTTGAGATAGAAACCAATCCTGTGACCAGTACCAGTGGAGAGATTTCTACGCTGGAGGAGTTTGCGAAACTGGCCAGACGGGATTTTCGGGAAGCTTTCCGACTGTTTACGTCGGAGAATTTTCAGCAGGTTTTGAGGGGGGCGACAGAAAAAACTTTTTCACTGTACCAGGGGATGACTCACAATCCAGTCACCTATCAGCACTTGGAAGAGTTTCTGATTAGCGCTGGTCAAAAGGAGCCAGTGAATCTCACGTTGAAAAATGAAAAGGTATCCTTGTATCAGGTGAGAGAATCTCGGCTGGAATCCTTTGAAATTCAGAAAAGTGGATGGGGATTTCTTCGCCTTGAAGTGGAGGCAAGAGGTGATTTTCTGGAAGTCTCAAAACACATGGTGCGTGATGAGGATTTTATTGGAAGTGTTTACCAAGTGGAATATATGATTCACGAATCCCGCCTGAGGAAGGGAAGAAATTTTGGGGAGATTCTCGTAAAAGGACCTTATCAAACCTTGGTCTATCAGGTGATGGTCTCTAGAGACAAAGAGGTGCAGGTGAATATCAGTGCTCTAGAAAAACAGCAGAGAGTCCACCTCTTTCAGACTTATCTGGAATTGAGAACACGGCGGCTGGATTACCGCCAATGGCTGAGTGAGAGCAGAAAAATTTTGAAAACGCTGAAGGACGCAGGCTGTGATTATCCAGATTATCAGATGTATGAGGCGTTTTTGTGCTATCAAAATGAGGAGATTTTGCAGGCTCAGAAAATTTTAAAGCAGTATGAGAATAAATCTTTCACCAAAAAGGATTTAGAATTGGCTGGTGTCTACTTATACTTGTGCCGGTTGACTGGCCTTCTAGGACCGAAAAAAGAGATTGTCCCCAAAATTCGAAGTTTTTATAATCAGAAGGCGGACAGTTTTCTACTGTTGTGGATCTTGTTGCAGGCAGACGAGGAGTACCGGCTCTCGCCCTCGAAATCTCTCTTTATGTTGGAAGAGCAGTATGAGAGGGGCTGTCGAAATCCATTGATGTATCTGGAAGCTTGGCAGCTGGTGGAAAAAGACATCACTTTGCTTAGAAGGCTCAATGGCTTTTGGATTCAGGTGTTTTTGTTCGCAGGAAGACGGGGGCTGCTGACGAAAGAATTGTCCATGCGCCTAGCCTATCTGTCGGGATACCTGAAAAAATTTTCCGGGAGTCTGCATATGGCACTCACAAAGGCCTATGAACAGTTTCCGGAGGACGATACTTTAGAAGCTGTCTGCCGTCATATTATGAAAGGAGAACCCAGGAAGAGCCAATTTTTTCCGTGGTTTTCTCTGGCAGTGGAGCGCGGTCTTAGACTTACAAGACTGTATGAGTATTATATGGAGACGATGGACTGTAGTTATCAAAGACCGCTGCCGCGCACGTTGAAAATGTATTTTTCTTACAACAATAACCTGGGTGATCTAAAGAGAGCTTATATTTATGCCAATGTGATTCAAAATAAGGCTACAGACCCGCAGGCATACAGCAGCTATCAAGAGACGATTCAGCGGTTTGCGAAGAGCAAGATTCTGGAAGGGAAAATGAATGAAAACTATGCGGTGATCTATCAGGAGTGCCTGTCAAAGCCTTGCAGTGGGCAGGAGGCAGAAGGGTTGGCTGGCCAGATGTTCACACACCGGCTTTACTGTGATGATTCGAAGGTGAGAAAGGTGATTGTGCGGCACAGTCAGTTAAAAAATGAGGAGGCATTTCCCTGTGTGGACGGGGTGGCCTATCCGAGAATTTATACCAAGGACGCTGCGATTCTTTTTGAGGATGATAAACAGCGCAGGTACGCATCAACAGTGGAGTACAATTTGACCAGGATGATGGATGAGAAAGAGCTGGCTTTGGTATGCAGACAGTATGAGGTGTGGAAGCCGGGATTTTTGCTGTATATCTGTGAGCAGGAATCAGTCAGCAAAGAGAATTTGGATGTCTGCCAAAGACTACTGGAATCGTCCGAGTTTTCCGAGGCTTATAAAATACAGGTTCGCCGCAGGTTGCTGGATTATTACTCTCAGAACGCCCAGGGGGAAGACTTGGATGATTATCTGAAGCGAGTGGATTTGAAAAAATTTGCGCGGGTGGATAAGACTGCTCTCATGGAAGTTATGATTTCCAGAGGGATGTTCACGAAAGCTTATGAGGTCATGTGCAGCTACGGGCATGAGGGTCTCAGCTTGGAGAGTATGGTCAAGCTGTGCAGCAGGATGATCCTGGAAAAGGACATGGAAGAGGAAGAAGAGCTGGTAGCCCTGGCCGCTCATGTGTTTCAGCGGGGAAAATATGACGAGGCGATTCTCACCTACCTGCTGTATTATTTTGTGGGACCTATGGATGAGTTTTTCAGACTGTGGAACTGTGCCTGCGATTTTCAGACAGACACCTACGGCGTGGAGGAAAAGATTCTCCAATTCTTGATGCTAACCTGGGATTATCGCCGGGAGGGTGCTAGGGTTTTGAAGAACTATATCCAGCAGTCAGGTAAGGAGACCTTGATTTTAGCTTATCTGAATTTTGCATCCTATGGTTTTTTTATCAAGGGATATTCCCTGGACCCATTTTTGGAAGAATGCCTAGAGACAGCTTATCTTAGAAAGTGGAAGATGGACATGGTGTGTAAACTGAGTCTTTTCCAGTGCCTTGTGTCAGTAGAGACCTGGACAGATCAGCAGGAAAAAATCGTCCGTGAACTTTTAGATATGTGCGTTCACGAAGGTTACATGTTCCGATTTTTTGAGAGATTACCGGAGCAGATGAGAAGCCCGTATCAGTTGGACGACAAGGCTTTTGCAGAGTGTAGGACAGCTCAGAGCGCGAAGGTGACACTCTACTATGCGATGGATCACGGATTGGGAAACACTCTGCAATATAAGAGTGAGCCTATCAAAGATAGCTATCAGGGAGTGTTTGTGAAGACATTTACCTTGTTTTATGGGGAGGTCCTTCATTATTATTTTGTCATTCAGTTGAAAGATGAACAGAAGAAAACACAGGAGCGCACGCTGACAGTCGGACACCTTGACATGAACAGTCAGAGTAAGTATCAGCTTTTGAACCAGATGTTAGCAGCGAGGAGGCTTGGCAAAAACCAGGAGATTTTAAGTAAGATGAAAAATTATCTTCGACAGGAACATTTTGTCAAAACGATGTACCGAATAGAGAAGGAATAAAAAATGAATGAGATCAGAGATATTCTTATCGGCGTAGATTTTGGAAGAGAGGTTTCGCAGATTTGCTATTATGACCGGAAGCGCCAGGAGCCTGCGGAGGTATCCATGAAAGTTGGTGCCAATCTTTTTGAAAACTCTACCTGCGTCTGCTGTTGGGGGAAGAATCAGGAGTGGAGCATTGGCTTAGAGGCGGAGTATTTTGCGAGGGAACGGGAAGGCTTTTTAGTGGAAAATCTTTTCGAGCTGTGCGAGGAGGATCAAGGAGTCCAGGTGGGAGAGCAGTATATGGAAGCCTGGGAACTGGCGGCGGTCTATATCCAGGGACTGATTCGTTTTCTGGGCAGCATGGAACCAGTGAAAAACACCAAATGCTTGGCGATCACAGTCCAGAGACTGAATGGAAAGATGGTCAAAAATTTGCAGAAGGCATGTGAGAGCCTGGGTTTTCAAAAAGAACAGGTGCTGCTTATGGACTACTCCGAGAGCTTTTACTACTATGCTTACTGCCAGCGACCAGATTTTCGCAGCAGGAATGTGGGATGGTTCGATTTTAAAGGCAATGAAGTGTCGTTTCGAAAATTGTTTGCCAGCATGAGCGGAAAGGTTACACTGGTAAAGCTAGGAGACTCTGTGAGAGCAGCAATCGGGGAGGACCCCAAAGACAGAGATTTTGATTTTTATCAATTCCTGGTGAACACGCTGGAGAATGATTTGTATTCGAGTATCTATATTACAGGAGAAGGATTTGACCAGGAGTGGGCGAAACCGAGATCAATTCCGCTTCTTTGCAGACAGCAAAGAAAGGTTTTTCAGGGAAATAATCTTTTCGTGAAAGGAGCTTGTTACGGTGCGAAGGAGCAGCTCGAAGACAAGAAATTAAAAGGCTTTTTGTATATGGGAGACGCTCTGGTGAAAATGAATGTGGGAATGGAGATGCAGGTAATGGGGACTCCGGCCTACCATATCTTGATTGAAGCTGGGCGTAATTGGTATGACTGCCAGGCAGACTGTGAGTTGATTTTGGATGGCAGGGAAGACCTCACGTTTCTGGTTATGGGAATGGATGAGAGCTCCTCTAAGAAGGTAAAGATGAAGCTGCCTGGGCTTCCAAAACGGCCCAACAAGACGACGAGGCTGCATCTGCATATGGAATACACAGCGCCAGGCATCTGCGAGATTGTTGTAGAGGATTTAGGCTTCGGGGAAATGTACCCGTCCAGTCAGAAGATTTGGCGGGAGACGGCACATTGGTGAAGGAGGGATTGGATTGAGCGGCTATATTTTATGTCAGGTGAAGAAAGCGCAGAAGCCGTATTTTATAGAAAATATCAGTACCAATATTTATTCCATCGAGGAACTTTGCTTTTATCTGTGCCACAATTTATATCTGGTTGATGAGTCGATTCGCAATGAAGAGTTGTTAAGGTGGCTGGAGGAAGAGCTGGGACTTGGGAAGCTGGCTGTGAAGTTGCAGTCTCATCTACGAAGAAATGAGGCCTTAGAGGAATTTTTATATCCGATTCTCAAGGAGATCAATTATTTAAGCTACGAAGAAATGCGTTCTTTGAACGGACAGTTGGACAAGATGGAGGAAGAACCTCTGGTGATACACCGAAAAAAGAGGGGAGATTGCCTGGTGGAGAATGGAATGTACGTGAACGCAATTCAGACTTACCGGGAAGCCTTAAAAGCAGAAGAGCCCAGACCAGGTTTTTATGCTGGAATTTATCACAATCTGGGGTGTGCGTACAGTTACCTGTTTCAAAAAGAAGAAGCTTTGGAGTGTTTTGAGAAGGCCTATGGGATTTCGCACACTTTGTCGGCTCTGAGGACTTTTTTGATTGCTTTTTACCACTGTAAGGGGAAAGAGGCATATGAGAGTAAATTAAAAGAACTAGAAGTGGATATCACCACAAGGCAGAAAATTCAAGAGGAGATTGATCGGATTAAAGAGCAGTCTGCCAAGATCGAAGTCGAGGAGAAAGAGATTGACTCGGTGTTGGAGAGACTGACCGTGGAATATCACAGAAGTACTTCTGCGTAAGATGTGCTTTTGTCGTTGACAGTGAGTGAAGAATATGGTAGAATCGCCTTGTACTTTAGTGTGGTAACATGATACCATGATTGCATAAAAAAGGAGAAGGAGAGAAAAAGTATGAAGAGGAGAGCGATCATTGTACTGTTGGCGGCGGTGATGACTGTAGGAGTGTTTGCAGGTTGTAAAGGAAGCAACGAATCTGATTCCGCGAAGACAGAGGAGACCGCGGATGGCGGAGAAAGCAAAGATGATATTTTGGGGGACGGAGTATTCACCGTGGGTTTTGATGCAGAATATCCGCCTTTTGGCTATATGGACGATACCGGAGAGTATGTGGGGTTTGATCTAGACTTGGCAAGAGCCGTTTGCGAGGCGAAGGGGTGGAAATTTGAAGCTAAACCGGTAAACTGGGATGCGAAAGATTCTGAGTTGAATTCAGGAACGATTGATTGTATTTGGAATGGTTTCACAATCAATGGCCGCGAGGACGATTATACCTGGACAGAACCGTATTTGAACAATGAGCAGGTGATTGTAGCAAAAGCGGATGCAGGAATCGAAAGTCTGGATGATCTGGCGGGTAAGGCAGTGGTTGTACAGGCAGCGTCGGCGGCTTTGGATGCTTTGAACAACGATGACAACAAAGCGCTTGCAGAGAGCTTTGGTTCGCTGACTGAGAACCCAGATTACAATACTGCGTTTATGAATTTGGAATCAGGGGCGGCAGATGCCGTAGCGATTGACATCGGTGTGGCCAACTATCAGCTGTCCCAGAGAGAAGAGGGTGCCTTTGTGATTCTGGACGAGCCGATTCAAAGTGAACAATATGGAATTGGCTTTAAGAAAGGTAACGACGCACTCAAAGATGCAGTCTGGGAGGAAGTTTTAAAACTGAATGAGGATGGGACCGTTGAACAGCTGGCAGATGAGTACGGTGTGAATGTAGAGATGATTTGCATAGAATAATAAGGAGGCTGTCTGGAAACCGCAGCCATGTATGGCAGAGTTTTCAGGTGGCCTCTTTTGCGCTGTCGTTTAGACGGCTGCAGAATGGAGGAGATTATGACAATAGAGACGATGATTCAACAGTTGGCCAGTGGAATGGTGATTTCCACAGAGATATTTTTTCTCACACTTTTATTTTCGCTACCGTTGGGATTACTTGTCTGCTTTGGTAGAATGTCCGGATTTCGTCCTCTTAGATGGTTGACGTCGGCGTATATATCTGTTATGAGGGGAACTCCGCTGATGCTGCAGCTGATGGTGGTTTATTTCGGGCCTTATTTCTTCTTTGGCATCAGTATCACTCAGGGATACAGCATGATTGCGGTGTTGATTGGATTTTCCCTGAATTATGCCGCTTATTTCGCGGAGATTTACAGAGGCGGTATTGAATCCATGCCGGTGGGGCAATATGAGGCAGCTCAGATTTTGGGATATAAAAAATCGCAGACTTTTGTACATATCATTCTACCTCAGGTGATAAAGAGAATCCTCCCAGCAGTGACCAATGAGGTCATCACTTTGGTGAAAGACACTTCTTTGGCCTTTGTTCTGGCTGTGGCGGAGATGTTTACAATCGCGAAACAGATTGCCAGTTCTCAGACGACCATGATGCCTTTTGTGATTGCGGCGGTCTTTTATTATGTATTTAATCTGCTGGTGGCTGTGGTAATGGACAAGATTGAGAAGAGACTGAGTTATTACCGTTAGGAGGAGCGCGATGAGTTTATTTGAGATGAAAAATATTACGAAGAATTTTGACGGGCAGGAAGTGCTAAAAGGAATCTCTCTGACGGTGGACCAAGGGGAGGTATTGGGAATTATCGGGCCTTCTGGTTCTGGAAAATCCACGCTACTTCGGATTGCTACCGGTCTAGAGAAGGCGGACGGGGGGACAATTGAGAAGAATGGCAGTGTCGGTTTGGTATTTCAGAATTTCAATCTGTTTCCCCACTATTCTGTGATGAAAAATATTGTAGATGCACCGATAAAGGTCCAAAAGAGAAAAAAGGATGAAGTTTATGAGCAGGCAAGGAAGCTGCTGGCTCAAATGGGGCTCTCAGACAGAGAGGATGTCTATCCGTTTCAGCTCTCTGGAGGACAGCAGCAGCGGGTCTCTATCGCGAGGGCCTTGGCGATGAACCCTGACATTCTGTTTTTTGATGAACCGACCTCGGCTTTAGACCCGGAACTGACCGGAGAGATCTTAAAGGTGATTCAGGAGCTGGCGTCAGAGCACATCACGATGGTGATTGTGACCCATGAGATGGCTTTTGCGAAGGCGATATCCGACCGGATTTTGTTCATGGACCAGGGAGTTGTGGCAGTTCAGGGCAGTCCAGAAGAGGTGTTCTCGTCACAGAACGCTCGAATGAGAGAATTTCTCGGAAAGTTCCATTAGGGAAATACCAGAGTTACCGTTCAGACCTCCATCATTCCGCGAAGCGTGTTACTGCTCACGAACTGCAAATGAGTGAACAATACACGTAGAAGGTAATCGAGAATGAATTTTGAGGTAAGTCTTGCTTTTCAATATCTCATGTTATATAATTTTTCTGTTATGTGTAGTTGAAACGAAAGAATCCCAAATTGAAAGGAACAGGTGAACAATATGGAAAAAAGAGAACAGCTTTATGAAGGCAAAGCAAAGAAAGTGTTTGCAACAGACGATCCAGACGTAGTAATTGTATCTTACAAAGATGATGCGACTGCATTCAATGGTGAGAAAAAGGGAACGATTGTCGGAAAAGGCGCGATCAATAACCGTATGACAAACCATGTTTTTAAACTGTTTGAGAAGGCTGGCGTTCCTACTCATCTGATAGAAGAGTTAAATGACAGAGAGACAGCTGTTAAAAAAGTAGATATTGTGCCTTTGGAGGTAATTATCCGGAATGTGGCAGCGGGAAGCTTCTCAAAGCGCATGGGCGTGGAAGAAGGAAGAGAATTATTATGTCCAATTTTGGAATTTAGTTATAAAAATGACGATCTGGGTGATCCGTTTATCAACGATGACTACGCGTTAGCACTGGGACTGGCGACCAAAGATGAGCTGGCGAAGATCAGGGAATACACTCTGAAGGTGAATGAGATTATGAAGGAATATTTCTTACAGGCAAACTTGAAGCTGATTGACTTTAAGATTGAATTCGGACGCTTTCACGGAGAAATTCTGCTTGCCGATGAGGTATCACCGGACACCTGTAGACTATGGGATAAAGATACCAACGAGAAGCTGGACAAAGACCGTTTCCGCAGGGACTTAGGAAATGTAGAAGAGGCATACCAAGAAGTGTTTAAACGCTTAGGTTTGGCCTAAACTCATAAGAATATCAAAAGGAGAAGTCGGATGAGCACAGATAGATATGTAAGCCCGCTGTCAGAGCGCTATGCCAGTAAAGAGATGCAGTATATCTTTTCGCCGGATATGAAATTTAAGACTTGGAGAAAACTTTGGATAGCTCTGGCGGAGACGGAAAAGGAGTTGGGGCTGAACATTACGCAGGAGCAGATTGATGAGTTAAAAGAGCATGCGGAGGATATCAATTACGAGGTCGCAAAGGAGCGGGAGCGTCAGGTGCGTCATGATGTGATGTCCCATGTGTATGCTTATGGCGTACAGTGCCCAAAAGCCAAGGGAATTATCCATCTGGGAGCGACCTCTTGCTATGTGGGTGACAACACAGATATCATTGTGATGGCTGAGGCATTGAAACTGGTGCGCAAGAAACTGGTCAATGTGATCGCAGAGCTTGGAAAGTTTGCGGAGGAGTATAAAGCACAGCCGACACTGGCGTTTACACATTTCCAACCGGCACAGCCGACGACGGTGGGCAAACGTGCCACACTGTGGGCCCAGGAATTTTTGATGGATTTGGAAGATCTGGAATATGTGCTCGGCACGTTGAAATTGCTGGGCTCTAAAGGGACAACCGGCACTCAGGCAAGTTTTCTGGAATTGTTTGACGGAGACCAGAAAACTATCGACAAGATTGACCCTATGATCGCAAAAAAGATGGGATTTTCCAGCTGCTATCCGGTGTCTGGACAGACTTATTCTCGAAAAGTTGACACTCGTGTGCTGAATGTGCTGGCAGGAATTGCGGCCAGCGCCCACAAGATGTCCAATGATATCCGTCTGCTACAGCATTTGAAGGAAGTGGAAGAGCCGTTTGAAAAAAATCAAATCGGTTCCTCGGCGATGGCCTACAAGAGAAATCCAATGAGAAGTGAGAGAATCGCCTCTCTGTCCAGGTATGTGATGGTTGACGCACTGAATCCAGCAATCACCTCAGCTACCCAGTGGTTCGAGAGGACCTTGGATGATTCCGCGAACAAACGTCTGAGTATTCCGGAGGGCTTTTTGGCCGTCGACGGTATTTTAGATCTGTGTCTGAACGTGGTGGACGGACTCGTGGTATATCCGAAGGTGATTGAAAAACGGCTGATGTCGGAACTGCCATTTATGGCTACGGAGAATATTATGATGGATGCGGTGAAAGCTGGCGGTGACCGCCAGGAGCTCCATGAGAGAATCCGTGAGCTGTCCATGGAAGCAGGAAAGCATGTGAAGGCGGAAGGAAAGGATAATGATCTGCTAGAGCTGATCGCGGCTGACCCTGCGTTTAATCTGAGTCTGGAAGATCTAAAAGCAGCTATGGAACCTTCCAGATATACAGGACGCGCGAAGGAACAGGTAGAAACTTTCTTAGAACAGGTGGTCAGACCTGTGATCGAGGAACATAAAGATCTTTTGGGAGTTACGGCGCAGATCAATGTCTGAGGGGCAAAGAGGCTGGTCAGACGATCAATGAGAACCTATCACGAGGAGGAACTAACAATATGGTAAAAGCAGTAGTTGGAGCAAACTGGGGAGATGAAGGAAAGGGAAAGATCACGGATATGTTGGCAGAGAAAGCCGACATTATCGTGAGATTCCAAGGTGGCGCGAATGCAGGCCATACGATAGTGAACGACTATGGAAAATTTGCTCTTCACACCCTGCCGTCTGGTGTGTTCTATGATCATACCACCAGCGTGATCGGTAACGGTGTTGCCCTGAACATTCCTGTCTTTTTCAACGAAGTAAAGAGTATTGTGGACAGAAATGTGCCTATGCCTAAGATTAAGATATCGGATCGGGCCCAGATGGTGATGTCCTACCATGTACTGTTCGATCAGTATGAGGAGGAGAGACTGGGAGGGAAATCCTTTGGATCGACGAAATCCGGAATTGCTCCGTTTTATTCAGATAAATACGCGAAAATCGGCTTTCAGGTGAGTGAACTGTTTGCGGATGAGGACGATCTGCGGGATAAAGTAGAACGTGTCTGTGAGACAAAGAACGTGCTGCTGGAGTATCTCTATCACAAACCATTGCTAGAGCCGGAAAAAATCTATGAGGAGCTGATGAGTTATAAGGAGATGGTAGAACCCTATGTGTGTGATGTCTCTTTGTTTTTGTGGAATGCTCTAAGAGAAGGAAAAGAGGTTTTGCTGGAAGGACAACTGGGTTCCTTGAAGGACCCAGACCACGGAATTTATCCGATGGTGACCTCCTCCTCAACTCTGGCTGCTTATGGGGCAATTGGTGCGGGTATTCCGCCCTATGAGATCAAACAGGTAATCACAGTCTGCAAAGCTTATTCCAGTGCAGTCGGTGCAGGTGCGTTTGTGTCAGAGATTTTCGGAGAGGAAGCTGATGAGCTGAGAAGACGCGGCGGTGACGGCGGAGAATACGGCGCCACCACGGGACGTCCCCGGAGGATGGGATGGTTTGACTGTGTGGCTTCTAAGTACGGCTGCCGTATCCAGGGTACTACGGATGTGGCTTTTACGGTTCTGGATGTGCTGGGATATTTGGATGAAATTCCTGTGTGCGTGGGCTATGAGATAGACGGGACTGTGACGACGGAGTTCCCCACGACCTGTGAGCTGGAAAAAGCAAAACCTGTCCTGGAGGTTCTGCCTGGTTGGAAGTGTGATATCCGAGGAATTAAGAAATACGAAGATTTGCCGGAAAACTGCAAAAAATATGTGGAATTTGTAGAGGAAAAGATCGGATTCCCAATCACGATGATCTCCAACGGACCGGGACGCCAAGATATCATTTACCGGAAATAAAATATACGAGAGAGAAAATCGTTACTGTTTACTTACTTGCGGTTCGTAGACAGTAACAGAAAATCTGTCAGGTTTTTCGACCTGGCAGATTTTTTATGTTCCAGGAAAGACCTTATCACGCTAATGTGTAAAAGTTCTTTCCTAGAAAATAAACGCTCCGTTGGGATTGCACTGCGATGGCGAGCAAAGTGGGAAAGTTTTTCTAGAAATCTGCATTGGACAGAAAACCGTAACAGTGATATCATAAATAAAGGAAATGAAATTGGACGGTAAAGACAGAAATAGAACGGTGTTCTGAATATTCTTGACATTGAAGAGAAATATCCGATATAATAAAGTATCATTTTCAGAAAACAAGAGTCAATATAGCAAATTTATGGAAAGGGGTGTAGTTATGAAATCAGATATCATTAATTCCGTTGATCGAGCGTTGGAGATTTTGCTCACAATCTATGAAAACAATCGAGAAATGGGAATATCTGAGTTGAGTGAGCAATTGGGGATTTATAAGAGTACAGTTTTTCGTACTTTAAAAACTATGGAGGAGAGGGGATTTGTACGTCAGAATCCCACGACGAAAAATTATTGGTTTGGGACGAGAATTTATGCAATTGGATTGAGTATCAGGGAGAAGATGCATTTGCAGGATGTGATTGCGCCGTATACCCGTCGTCTGTATGAACAGTGTCACGAGATTGTCAACGTGTCTATTTTGGAGAATTCCATAGGAGATTTCCATCAAAGCATTATCATACATAAAGAATTCGGAGACAAAAATTTATTGTTCGTCAATCAACCACTGGGTAGTTCTACACCTTGCTACTGTTCTTCTGTAGGAAAGTGTCTTTTGGCCTACACAAAAGGGCTAGATTTCAGTATTTATAAGACAAAGCCCATGGAGCGTTTTAATGAGCGCACGATCAATAGCTATGAGAGCCTCATGGAGAGCCTAGAGGATGTGAAGCGCAAAGGTTATGCTCTTGATGATGAAGAGAGAGAGATTGGTCTCACCTGTATCGGAGCACCGATCATTGGCAGAGATGGCAGTGCTGTAGCTGCAATCAGTGTGTCAGGGCCTACATCTAGGATGAATGATGGACATATTGATGAGAAGATTGAGATGGTAGTGAAGACAGCTTGGGAAATTTCGAAAGAATTTCGTTAAATGTTATGAAAATTTAAGAGTCTTTTTAGTAAAAACTGTACATTGATCTTTTCACAAGTTGGTGGTATGATATAAATACAGAACGACGTTCCAGTAAGTGGAACGTAAAGTTTACCATCAATTTTGGAACGATGTTGCGCATATCAGAACAAAAGCGAGGGAAGTTGGCAATCAGCGAGCTTATGTATCTAAGGAGGAAAAAATGAAATTATCTGTAAAGACTTTTGTTCAACTGTTTATACTGGGAACGTGTTGGACGATTGTGTACGCACTGCCGTTTATCCAGTACATCTTATATGATCCGTTACTGGAACAGTTGGGATGTTCCAATACGCAGTTGGGACTGTTGATGACGATTTTTGGCTTGGGGAACATCTTTGGTGCACCAGTGGGCGGCTGGCTGGCAGACCGGTTTGATTACAAGAAAATTTTTGTAGCGTCTATTGTCTTAAACGGTGTGCTTTCTATTATTTTTGCGTCACACATTACATATGTAACGGCTGTTGGAATCTGGCTGTTGATGGCAGTGGATGTGTTGGTAATGAATTATCCGTGTCATATTAAAATTGTACGTATGTTGGCAAGTGATGCTGACCAGGGAAAAATCTTTGGTATGAATGAGTCCTTTGTGGGAATCACCAGTACGATCGTAAACGCGATTCTCCTGGCTATTTTCGCAAAACTGGGTTCCAGTGCCTGGGGATTCCAAGTTGTTGTGTACGTAATTGGAGCCATTGCTCTGGTGCTAGCAATACCTACCTATTTTGTGATGAAAGATATTGCAAAGAACGAAGCGAAAGTTGCAGCAGAAGTCAAAGAAGAGAAGAAAGAAAAAATGACAGGAAAAGACTTCTTGGAGATTATCAAGAATCCTGCTACCTGGTTGATTGGATTTGGAATCTTTTCTGTATATACCTGTGCGGTATCGATGTCCTACTTTACTCCTTACTTTACCGCAGTTATGGGTGGGACGGTAGCAGTATCTGGTTTTATATCATTGGTTCGTACTTATGGTCTACGTCTTGTGGGAGCTCCGATCGGAGGATGGCTTTCAGACAGACTGCACTCGGTTTCAAAAGTGCTGATCGTTGTCTATATCATTGGTATTGTATCTTTGTTAGCTTTGGTTGGTTTTGTAAACTATCTGACGGCAGGGGTATTCATCTTTATCACTTTGGTCGTGGGAACAATCGTATATATGGGAAAAGGAAGCTATTATGCTTTGGTCAGTGAATTGGAAGTTCCAAGAGAACGTTCCGCATCTACCATCGGTGTGGCAGCGGCACTGGGCTTCTCACCTGATATTTTCTTATTCCCTCTGGTTGGCTTCCTGATTGATAATTATGGAAATAACGGATATAAATATCTGTTTATTCTCCAGATGGTAGTCTTTGCACTTGGGATTCTCGGAAGTTTATACTGTCTGCGGTATAAAAAGAAACTTCACGAGAAAAAGAATAGTGTGGTTGCATAATTAGAAAAATGCAAAGGAATGAATAAAGGGTCAACGGAAAGGAGAAAAATAGTATGGGATTTGAGAGTCAAAAAGAAAGAGTCTGTAAACTTGCAGATGAGAACAGAGAAAAAATAGTTTCTATGGCTCAATATCTTTTCGATAATCCAGAAATCGCACTTGAAGAAGTAAAGGCTTGCGCATATATCACAGATTTTCTGAGAAAAGAAGGATTTGAAGTAGAAGAAAAATTCGAAGGGATGGAGACGGCATTTAAAGCAGTCAAGAAGAATGGGGATGGCCCGAGAATTGCTTTTTTAGCTGAGTACGATGCTCTGCCAGGATGTGGTCATGCGTGCGGACATCATATGATTGCTTCTATGTCGGTGGGTGCAGCTCTTGCATTAGCGGAGGTGCTGGATACTTATCCAGGAGAGATTGCGATTTTTGGTACTCCAGCGGAGGAAACCGGAGAGGGAAAAGTATATCTGGCTGACCGAGGAGTCTTCAAAGGCTATGACGTCGCTATGATGCTTCATCCGAATGCGAGAACGACGATTTATCCAAAGATGATTGCAATCGGCGGAATGGACTTTAACTTCACCGGAAAGGCTTCTCACGCAGGAACCTATCCGTATGATGGTGTGAATGCTTTGGACGCGGTGGTGCTGTTGTACAACAATGTCAATGCGTTGCGCCAGCAATTGAAAGATGGTACTAGAATCCATGGAATTATATTGGAGGCAGGGAAAGCTGCGAATGTAATTCCAGACAAAGGTGTAGTAAGATTAGAATTCCGCGCAAAAGAGCAGGATTATTTTGAAGAAGTAGTTCAAAAAGTGGTCAACTGTGCAAAGGCGGCGGCGCTTGCCACAGGCTGCGAACTGGAATATGATTGGTTCGAACCAGTGTGTAAGGGGCTGAAAAGTAACCGTGCTTTGGAAGAAGTTATGGAAGAGTTCTTCCCACAGTTTGGCGTGGACGATTTTATTCTTATTGATGGGGGTTCTAGTGATATTGGAAATGTAAGCTGGGAAGTACCCACGATTGAGCCGATGTTAGGAGTATGTGAAGGAGAGCCTGGAATTCACACGGCTGATTTTAGAGATGCAACGATGCTGCCTTATGGACTAGACCGTATGATTGTCGGAGTAAAACTTCTGGCTTTGACGGGGCTTAGAATCTTAGACAATCCAAAACTATTGGAGAAGATAAGAGAGGAAATGTAAAGGGATGGCCGGGAAACTCCCGGTGGAAAATGAAAGGACAGCAAAGGATGGCAGAGGAAGAGAATCGATTCAAGAAGAAAAAGAAGAGAAAGTGGCAGTTTCCTGACACCTATGTGTTGATCTTAGGGTTGATGCTTTTGGCAGTCGTTATGACTTATGTGGTGCCAGCAGGAAATTTTGAGAGGATGGAAGATCCTTCCAGCGGCCAGATGGTCGTCCAGCCGGGAACCTATGAGAGTGCGGAACAAACTCCGGTGTCGTTCTTGGATTTCTTCATGGCGGTCCCTCAGGGATTGGAGAAAAATGCAGTTACCGTGTTCTTTATTTTCCTGATTGGAGGATGTTTTGGAGTAGTGAATGCCACAGGTTCTTTACATCAACTGATTCGCAAGTCCATTACTGCGGGAAAAGGAAAATCGGGCGAAATCATAATAGCGGTTCTGCTTATTGTGTTTGGCCTTGCAGGAGGTGTCGTGGGAATGGCGGAGGAATGCCTGGCGTTCCTCCCCATCCTAGTGACACTGGCAATTGGTCTCGGGTATGATGCGGTGGTTGGAGTCGCAATCATGCTGATGGGAGTCTGTTTCGGATACGGCACAGCGCCGATCAATCCGTTTACCGTTGGTCTTGCCCAATCCATCGCCGGTCTTCCGCTGTTCTCAGGGATGTGGTACCGATGGATTCTCTGGGGAGTCAGTGCGGTTGTGGCAGTTGCTTTTCTGATTCACTATTGTAGGAAGGTTAAGGCAGACCCGTCAAAAAGTCTTGTGGCTGATTTGGATTACTCAGAATTCTGTCTGGAAGATGTAGGTGAGACCAAACTTACAAAACGGCAGGGAGCGGTACTGACTTGCTTCTTTGGTGGAATTATCCTGTTGATGGCGATGATTGTGCTGAAGGGATGGTATATGACAGAGCTGAGCGCATATTTCTTTGGGTTGGCTCTAGTCTGCGGTCTAGTGTACGGGATGTCTTTAAATGAGATGGCGAGGCATTTTGTAGATGGTATGAAGGACATGGTCTATCCTGCGATTTTGGTTGGAATAGCGGCAGGCATTTCTATTATTATGGAAAATGGAAATATCCTGGACTCCATAGTCAATGCTTTTGCGCAGCCTCTTTCCCACACGCCACAGGTGATAAACGGTGGACTAATGATGTTTGTACAGACTCTGATCAATCTGTTTATTCCATCTGGAACAGGACAGGCAGTGGTAACAATGCCTCTGATGGCACCTTTGGCGGACGTAGTTGGAATTACCAGACAGACAGCAGTCTTAGCCTATCAGCTAGGAGACGGATGCAGTAATTGTATTATTCCTACCGGAGCGATGATGATGGCAGCGATCTCGTTTGGAAAAGTTCCATATGTGAGATGGGCGAAGTTTATCGCGAAATGGCTGGGCTTGCAGTTGATAATAGGATTTAGTTTCTGCGTAATCGCATCAGTAATACAATTAGGACCATTTTAATAATGGAGGGATGGCATGGCTATCCCTGACTGTAAAATAAAAATAGAACGATGTTCTGAAATTTTCTAAAAGGTGAAAATGTGAAGGAGGTTAAAAGTAATGAAAGTTGAAACAAGACCAGAACGCTGCAAAGAATGTGGACTTTGTGTCGTAGACTGTCCTAAAAAAGCGATCAGTTTTGCAGAAGAAACAAACTCCGCTGGTTATCATTATACGGTAATCGACGATGAAAAATGTGTGGCATGCGGAACCTGTTATACCGTATGTCCAGATGGTGTTTACCACGTATTAGGTAAGGAGGTATAAGACGATGGCAGAAATGATGAAAGGAAATGTTGCAGTTGCAGAGGCAGCCGTGCGCGCGGGCGTTCGTATGTATGCAGGATATCCCATTACACCGACGACAGAGATTATGGAATATTTATCCTGGAGACTGCCGGAAGTGGGAGGAACCTTTATTCAGGCAGAGAGTGAGTTGGCAGGAATCAATATGGTGATTGGAGCTGCAAGCTGCGGTGTGCGTGCCCTGACCGCATCCTCCGGTCCTGGTATCAGCTTAAAGCAGGAGGGAGTGTCTACTTTAGCTGATGAGGAACTGTCAGCAGTTGTGATCAATATGTGCCGTTATGGAAATGGTCTTGGAACCTTGTTCACATCTCAGTGTGACTATAACAGGGAGACCAGAGGCGGCGGGAACGGAGATTACCGCTGTATCGTGATGTGTCCGTCTTCTATTCAGGAAGCTGTGGATATGATCGCGGAAGCCTATGATGTGGCTGAGAAATACCGTGTCGTTGTTGTAATGCTCGGCGAGGGTGCTCTCGGACAGATGATGGAGCCTGTGGAGCTCCCGGATTTCCAGGAACCAAAGAGAAATCCATGGGGATTTGACGGAAAATATACATACAAAAAAATCGGTATTTTTGAGCGTGATTCCATGAAAGAAGCAGTGGAGCTGAACGCGAAATTCAAAAAGATTAAAGAAAATGAGCAACGTTGGGAGAGTGAAGGAATCGAAGACGCGGAGTATGTATTCGTTGCATACGGACTTTGTGGACGAAGTACTCTGGGCGCGGTTCGTGAACTGAGAGCAGAGGGACATAAGGTAGGTCTGATTCGTCCGATCACCGCATGGCCATTCCCGGAAAAGGCATTTCGTCAGATTAATCCAGAGGTAAAAGGTATCATCACAGTGGAGGCGAACGCGACGGGACAGTTGGTTGACGACGCTGCACTGTATACAAAGAAAGCACTGAAAAATAATGTTCCAGCCTATGCGCTTCCATATGTATATGGAATTCCTGCGATCAGCAAGATTAAGGAAGATTTCCTGAAGATTAAAGCTGGAGAAGTAGAGGAGGTATATTAAGATGGCTGTTGAGAGAAAGTTTCCTGGAATCATCGATAAGCCGATGAGCTTCTGCCCTGGATGCGGACATGGTGTGATTTCCCGAATTATCTGTGAATGTCTGGAAGAGCTGGGACAGGATCAAAATATTATTTTCCCAATTGGTGTAGGATGTTCTTCTAATCTAGGAGCTGGCCTTACCACAGACCGTCTCCACTGTTCTCATGGCCGTGCGGCAGCAGTTGCCACCGGCATGAAAAGAGTAAACCCGGATAATCTGGTAGTTACCTACCAAGGAGATGGAGACGCCTACAGTATCGGGTTGGCAGAGAGCACCAATGCTGCCTACAGAAATGAGAATATCACTGTGATTACAGTAAACAATACAAACTTTGGTATGACAGGTGGACAGATGAGCTGGACGACGATGGAAGGACAAAAGACGACCACTTCTCAGCATGGACGCGACTGTTCCATCACGGGTGCGCCGATTCGTTTTCCAGAGATGGTTGCGAGAGAATTTGATATCGCTTATGCGGCAAGAGGAAGTGTCAGCAGTCCTGCCAACATCCGCAAGACAAAAAAATTCATAACAGAAGCTTTAAAAGCGCAGATGAACAAAGAAGGTTATTCGATTGTAGAGGTACTGTCTCCATGTCCGGTAAACTGGGGCATGACTCCGATTCAGGCGATGGAGCGTCTGGACAAAGAGGTAGAACCTTACTATCCAGTGGGCGTGATTAAAGCTCGGAAGGAGGCTAAATAATTATGAAAGAAGTTGTATGTGCAGGATTTGGCGGTCAGGGTGTCCTGACAACCGGTTTGATTTTATCTGATATTGCAATCCACAACGGACAGAATACTACTTGGATGCCTTCTTACGGCTCCGCGATGCGCGGCGGTACCGCGAATTGTACGGTGAAATATGGAAAAGATACCATCTATAATCCATCTCAGGAGAGACCGGATTTACTGTTGGCAATGAATGTGGCATCCTTCCATATGTTCATCAACATTGTTGCTCCAGGCGGTATTGTCCTGATCAGCGACATGGTAGACTGTGATACAAATGTGCGTGACGACGTGAAAGTTGTGAGAGTTCCCTGTATTCAGATGGCGAATGATCTGAAACATGCGAAAGGTGCCAATATTGTAATGACCGGAGCGATTGTAAAGTTAATGGGGGATTTTACAAAAGAAGAGGCATTAGAGGGAATGAATCGTATGTTTGAGAAAAAGGGAAAAGCAAAATTTGCACCAATGAATACGGCAGCCTTTGAGGCAGGATACGACGCAGTGTAAGAAGGAGGTCCTATGAAAAAGATACTGGTTATGAACCCTGGCGGAAGTTCCACCAAGATAGCGGTTTATGAAGATAAAAAAGAAGTTTACAAAGAGAACATCAATCATTCCGGAGAAGAACTGAAAGCCTACAGCAGTGTGATGGCCCAGCTAGATTTTCGAAAGAATTTGATTCTGGCCAAATTGGAAGAAAATGGTCATCCATTGAATTCTTTTGACGCAGCGGTGGGCAGAGGAGGGCTGATGCGCCCAATTCCAGGCGGTACCTATCGGGTGAATGACCAGATGGTAGAGGACATGAAGAATGCGGTCTGCGGTGAGCACGCTTCCAATCTGGGAAGTGTGCTGGCACGTGTGTTGGGGGACGAAGCGGGCATACCGTCCTTTGTTGTGGACCCGGTAGCTGTAGATGAGTTTGATGCGAAATCTAGGATTACAGGGATAAAGGATTTGGTATATAGTAGCTGGCTGCATTCTTTGAACCATAAAGCTGTCGCTAGAAAAATCGCAGAGAAATTGGGCGGAAAGTATGAGGATTATAACTTCATCATCGCCCATCTGGGATCTGGCATCTCTATCGTACCACACAAGCATGGGAAAATGGTAGATGGCAGCGGCGGCAGGACCAATGGACCTTTCTCTTCCGACCGAAGCGGTGGTCTTCCAGCCTACTCCTTGATAGAACTGTGCTATTCCGGCAAATATGACAAAAAAGAGATCGTGGACAAAGTGAGTGCTTTTGGCGGAATGTATGACTATCTGGGAACGAAAGACCTCATTGAAATTGAAGAGCGAATTGAGAACGGTGATGAATACGCGGCATTGATTTATGATGCGTTTGTATATCAGGTGGCAAAAGAGATCTGTATGTACAGTGCTACTTTGGAAGGCAAGGTAGACCGGATTGTACTGACGGGAGGTATCGCTCATTCAAAGAAAGTTGTGGAAGAGGTCAGCAGACAGGTTGACTGGCTGGCGCCAGTTGAAGTGGTAGCCGGAGAGATGGAGATGGAAGCTCTGGCATTGGGAGTGTTGCGTGTGTTAAACAAAGAGGAAGAAGCCAAAGAATATCTGGTGGAGGAGAAAAAGTGAAGAATTTTAAAGAGTTAATTGACAAGGTAAAATCCCAGGGACCATTCACGATCGCAGTGGCAGCCGCAGATGACAAGGAGGTCTTAGGCGCGGTGAAGCTGGCAATGGATTTAGGATTTGTGAATCCGGTCCTGGTAGGTGATGAAGTTAAAATAAAAGAAATCATCAGCGAACTGAATATGGATGCTGGAAAATGCCAGATTGTCCACGATTCAGACGCGGCCAGCGCAGCGGCCAAAGCGGTGTCCATCGTGAAAAGCGGTGAGGCCCAGGTACTTGTGAAAGGTATGGTAAATACCAGCGTGTATATGCGCGCAATTTTAAATCGGGATAACGGGCTTCGCACAGGACGTCTGATTTCTCTGACGGCAGTGTATGAAATGCCCTGTTACCATAAATTGATTTTCGGAACTGACAGTGGTATCAATACTGCACCTAATCTGGAACAGAAAAAAGACATCCTGACCAACGCCCTTCTGGCCATGGAGAGTATGGGATTCCAGAATCCTAAAGTAGCGGTATTGGCAGCCAATGAGATGGTAGATCCGAAGATCCCCGCAACCTCAGATGCTGCTGCATTAGTGGAAATGGCAAAAGAAGGCGCTTTTCCTCCATGTATTATTGAGGGACCTTTATCCTTTGACATAGCCTTCGATGCCCATGCAGCAGCGCATAAGGGGATTGAGAGCAAGGTGTCTGGAGACCCGGATCTGTTGGTATTTCCTAATATTGAGAGCGGCAACATGCTTGGAAAATCCTGGCTTCAGTTTAATCAGGCAAAGTGGGCGGGAATTGTCCTAGGAGCATCCAGTCCTGTGGTACTAGGGTCCAGATCGGATACACCAGAAATTAAGTTGAATTCCATTGCCCTAGGCTGTCTTGCAGCGGCGAATCAGAAAAAATAATAGAGAGTTTTGCAGAAAGGATGAATATTATGAAGTTAGCTAGCAGAATTGGTGAGTTACGTCCATCAGCAATCCGTGCAGCAGGCAAGTTGATTGCTTCTAAACCGGGTTGCATTACATTCGCAGGCGGGTATCCGGCATCAGAGGTTATGCCAGTGGAAGAGGTTGTGGAGCTGACCGATCAGTTGGTACGCGATTATGGACGCACCTCCATGCAATATGGTCTGACAAAAGGTAATGATGACTTGATGGAACAGATCGTAAAATTAATGGAGAAAAAAGGAATTAAGTGCGGAATCGAGAATATACAGATTACGACAGGTTCTCAGCAGGCTATTTTCTTAACTGGTATGCTGACTCTGGACAAAGGGGATGCAGTTGTTGTGGAAAATCCCACTTATCTTGGAGCGCTGTCAGCTTATGTGCCTTATGAGGCAGAATTTATAGGAGTGGACGCGGACGAAGAAGGTATGATTATGTCCGAGTTAGAGAAGACCCTGCAAGAAAATAAAAATGTAAAATTGATCTATGTGGTTCCGAATTTCTCGAATCCTACAGGAAAGACTTGGAGTCTAGAACGTCGGAAACAGCTTTTGGAGATGGCAAAGAAATATGATGTTTTGATTGCTGAGGATAATCCTTACGGCGATATCCGATTCAGCGGAGAGCCAGTTCCAGAGATCAAGAGCATGGACGACGAGGGAAGAGTCATCTATATGGGGTCCTTTTCAAAGGTGCTCTTTGCAGGCCTGCGTGTGGGCTTTACGGTGTCTTCCAAAGAGATTGCGGACTACTTTGAGATCTTTAAACAGGGTGTGGATTTACAGTCCAATGAGTTTGCGCAGTTGCAAATTGCGGGATATTTGAAAAATTATGATTTGGATAAGCAGGTTCAGAGAATTGTCAAAAACTACAGTGTCAAGAGAGACTTAATGTGCAAGATCATAGATGAGAAATTCCCGAAATCCGTAAAGAGAACGAATCCAGAAGGTGGTATGTTCGTTTGGATTGAATTGCCAGAAAATATAGATGCCTCTGTACTGCTAGAGAAAGCAGTGGAGGAGATCGGAGTGGGCTATGTTCCAGGAGGACCCTTCTATGCGGACGGTTCTCATAAGAACACCATCCGTCTGAATTTCTCAACCGTTACAGCAGAGCAGATCGAAGAGGGAATGACCCGGTTTGCAAAACTGCTGCATGAAGAACTTGACTGATTCTCATTTGGGGTGGGAATCAGTACCACCAAATAGATTCTCCGAATAGGAGAACACGTATCCTGAGATATCAGGAACGGCTAGGTGAGTCGTGTGTGATGGGGGACTCCCCCTGTGCGTCAGCACAGGGGGAGTTTCTCTTACTCATTTTCTTCTATTTTCATTGTCCGCATCTGCTCTGGTGTGATGCCATTTCTTTTTCCATATTCTGTCCAGTATTTTGTTGACGCTTTGACGAAAAGTCCAGGGGAAATCGGCATCGTGACATGAAAGATTTTGTATTTTTGGGAGGTAATAGAATTTGCCAGCTGTTTTATTTTTCTTATGGCTAAGATCTTGAAAGGGGTTGTGAGAATGGCTTCTCCGCTTCCTATTTTTAAGACAGAGCCAAAAGGACATTGGGTCTTTTGACAGAAAAACTTTATCATCTTGACTGCGGTATCATTCTGGAAATCTTCCAGGAATCCGCAGTTTATCAGTACAGAAATCACGGGCTTTCTGTCAGGGAGATGGTTCTCAAGGTTTTTGAGAAAATTCAGGAGAGTGACGGGGATGCCATCGGCATAAAGGGGAAATACCAGCAAAACATCAGAAAAATGATTTAGCTCGGAACACAGATTGAGATGGTTTGAGGAGGTGATGCAGGAATACTTTGTATCCCATTTACACTTTTGGGCGAAGATATCTGCGTATTGTTTGGAATTGGATTTTGGTGCCCTCGGGCTTCCGTTTAGAATCAGGATTTTTCCCATTTGTCTACCTCCGTTTGTACTGCTTTTTCTAGGCTACTTTCATCTGTAAATCGGATTTGATAGTGCTGGAAGTTCATATTTTGGGCATTTCTGCCGACGAGTTCCTGAAAAATTTCTTTTTCTTTCCTATCAATATTTCCGTATCCGATGATTGTCGCATTTTTAGGAGCAACGTCTCTTTGTATATGATGAGTCTCCCCATGGAGTAGTCGAATAAATGCCTGCTGAATGGGAATTGCGCGTTCAAGCATGGTCTTCATGACGGTGTCATAACCTCCGTATCGGATGCGGCTGACGTATAACACAGAACTGCACTTAGCAATGTATGGATATACTTTCACTGCGTCATCCCGTATCAGGCACTTTCCGGGGGTTTTCGTCCAGCAGCCAAAACAACCGATGCAATTTGAAATTTTCAGAGAGGACAGGTCTATAAATTTCGTGTTATTGGGTAAAATGACATTCAGGTTTTTATCACTTAATATCAGTTTCATAATTTCTAGCTCCTTCTGATAAATTCTATACTTTTATTTTGATACAATTTTGGGTGTGGATTACTCCACACCCAGTTTTTTTAAGTCGGCTGTCGCCTGTTTGAGATTGTGAAATTGTATCGTATGAATACCGAACTTTGCGGCAGCATCTAAATTTTCCTTTCGATCGTCCAGAAAAACCGCCTTAGACGGTTCAATGGAAAAAGTTTCGAGTAAGGTTTGATAGATCTGAGGCTCTGGTTTTACCTGCTGTACCTGACAGGAGAAGATCACGCCGTCCATATACTCTAAGAAATCCATGTCACCTTGAGTTTTCTCTAAAAGCCTCTGGGGATAGTTGGAGAGAATATAGAGGCGATATCCTTGGTTTTTCAGATAGTGGGTCCAGGTCTTAGCATAGTCAAAGACAGAGATCGTCTTTTCGTTGTTGGAGAGGACCTGGAGAATTTCTTCCTCCAGTTGGGGAGCGTTTCTGACAAATTGCTGTATATATTCTCCTGGGTCTAAGAGTCCACGGTCTTGTTCGTTCCAGGTCTCACTCTCAAAGACTGCTTTGCCGATTTGTTCCTTTACCTGAGAGGTATAGGGAAAGGAGTCTAGATAACTTTTCCAGTCATAATTCACTAGGACATTACCCACGTCAAAGATGATGGTCTCAATTTTGGAAGATCTCTGAAGTGAGGGAGACTGTTTTTGAAATACACGCAGGAGAATTGTGTAACCATAGAACAGTACGGGGACAAAAATGGTACACCCCAAGGAAACCCGGAACCAGGTACCGCTGCTAGGATGGTCTGAGACGGCAAAGAAAAATGTCGCCCCGTACAATAAAAGTAGCAGAAGCACTAAAAAGAGCGCTCCTGCACGTTTTAAATTTTTCATGAACGTTCCTCTTATTGCTCAGAGATTGAATTCTGAGTGTGCTTTTTGATTGCTTCAAAACTTTCTTTGCTGATGACATGTTCGATGCGGCAGGCATCTGCGGCTGCAATCTGGGGTTCAACGCCCAACTTGGTTAACCATTTGGATAGCAGCGTATGCCGCTCATATATGGTCTCCGCGATTTGGCGACCGGCATCAGTGAGAGTGATGAAACCATTACTGTCCATTTTAATATATCCGTTCAAGCGCAAATTTTTCATTGCCACGCTCACACTGGGTTTGGAAAAATCCAGTTCATTGACAATATCGATGGAACGAACGTGTTCCTGGCGAAGACTGATAATAAGAATCGTTTCCAGATAATTTTCAGCAGATTCTTGAATTTTCAATAGTAATCCCTCCATACGAGTTTTCTGTTGTATTATAGAATAACATAGGAAATTAAAAATTTCAATGATTCTGGGAAGGTTTGCGCAAATAACGTAGTCTGTCGGCTGTATCAAGGCATCTCGTGGACTGCCTAGTATACGGTACTCTATTGTCCTACAAAACGCGAGTATAAATATATCAAATTAATAAAAAAATCAGAATTCAATAGAAAATCGAAAGCTATATTGTAATTAATTTTTCGAAATGTTATAATATTTTTAAAATATTGCTTTGAAAGGGGTGCAGGATATGAAGACGATTACAATTGGAAGACAGTATGGAAGCGGCGGACGTGAAGTAGGCGCTATGCTTGCGAAATCCTTGAATATCCCGTTTTATGACAGCAATCTGCTACTGATCGCGGCGGAGAAGTATGGAATTAATCCAGGTGTCATGGCGGAACATGACGAGAAGAAACAGTCCAGCTTTTTGTACGGTATTTCCATGATTGCGGATGGCTATCTCAATCAGGAAAAAATCATGCTTCCGTATAAGCTGTATCAGGCGCAGTCAGATACCATTTTAAGACTGGTGGAGGAGGGCCCCTGTGTGTTTGTGGGACGGTGTGCGGAGCATATTCTGAAGAAACACGATTATAAGAATCTTCTGAGTGTCTTTATCTATGCCTCTTCGATGGAAGAGAGGGCCGAACGTGCGATGACAGTAGACCATATTTCCCAGAAAGAGGTGTATTCTTATATCGCACAGAAAGACCGGGAGAGAAAAGACTACTACTATTTTCACACGGGAAATGACTGGGGAAAGATGGAAAATTATGATCTCTGTTTGAATACATCGGCCTTGGGCTATGCAGGCTGTGCAGAGATTATAAAAAAAGTTGCGCAGGTTTCCTAAGTGGGATAAAGAAAGAGAAAAAATGTGTCAAATTCCCAAAACCTTGGATTTTCGCAGTTTTTGCTAAGGCGAGAGAAGTCTTAAAAATCTATGAAATCCTGATGAGAAGGTTGACAAGAAAGAGATACTCTATATAATTAGGTTAGAAGGAAACTGGAGATCTAGAGGATTCACCGTGAGACTTCAAAAGGAGCTTTTGATGGACTGTAAAACAGCGATGTACTCGGAGAGAGTATACGCACGGGGAGGAATTATTTATGAAAAAAAGATATTTGGTATTGGCGGGATTGTTTGCGATGTGTCTTGCAGCTTCCGCCTGTGGTAAAGATAAGGAGACAAACAGTGATGATACAGCGGCTGTGACGGAGACGCCTACACCTACGCCAGATGAGGATTTAGTAAAAATGGAGAAGGTTTCCGATTCCGATAAGGCCAGCATCAAAAATATTATGGGTGAGAAAACCTCAACCAGTTCGGATGTAGTGCTCACGAATCAGACAGGGTTAGATATCGAGGAGGTCTATATCCGTGAGTCTGCGGACAGCTCTGACGATGAATGGGGAGATGATCTGATTGATGGAGCCTATGAGTGGAAGGATAAAGACCGCGCACTCTATTACTATGACAAGAATGAGGCTACCAACTATGACATTCAGGTCTTTTACACCGATGAGGATGAGGAGAACTGTTTCTTCCGGGATTTGGATTTTACAGATACGACGGAGATCACTTTGCGCATGAAAGATGGTGTGCCTTATGTCACCTACTTCAGCAATGAGGAGAAGAAGGAAGTGAGCACGCTAGAGGACGCAAAGGCGCGTATGGGACTTACGGACGATGACAGTGACTCAGAGGATGATGAGGATGTGACTGCCACGGCGACACCGACGCCTGACGGGTCGGACAGTTCTACTGCCACGGCGACACCGACTCCTTCCGGAGGTGACAGCCAGGAACCGCAAGAACCTGAGCCGGAGCCAGGATCAGATATGAGAGAACGCGCGGAGAGCTATATCGGTAAGTCGTTGGATAGTCTGGAAGGTGCAATCGGGGCTGCGGGAACGACCAATTATGAGGAAGACGAGGAGACCGGAGCGCAGATCGGGTTCCATCAATACGGTGATTTTACAGTGGCAACGACAGTGGGAGAAGACGGTCAGGAGATTGTGACCTCCGTCTGGTAATGTGTACCGCCGCTATGATAACAATAAAAAAATAGTTGAGGAAAAAAGATGAAGAGAGTGTTACTGAAACTGAGTGGAGAGGCGCTTGCAGGTGAGAAGAAGACAGGATTTGACGAGGAGACGGTTCTGGGTGTAGCCAGACAGATTCAAAAGGTAGCGGAGGAAGGTACTCAGGTGGGGATTGTCATAGGAGGAGGAAACTTCTGGAGAGGCAGGACGAGTGAGACCATCAATCGTAATAAGGCAGATCAAATTGGAATGCTGGCTACGGTAATGAACTGTATCTATGTGTCGGATATCTGTCGATTTGTGGGACTGAAGACGGAGATTTACACACCTTTTGCCTGTGGAGCTTTTACAAAGCTGTACTCAAAAGATAGAGTGGAGGAAGATTTCGACCACGGAAAAATTATCTTTTTTGCGGGAGGAACCGGACATCCGTATTTTTCCACCGATACGGCGACTGTACTGAGGGCTGTCGAGATTGAGGCAGATGCGATTTTATTGGCGAAAGCAGTCGATGGAATTTATGATAGTGACCCAAAGGTCAATCCAGATGCCAAGAAATATGAGAAGGTGAGTATTCAGGAAGTGATTGATAAGAAGTTAGCGGCAGTGGATCTCACGGCATCGATCATGTGCATGGAACAGAAAATGCCCATGCTGGTATTTGGGCTGGAAGAGAAAGACAGTATTATCAACACAGTACATGGAAAATTTAACGGTACGGAAGTAACCGTGGAATAAAGAGAGGGGAAAAACTTATGGATGAAAGACTGCAAAAATATGATGACAAAATGAGTAAGACTAAGAAGAGCTTGGAGGCAGATTTAGCGACAATACGTGCCGGACGGGCAAATCCGCATATTTTGGACAAAATACAGGTAGACTATTATGGAACGCCGAGTCCACTACAGCAGGTGGCCAACATCACAGTACCGGAGCCACGGGTGATTCAGATTCAGCCCTGGGAGGCGAAGATGGTGAAGGAAATCTCCAAGGCGATTCTCTCTTCAGATTTAGGAATTAATCCGAATACAGACGGAAAGATGATTCGTCTGATTCTGCCGGAGTTGACAGAAGAGCGCAGAAAAGAGCTGGTTAAGGATGTAAAGAAACGCGGGGAGGCTGCCAAGGTGGCGATTCGGAATATCCGCCGCGACGCCAATGACGCGTTTAAGAAACTGGCAAAAGCTGATGTCTCAGAGGATGAGGTCAAGGAGCTGGAGGACAAAATTCAAAAGATGACAGACAAAGCGGTTAAGGAGATTGACAGTACCGTGGAGCAGAAGTCAAAGGAAATTTTAACTGTATAGAGGATGCATGGTCGGGGCTGTTGCATGATTTTTCTGTGAAAGTATTACAGAGTTCTGCATCAGCCCTTTTAGCCGGAACCGGGGGAAGTACCAAAATTCTCTGGTTTCGGCTATCCGTGTTTTACCATGAAATACTCAGAAGTTGGTAAGCCTGCACAGCAGGTAGATACCGCTGGAAAGGAGAATAAGATGAACGTTCCGAATCATGTGGCAATTATTCTGGATGGAAATGGACGCTGGGCGAAGGCCAAGGGGATGCCCAGAAGCTATGGTCATGTCAAAGGCTGTGCGAATTTGGAGACGATCTGTGATGATATGAAAGCTCTAGGAGTAAAATATTTGACTGTCTATGCTTTCTCCACAGAAAATTGGAAGAGGTCTAAGGAAGAGGTGGACGGTTTGATGAAACTGTTCCGCAATTATCTAAAAAAGTGTATCAAGATTTCAGAGAAAAATAAGATGTGTGTGCGGGTGATCGGGGATATCCACGCATTTGATTCCGATATTCAGGAGAGCATTCAAAGATTGGAGGAATACTCCAAAGATTTTACCGAGCTTCATTTTCAGATTGCGCTGAATTATGGAGGAAGAGATGAGATTACTAGAGGAATCCGTAGGCTTGCCCAGGACGTGAAGGATGGAAAGATAGCGCCGGAGGCTATTTCAGAAGAACTGGTGGAAGGGTATTGGGATACGGCGGGACTGCCGGACCCAGATTTGTTGATACGGACCAGCGGAGAACAGAGACTTTCTAATTTTTTGCCGTGGCAGCTCGCTTATACGGAGTTTTATTTTACTCCGGTGGCCTGGCCAGATTTTAATCGGGAGGAATTGGTCAAAGCTATCGAGAAATATAATGAAAGAGACCGAAGATACGGGGGAGTAAAGGAGGAGTAGCCATGTTTAAGACACGGCTTTTAAGTGGAATTGTATTGGTTGCCCTGCTGCTTTTGACGATCATACCCGGCGGCTATATGCTGTTTATACCGTTGATCGGGATTTCTCTGATCGGTATGCAGGAATTGTACCGCGCTATGAAGATCAGTTCAGAGGGCGGCCATAGTCTGGAAATTACAGGTTATGTGTGTGTTTTGTTATACTATGGAGCTGTCCTTTTAGACTTTGAGAAATTCGGAATGGCTGCGGTGCTGGCATCCTTAATCCTGCTGATGTCTGTGTATGTGTTTACGTATCCGAGGTATCATGCCAATCAGGTTATGGCGGCTTTTTTTGGGATCGTGTATGTGGCTGTCATGCTGTCCTGTGTCTATCTGACCAGAAGCCTGCCAGGAGGAATCTACCATGTGTGGCTCATCTTCCTGTGCTCCTGGGGATGTGACACCTGTGCGTACTGTGTGGGAGTTCTGATCGGAAAACACAAGATGGCGCCGGTTTTGAGTCCTAAGAAATCCGTGGAAGGAGCCATAGGCGGAGTTGTAGGAGCGGTACTGCTGGGAGTGGCTTATGCAGCTGCAACTGGCGGGGAACTGGCTGCTTACGGAATCATCTGTGGAGTTGGGGCTTTGATTTCTATGGTCGGAGATTTGGCAGCCTCAGCGATTAAGCGAAACCAGGAGATTAAAGACTATGGGAAATTGATTCCGGGCCATGGAGGAATTTTAGATCGTTTTGACAGTGTGATATTTACTGCGCCGATCATCTATTTTTTATCGACGATACTTATGTAAAAGAGGTGCTTTATGAAAAAAATAGCGATATTGGGGTCTACAGGTTCCATTGGCACTCAGACCTTAGATGTAGCCCGGGCCAATGCAGATCTTCAGATTCTGGGAATCAGTGCCGGACAAAATGTGAAAAAGCTAGAGGAACAGGTGAGGGAATTCGCGCCGAAGCTTGCAGTTATGTGGAGTGAGGAGGCTGCAAGAGATCTGGCTGTGCGCATTGCTGATACCGATACAAAGGTAGTCAGTGGAATGGATGGCCTTCTGGAACTGGCTTCTATGGAAGAGACGCAGATATTAGTGACGGCTATTGTGGGAATGATCGGAATCAGACCCACGATGGAAGCAATTCGGGCAGGGAAAGACATTGCTCTGGCAAATAAAGAGACGCTTGTGACGGCAGGACATTTAATTATGCCTTTGGCAAGAGAACATAAGGTGCAGATTTTGCCTGTGGACAGTGAGCACAGTGCAATATTTCAGGCACTAAATGGAGAGAATAAAAAAGAAATCAAAAAACTTCTGATTACCGCCTCAGGTGGGCCGTTTCGTGGAAAAAAGAAAGAAGAGCTCAAAAATGTCACCTTGGAGGATACCCTAAAGCATCCCAACTGGGTGATGGGGAGAAAGATTACCGTGGATTCGGCTACCTTGGTGAACAAGGGCCTGGAGGTTATGGAGGCGAAATGGCTGTTTGGAATGGAGCTGGAACAGATTCAAGTGGTTGTACAGCCACAGAGTGTCATTCACTCGATGGTTGAATTTAAGGACGGGGCGGTGATGGCTCAGCTGGGAACTCCGGATATGCGCCTGCCGATTCAATATGCGCTCTATTATCCTGAGAGGCGGTATCTGGATGGAGAAAGGCTGGATTTCGCCAAGCTGGGAAGCCTGACCTTTGAGGAACCGGATATGGAAACTTTTTTGGGGCTGCCCATGGCGCTTGAAGCTTCCCGCACAGGCGGCAGTATGCCGACGGTGTTTAACGCGGCGAATGAGATGGCAGTAGCAAAGTTTTTAAGACGGGAGATTGGATTTTTGGATATCTACGATGTGATTGGCCAGTCTATGGACCGGCATGAGACGAGAAAGCATCCGAATCTGGATGAGATACTGGTAGCAGAACAAGAGACTTATCAATGGATTGAAAGCAGGTGGTAAATTGAAAATCGTAATTGCGGTCATCATTTTCAGTGCGATTATACTTTTTCATGAGTTGGGACATTTTTTGCTGGCGAAGAAAAACCATGTTGTGGTCAAAGAATTTTCGCTGGGAATGGGGCCGAGATTATTGAGTACAGTCAGAGGAGAGACCAGGTATTCACTGAAGCTGCTGCCGATCGGCGGTTCGTGTATGATGCTGGGAGAAGATGAAGACGGGGATGGGCCGGGCAGTTTCAACGCGGCGTCTCCCTGGGCACGGATTGCCATTATCGCGGCAGGACCGGTGTTTAACTTTATCATGGCTTTTTTGCTGGCGGTGATTATTGTGGGCTGCGTTGGTTATGTACCGGCAGAGGTTATGGAAGTGGAAGAAAACTCTCCGGCGCAGGAGGCAGGGCTGAGAGAAGGAGACATTATCAAGGAATTTGACGGGTACCATGTGGACATAGGAAATGATATCTATGCCTACACGATTTTCAATGAGCTGAAACAGAAACCTACCACGATCGTATTTGAGCGGGATGGGCAGGAACATACCGTCACTTATACGCCGGATGTTCTCACGCGATATTTGCTGGGCTTTAATCGTGTGAATGCCGACTCCATGGAAGTAGGGTCTATGATCGAGGGTATGCCGCTGGAGAGCTCAGGAATCCAGGTAGGGGACGTGATCACGAAGATCAATGGCACATCAGTAACGGAAAGTGGTGCCTATGACGATTATATTGAGAAAAATCCCTTGGGAGATGAACCGGTGACTCTCACTTATGAGAGGAATGGAAAATCTTATGAGACCACAGTGACTCCAAAACAGTATGATACGGTGAAAATGGGATTTAACTATAATCTAGGTTGTGTCAAGACGAGCGGATTAAATGTGCTCAAATACAGTGCGCTGGAAGTGAAGTACTGGATACGTACAACTGTACACAGTATAGGAATGCTGATACAGGGACAGTTTGGAATCAAAGACCTTACAGGGCCGGTGGGAGTTGTGGACGTGATCGGGGACACTTATGAGCAGACTCAGAGTGAGGGTACCCTGATGGTGTGGATGAATATGCTGAATCTGGCTATTTTGTTGTCAGCCAATCTAGGAGTGATGAATCTTCTTCCATTTCCGGCACTGGATGGAGGCAGGCTTGTGTTCTTATTGTTTGAGGTGATTTTCCGAAGGCCTGTGAACCGACAGGTGGAGGGTATGATACATTTCGCAGGATTGATGCTCTTAATGCTTTTGATGGTCGTGGTCATGTACAATGATGTGATGAGAATTTTTTAGGACATTCACCTTTTAGGAGGAGCGTGCATATACTGTCCAGACAGGAATTTGAGAGGTTTTGGACATTGAATATGCGTATCATGCAAGAGAATCAAGTGGACAAAGGGCGGCTGCAGGTGGTGGTTCAGTCATCCATCGGGAGTCGTCCCATTGACCGGGCCGAGATCTCGGTTTCGTATACAGGAGAGCCGGGAAACATACTGGAAAAGGTTCAGACAGACAATTCCGGCAACAGTCCCACGCTGGAACTGTCAGCGCCACCGTTGGAGTATAGCATGTCGCCAGGAGAATACCAGCCGTATTCAGAGTATACGATTCGTGTGGACGCTGAAGGCTTCGAGCCGGTAGATATCGCCGGTACTGAGATTCTACCGGGAGAAACTGCCGTTCAGCCGGTGAGTCTAAGGCCCATAGATGGTCAGGAGGCATTCGAGAGAATCGTGATTCCGGCGCACACTCTGTTTGGAGACTATCCGTCTAAGATACCGGAGGAAGAGATCAAACCAGTTAACGAGTCTGGAGAGATCGTGCTCAGCAGAGTCGTGATTCCTGAGTATGTGGTGGTCCATGACGGACCAATTCAGGATACCAGTGTAGAAGATTATTATGTGCGCTACAAAGATTATATAAAAAATGTGGCCAGCAGCGAGATTTATGCCACCTGGCCGGATGACACGATTCGGGCGAATGTGCTGGCTATCATGTCTTTTACATTGAACCGGGTATATACCGAGTGGTACCGAAACAAGGGATATGATTTTACGATTACGTCTTCCACGGCCTACGATCACAAGTGGATTCCAGGAAGGAATATTTTTGACAGCATTTCTAGAATTGTGGATGAGTTGTTTTCAAATTACCTCTCACGTCCCAATGTGCGCCAGCCGATTCTGACACAGTACTGTGACGGGCAGAAAGTCACCTGCCCGAACTGGATGACTCAATGGGGGTCTAAATATCTAGGAGACCAGGGATATTCTGCCATTGAGATTCTGCGGTACTATTACGGAGACAGCATGTATATCAACACTGCGGAGGAGATCTCTGGTATTCCGGCCTCCTGGCCGAGATACGATTTAGATATCGGGGCGAATGGGGCAAAAGTGCGACAGATTCAGGAGCAGCTAAATGCCATCGCCAAGTCCTACCCGGCTTTGCCTACTGTGACGGTGAACGGAGACTACGATGAACAGACGAAAAATGCGGTCCGACAGTTCCAGGGAGTCTTCGGCCTGCCTGAAACGGGAATTGTGGACTATTCTACCTGGTATAAGATACAAGAGATCTATGTAGCGGTCACTAGAATTGCAGAGCTGAACTAAAGAAGGAGAAAACAAAGGAGAGATATCTATGGATTTTACCGAGATACATACTCGGGTGTGTCCCAAAGATCAAAGCGAAGTGACCCTGACCATCCTTTACACGAAAGCGACTTGCAGCAGGGTTAGTGATAAGATACAGAGGTTTCGGTGCAGCAGGGATTCCTCCTGTGAGGACTGTAGGGAAGACTATGAAGATTGAGTGCACGGAAAACAGGTTTGAAAAAGTTCACTTTTTTTTCACTTTTTTCTGTACCTTATTTCACAAAAATAACACAATTAGTTTGTATAGTATAATTGCACAAAGGCCAAAGACCTTTTTTAAATCTTTTTCTTTTTCATAAGCCGGTACCTCAGGGTATCGGCTTTCCCCTTTTCCAGAACAGAAACTCTCTGTTTTTTCCCATTGTAAAAAATGTACAACGGAAGGTTTGAAATAAATTTTAAAGTGTAATAATTATATAAAGTTTATTCGGGATTAAGTTTATATAATAATGTTTAAATTGATAAAACTTAAAAAAATTACGTTTCTCTCTTTACATTGTGAAAGTTTTAGTGTATAGTAGCGTTAATCGTTTAAAGCGGGACTTTGACAGAAAGCAAAGAGCGATAGAACAGACAGAAAGAGGGAGATGGGCATGAACCAACAGATGCGTAAGACAGAGAAGGAATGGCAGGGATTGTACAGTCCCCAGTTTGAGCATGACAACTGCGGAATTGGAGCGGTGGTGAATATTCGGGGACAAAAGAACCATGGAATTGTGGAGAAGGCATTGAAAATCGTGGAAAATCTGGAACACAGAGCCGGGAAGGACGCTGAGGGCAAGACCGGAGACGGCGTCGGAATTCTTTTACAGATTTCCCACAATTTTTTTTCAGAGGTCTGTGAAATATCTGGGATTACCCTGGGCGCAGAGAGGGAGTACGCCGTGGGAATGTTCTTTTTTCCTCAAAATGAGCTGAAGAGAAATCAGGCGAAAAAGATGTTTGAGATCATCGTGGAGAAGGAAGGCATGGATTTTCTGGGATGGCGCAAGGTGCCCACCAGACCGGAGGTTCTCGGGCAGAAAGCGCGGGACTGTATGCCCCATATCCTTCAGGCATTCATCGGGAAACCAGCGGATGTAGAGAAAGGTCTGGAATTTGACAGAAAGCTGTACATTGTGCGCCGAATATTTGAGCAGAGCAACGACAACACCTACGTGTCCTCTCTTTCTAGCCGCACGATTGTCTATAAGGGAATGTTTTTGGTGGGGCAGTTGCGTACCTTTTTCGGCGATCTTCAGAACCTGAATTATGAGTCTGCAATTGCCGTGGTACATTCCAGGTTCAGCACCAATACAAATCCCAGCTGGGAGAGGGCGCATCCCAATCGACTGATTGTACATAATGGGGAGATCAATACAATTCGGGGAAATGCCGATAAAATGTTGGCCCGAGAAGAGACGCTCTCTTCTTCTAGGTTGGAAAGTGATCTTTATCGTGTCTTGCCGGTGGTGGATACACAAGGGTCTGATTCTGCGATGTTGGACAACACTTTGGAGTTTTTGATGATGAGCGGTTTAGAACTACCTCTGGCGGTGATGGCAGCGATTCCAGAGCCCTGGGCGAATAACGACACGATTTCACAGGAAATCCGAGATTTTTATCAGTATTACGCGACCATGATGGAGCCCTGGGACGGGCCGGCAGCGATCGTGTTTTCCGACGGGGACGTGATGGGAGCGGTCCTGGACAGAAATGGCCTGCGGCCTTCCCGCTACTACGTGACAAAAGAGGATGAATTGATTTTGGCCTCTGAGGTCGGCGCACTTTCTGTGCCGGAAGAAAAGGTGGTACAAAAAGAGAGGCTCTATCCAGGAAAGATTCTTCTGGTGGACACCGTGAGAGGAAGAGTCTTCAGCGACGATGAGGTCAAGAGCTACTATGCCTCAAAACAACCCTACGGGGAGTGGCTGGACAGCAATCTGATTCATCTGAAAGATCTGAAAATCCCTAACCAGCCGGTGCCAGAATACAGCGACGAGGAGCGGACCAGACTTCAGAAGGCCTTTGGATATTCCTTTGAAGAATACCGCACCTCGATTCGGGATATGGCCCTGAATGGGACGGAGAGTACCAGTGCCATGGGAGTAGACACACCTCTGGCCGTGCTCTCTGACAAACACCAGCCGTTGTTTCACTACTTCAAACAGCTTTTCGCCCAGGTGACGAATCCGCCCATCGACGCGATTCGGGAGAAGATCGTAACCTCCACCACCGTGTACGTGGGACGGGACGGAAATCTTTTGGAGGAGAACGGGGAAAACTGTCGGGTCTTAAAAATTGAAAATCCCATCCTGACCAACACCGATCTTTTGAAGATCAAAAATATTTCCGCAAAGGGCTTTCAAGTGGCTGTGATACCGATCACTTATTATAAGAGCACACCCCTGGAACGTGCGATTGACCACGTGTATGTGGAGGTGGAACGCGCCTACAAAAAAGGAACCAGCATTCTGATTTTGTCAGACCGGGGAGTAGATGAAAATCATGTGGCGATTCCTTCCTTGCTGGCAGTGTCGGCGGTTCATCAGTATCTGGTCAGAACAAAAAAGCGCACCTCGGTTTCCATTATCCTCGAGTCCGGGGAGCCCAGGGAGGTTCACCATTTCGCAACCCTTCTGGGATACGGGGCCTCCGCCGTCAATCCTTATCTGGCGCAGGAGACGATTCATGAGCTGATTGAGACCATGATCGGAAAAGACTACTATGCGGCGGTGGACGATTACAATCATGCAGTACTCTCCGGGATTGTCAAGATTGCCTCTAAGATGGGAATTTCCACGATTCAGTCTTATCAAGGCTCTAAGATGTTTGAGGCAGTGGGAATATCGGAGGAAGTGGTGTGCAGATATTTTACCGGGACGGTCAGCAGAGTCGGCGGCATCACTTTGCAGGATATCGCCGACGAGGTGGACGCGAGACACTCAGAGGCCTTCGACCCTCTGGGATTAGAAGTGGACCAGACGCTCGACAGCATGGGAAGACACAAGGAGAGGAGCCAGGGGGAGGAACACCGCTACAATCCTGTGACCATCCATTTGCTCCAGGAATCCACCAGACGCGGAGACTATTCGATGTTCAAGCAGTACACACAGATGGTAAACCGCGAGGAATCCGGCTATCTGCGAAGCATGATGGACTTTTGCTATCCTGAGAAGGGAATTCCCATCAAGGAGGTAGAGAGCGTGGACTCTATTGTGCGCCGGTTTAAGACTGGGGCCATGTCTTATGGTTCCATTTCCCAGGAAGCGCATGAGACTTTGGCCATAGCCATGAATCGGCTCCACGGGAGATCAAATTCCGGTGAAGGCGGGGAGAGTGAGGAACGCCTGGAATCGGCTCAGAAATGCTCCGCCATCAAGCAGGTGGCATCGGGCCGGTTCGGGGTGACCAGCCGCTATCTGGTCAGTGCCGATGAGATACAGATCAAGATGGCGCAGGGAGCGAAGCCTGGAGAGGGAGGCCATCTGCCTGCGAAGAAGGTGTATCCGTGGATCGCGAAGACGCGGCACTCCACTCCCGGTGTGTCCTTGATTTCTCCGCCGCCCCATCACGATATCTATTCCATCGAGGACTTGGCCCAGTTGATTTACGATTTGAAGAGCGCAAATCAAAAGGCGAGAATCTCTGTGAAGTTGGTATCCGAGGCCGGTGTGGGAACGGTGGCGGCCGGCGTGGCAAAAGCCGGAGCTCAGGTGGTCCTGATTTCTGGTTATGACGGAGGCACTGGGGCGGCTCCGAGAAGTTCCATCCACAGTGCAGGACTGCCCTGGGAGCTGGGTCTGGCAGAGACTCACCAGACTCTGATACGAAACGGGCTTCGAAACCGTGTAGTGGTGGAGACAGACGGAAAACTGATGAGCGGCCGGGATGTGGCGATCGCCGCTCTTTTAGGGGCAGAGGAATTTGGGTTTGCCACGGCTCCGTTGGTGACGTTAGGATGCGTGATGATGCGGGTATGCAATCTGGATACCTGCCCCGTGGGAGTCGCCACACAGAACCCCGAGCTTAGAAAGCGCTTCCGCGGAAAACCGGAGTATGTGGTGAACTTCATGCGCTTTATCGCTCAGGATTTAAGAGAGCATATGGCCAGGCTGGGGCTTCGCACCGTGGATGAGATGGTGGGGAGAACCGATTTGCTCAGACGCCGGGAAGGTTTAAAAAACCGTCATGCGGACCGGGTGGATTTAAGCGCGATTTTGAACAATCCCTTTGTGAGTCAGAATGAGAAAGTGATCTTCGACCCGGCGGCAGTCTACGACTTTAAGCTTCAGGAGACGCTGGATGAGAAAATCCTTTTGAAGAAGTTAAGAGACGCTATGGACCATGGGGAGAAAAAAAGGCTGAAAGTAAAAGTGGGAAATACAGACAGAGCTTTCGGGACAATCCTGGGTTCTGAGCTTACCAGAAAATTCGGCGTGAGTTTGGAACCAGACACTTACCTGGTGGAATGTACGGGGACGGGAGGTCAGAGTTTTGGGGCCTTTATTCCGAAAGGACTGACCTTAGAACTGACGGGAGATTCCAACGATTACTTTGGAAAAGGACTCTCTGGCGGAAAGCTGATTGTGCATCCGCCGAAAAATGCCCCATATCGCCCGGAGGCTAACGTGATCGTGGGAAATGTGGCCCTCTACGGAGCGACCAGCGGAGAGGCCTACATCAATGGGAAGGCAGGAGAACGTTTCTGCGTACGCAATTCCGGGGCAAATGCAGTGGTGGAAGGCGTGGGAGAACACGGCTGTGAGTATATGACAGGGGGCCGTGTGGTGATCTTAGGGCCCACTGGAAAGAACTTTGCTGCCGGCATGAGTGGCGGAATCGCTTACGTGTTGGATGAGAAAAGAAATCTCTACAAGAATTTGAATAAAGAGATGATCTCCATTGGGACGGTGGAGACGAAAGCAGAGGCGGAAACACTGAGAGACATGATCGAGGAGCATGTAAAATATACCGACTCTCCCAAGGGAAGAGAAGTTTTGGAGAATTTTGATCGGTACCTGCCGAATTTCAAGAAGATCATCCCTAATGACTATAAACGGATGATGCGGCTAAGCGCGAAGTTAGAGGAGAAGGGAATGAGTCCAGAGCAGGCGCAGATTGAAGCATTTTATGAGAGTACACGGCACTAGGAGGAAGACGAGATGGGAAAACCGACAGGATTTTTAGAATATGAGCGTAAGGTGGGAGAGTGTGCGGCGCCATTAGAGCGCATCAAAAATTTTAGGGAGTTTCATGGAAACCTGCCTAAAACGGAGCAGCAGCTTCAAGGAGCACGCTGTATGGCATGTGGTGTGCCATTTTGCCAGGCAGGGGTGATGATTGCGGGGATGGTCTCAGGATGCCCGTTGCAAAACTTGGTGCCGGAATGGAACGATCTGGTGTATTCTGGGAACTGGGAGAAAGCTTACGCGAGACTGAATAAAACCAACTGTTTTCCAGAGTTTACCTCCCGGGTCTGCCCGGCCCTGTGCGAAGCTGCCTGTACCTGTAATCTGAATGGGGAGCCGGTCTCCACCAAAGAAAACGAGAGGGCAATCATTGAGAACGCCTGGGCCAGCGGAATGATTCAGCCAAGGCCGCCAAAGGTGCGCACCGGTAAGACGGTGGCAGTGGTAGGCAGCGGCCCCGCGGGACTTGCGGCAGCCGCTCAGTTAAACCGCAGAGGTCACCAGGTGACAGTGTTTGAACGTCATGACCGGGTGGGAGGTCTGCTGCGCTACGGTATCCCTAATATGAAATTGGAGAAGAAGATCATAGACAGGCGGATTGCCCTTATGGAGTCTGAGGGAGTGACCTTTGTCACCGGCGTAGATGTGGGAAGAGATAAAAAATCCAAAGAACTGCTGGACGAATTTGACCGGGTGGTTCTGTGCTGCGGGGCGTCGAATCCCAGAGATATCCAGGCACCTGGAAGAGAGGCGAAGGGCATCTATTTTGCGGTTGATTTTTTGACCTCTGTGACGAAAAGCCTTTTGGATTCCAGCCTGAGAGACGGAGAGTATATCGACGCTAAGGACAGACATGTGGTGGTGATCGGCGGCGGAGACACCGGAAACGACTGCGTAGGTACTGCCATCCGCCTGGGCGCGAAGACGGTGACGCAGCTGGAAATGATGCCGAAGGCGCCGGACGAGAGAGCCGAGGATAATCCCTGGCCCCAGTGGCCTAAGGTGTGCAAGACGGATTACGGGCAGGAGGAAGCCATCGCTGTCTACGGCCATGACCCTCGTGTCTATCAGACTACAGTCAAAGAGTTTGTGAAGGACAAGGAGGGCCGGATCTGCAAGCTGAAAATTGTCAGTCTGGAAGCGAAGGAAAACCCGAAAACGGGGCGAAAAAGTATGGAGCCTGTGGAGGGGACGGAGAGGACGATACCGGCGGACCTGGTATTGATCGCGGCCGGTTTTCTGGGAACCCAGGGATATGTGGCGGATGCCTTTCACGTAGAGCTGGACTCCCGGTCAAATGTGTACACACGCCAGGGAGATTATCAGACGAGTGCCGAGAGAGTGTTTACGGCAGGAGATATGCACAGAGGGCAGTCTTTGGTGGTCTGGGCAATCCGTGAGGGAAGAGAGGCGGCCAGAGCGGTGGACGAGTCTTTGATGGGCTACAGCAACTTAAAGTAAAAAAAGTTCGTAACAGTTCAGCACCAATATCCCGCAGGTGTTTTTGGACATTTTGTACAGAAATCCTGAGACATACTCGCGCCAAACTGCTGTTTACAGCAGTTTGTGTGCATTGCGAAGCGTGTTACTGCTCACGAACTGCAAGTAAGTGAACGGTAAAAAAGCTCTGATTTAGGGAACAGTAATTCTTTACATTGTTAACTGATTGGTATAAAATGGTAATGATTAAGGATATAGCTGAGGGAACCGAGACATGATTAGAACAGAGCAGACGGATAAAAAAGAGACATTGGTGGATTTACTGTGCAAAAACATTCGAATGGATATCATTACGCAGCAGTTTCAGCCTGGACAGAGGCTTCGAACGAAGGAGCTGGCTGTGAAATATGGCACGAGCGAGACACCAGTGAAGCTGGCTTTGAATCGCCTGATGAATGAGCAGGTAGTAGAAAGCTTTCCAAGGCAGGGGATACGGGTGAGAAGTATCAGTGAGGAAGACGCAAAAGAGACTTTTAGTATACGGCTGATGATGGATTTGTTTTTTGTCAAGGAAATTATTGAGTCGGTATCCATGAATCAACAGCTTAGAGAAGCCCTTCAGAATAATGTAGACGCACACTATCAGGCAGTTCAAAGTGCACAGGACCACACAGATGTAGAGCTGTTTTTACTGAACTATAAGTATGATTATGAGTTTCATGAGCTGTATTTGAAGTGTTCTGGAAACAAAAAAATAGTGGAGATTTATCGGAATATCAATCTGTTTCTCTATACAAATTATATTTTTCGAAAACAGTCGGAGGAGAGAGATCTGGCCTCGGTCAGAGAGCATCAAGGAATTTTGCAGGCGATTTTGAGCAAAGATGAGGAACTGCTGAGGGAAAAGGTGACGGAACATATGAACAATTCAGTGAATGCTATCTGTAAAATATTGAGAATTGAACGGATGCTGTAGAGAGCTCCTGAGATAGAAAAACGCCCCGGAAGATAAAAATTCGGGGTGTTTTCTACAATAGAACAAAGTGGGCAAGCCCAATTCAACTTTCCCATCCCCTCAAGCCTGAGGGCGAAGTCCCACTTTGCGCGCCGTCGCAACATCGCAAAGTGGTGAAATTCTTTATTGCGGCGTGTGTGTCCATAGAGTGTTTATGTAATAGGAAAGACCTTATCACGCTAATGCGGGAAAGGTCTTTCCTATTACATAAAAATAGAGCCGAAAACCTCTGAGAGATCTTCGACTCTAAAGAAATGCGGAAGATGGGACTTGAACCCACACGGCACGAATGCCACAAGATCCTTAGTCTTGCTCGTCTGCCAGTTCCGACACTTCCGCATATCACAATCATTTGCGACAGGATGTATTATAGCATTTTGGAGGCCTGTAGTCAACAGGAAAATTTAAAAAAATAGAAATTCTCGAGATATACTCGCGCCAAACTGCTGTTTGCAGAAGTTTGCGTGCATTAGGAAGCGTGTTGCTGCTCACAAACTGCAAGTGAGTGAACAATAACACTGGATTCAACGAAATTTGCCAAAAAAAAAGGAAATTTTGTTTTTGTGTGGAATATAATATATAAGAGGTTTTTGTCGGTCTTTTGGAGGGCAAATTATGAATATACGAGAGAGCTTGGAAGAGAGAGAACAGGAGTTTTTGAGTCCCTATGCAGCCCACAGCAGAGAGTCGAGAGGAAGGGAAAGACCAGAGGAGGAGTGCGACATCCGTACCGTGTATCAAAGAGATAGGGACCGGATTTTGCATTGCAAGGCATTTCGGCGTCTAAAGGACAAGACACAGGTTTTTCTGGCACCCCATGGAGATCACTATAGAAATCGGCTGACGCATACTTTGGAGGTGTCTCAGACAGCCCGCACTGTGGCCAAGGCGCTGCGGCTGAATGAAGATCTGGTGGAGGCAATTGCTCTGGGCCATGATCTGGGGCATACCCCTTTTGGACATGCGGGTGAGAGAGCGTTGGATAAGCTGAATCCCATGGGCTTTGCTCATTATAAGCAGAGCGTACGGGTGGCCCAGGTGTTGGAGAAAAAAGGAAGAGGTCTGAATCTGACCTGGGAGGTCATTGATGGAATCTTAAATCACAGAACCAGCGGAAGACCAGCTACGCTAGAAGGCCAAGTAGTCAGACTTTGCGACAAGATCTCTTACATACATCATGATATGGACGATGCCCACAGAGCGGGGCTGATCTCGGAAGACGATATTCCCATCACGATTCGGATGCTGCTAGGGTATACGATACGCGAGAGGTTGAATACGCTGATTCACAATATTGTGGAAAACAGTCAGGGAAAAGACACGATACAGATGTCAGAGGAAGTCTACCAGGCAATGATGGATTTGAGAAAGATCATGTTTCAGAATGTATATTTGAATCCAAAGGCCAAGAAGGAGGAGGCGAAAGCCATTGATATGCTGAGCAAGCTCTATGAATATTATATGGAACATCCCCAGAAGATGTCCAAGGAGTATGTGAATTTAATTGCGACAGGAACCAGTCTGAATCAGGCAGTGTGTGATTATCTGTCAGGAATGACGGACCAGTATTCTATGCAGAAATTTCAGGAAATTTTTATACCAAAAGCATGGGAAGTATATTAAGGAGGAGAGCAGATGCGGTATTCCGATGACATCATTGAAGAGGTTCGGACAAAAAACGATATCGTTGATGTGATATCCCAATATGTAAAGCTGCAAAGAAAAGGAAGCTCCTATTTTGGCTTGTGTCCTTTTCACAATGAAAAAAGTCCGTCTTTCTCGGTAAGTCCGGGAAAACAGATGTACTACTGTTTTGGCTGCGGTGCAGGCGGCAATGTGTTTACTTTTGTCATGGAGTATGAGAATTTTACCTTTGTGGAAGCCATGCAGTATTTGGCCGAGAGGGCCTCGGTGGAGCTGCCGAAGGTGGATTATTCCAAGGAGGCAAAGGAGGCGGCAGATAAGAAAGCAGCCCTGCTAGAGATTAATAAGCTGGCAGCACAGTATTTTTACTATCAGCTGCGCAGACAGAATGGACAAAAAGCTTGGAAGTACCTCGTAGAACGGGGACTGACAGAAGAGACGATGAAGAAGTTCGGCCTTGGCTACTCGGACAAGTACAGTGATGATCTGTATAAGTATCTGAAGGGAAAAGGCTATAAAGATGAAGTTCTCCGGGACAGCGGCCTGTTCAATGTGGATGAGCGACGGGGGATGTATGATAAATTTTGGAATCGGGTGATCTTTCCGATTATGGATGTGAACAGCCGGGTGATCGGCTTCGGCGGGAGGGTCATGGGCGACGGCAAGCCTAAGTATTTAAACTCTCCGGAGACGAAGATTTTTGACAAGAGCCGAAACCTATACGGGCTGAACGCAGCGCGAACGACCAGGAGAAAATACTTGATTGTATGTGAAGGATACATGGATGTAATTACGATGCACCAGGCAGGCTTTACCAATGCGGTGGCGTCCCTGGGCACAGCTTTGACTTCCGGACATGCCAGCCTGCTAAAACGTTATACTCAGGAAGTGCGACTGCTCTATGACAGCGATGAGGCTGGAATCCGGGCGGCACTCAGGGGTATTCCGATTCTCAGAGAAGCAGGTGTGGCGACTCGGGTAGTGAATCTGGCGCCCTATAAGGATCCGGATGAGTTTATCAAAGCCTTGGGAGCAGAAGCATTTCAAGAACGCCTCGATCGGGCAGTCAATGGCTTTTTGTTTCGGGTCCAGGCTGCGCAGAAGAATTATAATCTTTCAGATCCTCAGGGAAAGACAGAATTCTTTCATCAGGTGGCAGAGATGCTGTTGGAGTTTCCGGAGGAGTTAGAGAGAAGCAATTATATAGAAGCAATTGCGCAAGAGTATAGGATTTCTCCTGAGGAGCTAAAAAGAGCGGTATCCAGACAGGCGATGAAGGGGACGGTAGCTGAGCGGCGCATGGTGCCCAAAGAGACGCGAAAATCAAAGGGGCAAAAAGAAAATGGCGCTCAGAAAGCTCAGAAGCTGATGTTGACCTGGCTGGCCAATGAGCCTGAGACCTATTCCACGGTAAAAAAATATTTGGGTCCAGAAGATTTCACCACAGAACTGTACCGCAGAGTAGCCGGGATGCTGTTTGAGCAGCTAGAAGACGGGCAGGTGAGCCTGGCCCGTCTGTTGAATCCGTTTACTGACAGTGAAGAACAGACGGAGATTACTTCTTTGTTCCACGCGGATATTCACTTGGAAAGCCAGGAGGAGAAAAACCGGGCGTTTGCAGACGCGCTGATTCGAATTAAGGAGAACAGCCTGAGGGAGCAGACGGAGAAGCTTGCGCCTACGGATATCGAGGGGCTTCAGAGATTGATTCAGGAAAAAAAGAAACTGGAAGAAATGAGCAGAAGAAGAGGAGAACTGCATATTTCTTTTTAATAAGGATAAAATATAAACAATATATGGAGGGATAGAACACCTATGGAAATGAATATGGGTAAATTCAGCGAAAAACTGGTAGAGCTTTTGGAGTTTGCCAAAAAGAAGAAAAATGTATTGGAATACCAGGAAATTAATGATTTCTTCAAAGATACGCCGCTGGATACCGAGCAGCTTGAGAAAGTCTTTGATTTTTTGGAGGCCAGTGGAATAGATGTTCTGCGCATTTCCGACAGCGATGTGGATGAAGCTCTCCTTCTGGATGAGGATTTGGACAAAATCGCGGAGGAAGAGGATGTGGAGCTGGACAAGATTGATTTGTCCGTACCAGAGGGCGTGAGCATTGAGGACCCAGTCCGCATGTATCTAAAAGAGATTGGAAAAGTAAATCTTTTGACCGCAGAAGAGGAGATTGAATTGGCAAAGCGTATGGAAGAGGGCGATGAAGATGCCAAAAAGCGCCTTGCGGAAGCAAATCTGCGCCTGGTAGTCAGCATTGCCAAACGCTATGTGGGTAGAGGGATGTTGTTCTTAGATCTGATTCAGGAGGGAAACTTAGGTCTAATCAAGGCAGTGGAAAAATTCGACTATCGAAAGGGCTATAAATTCTCCACCTACGCCACATGGTGGATTCGTCAGGCTATCACCAGAGCAATCGCGGACCAGGCTAGAACCATCCGTATTCCGGTGCATATGGTGGAGACCATCAACAAGTTAATCCGAGTGTCCAGACAGCTGCTTCAGGAGTTAGGACGTGAACCAACGCCAGAAGAGATTGCCAAAGAAATGGAGATGTCTGTGGACCGTGTCCGTGAAATTCTGAAGATTTCTCAGGAGCCGGTTTCACTGGAGACACCGATCGGCGAGGAGGAAGACAGCCATCTGGGAGATTTTATACAGGATGACAATGTGCCTGTGCCTGCGGATGCAGCTGCGTTTACCTTGCTGAAGGAACAGTTGGTGGAGGTGCTGAGTACTCTGACAGACAGAGAACAAAAGGTGCTTCGGCTGCGCTTTGGATTGGATGACGGACGTGCCAGAACTTTGGAGGAGGTTGGCAAAGAGTTCAACGTCACTCGTGAACGTATTCGGCAGATTGAGGCAAAGGCGTTGAGAAAGCTGCGTCATCCAAGCCGCAGCCGAAAATTAAAAGATTATCTGGATTAAGGGGAAAGCGATGCAGTTATCAAAGAGACTGGAAGCAATCGCGTCGATGGTCACTCCGGGAAACCGTCTGGTGGATGTGGGATGTGACCATGGATACTTGCCGATCGCACTGGTGAGACGGCAGATTATCCCTAGTGCCATAGCCATGGATGTTCGAAGTGGTCCTCTTGGGAGGGCTAAAGAGAATATTGAAGCATATGGCCTGAATCCATACATAGAGACCAGGCTGTCCGATGGCCTGGAAGCACTTCAGCCCGGTGAAGGAGACACTTTGAGCGTTGCGGGTATGGGTGGCCCTCTTATAGAGAGAATACTGAGTCGGAATGTGGAAGTCAGCGAAAGTTTTCAAGAGCTGATTTTGCAGCCACAGTCAGAGATCGGAAATTTCCGTAGATATTTGGTGGAGTGCGGCTTTACAGTTTCCCAGGAGGATATGGTGTGGGAAGATGGCAAGTTCTATCCCATCATCAAAGCTGTTTTCAAAAAAACTGCGCACAAAGACAGGTATACAGACATAGAATTTTACTACGGAAAGCGGTTGTTGGAGAGCCGCCATCCGGTGCTGTACAGTTACTTGGAAAAGGAACTGGAAAAGGTTCAGCAGATTGCCCGGAGGCTTCAGGCTAGTTCCACGGTGAACGCGAAGAAACGTCTTAGAGAAATATTGAAGGAGAAGCAGCGGATTGAGGCTGCCATGAGAGTTTATGAAGATTTGTGAAGTTACAGGATGGCTAGAGGAGAGGTATCCCTGTGCATATGCGGAAGAATGGGACAATGTGGGGCTCTTGGTGGGAGACGACGAAAGAGAAGTCAGCAAAATCTTTCTAGCTCTGGATTTGACAGAAGAGACGCTAGAACAGGCCATAGATTTTGGCGCGGAGCTCATTGTGACACATCACCCTATGATTTTTTCCGGAGTGAAAAAGATTAATAATCACAGTTTTATTGGAAGAAGAATTTTAAAGTTGGTCAGCAATGGAATTGCTTACTATGCAATGCATACGAACTACGATATTTTGGGAATGGCGAAGCTGAGTGCGGATTATCTGATGTTGCAGGGACAGAAGGTTCTGGCGGTGACGGCAGAACGAGAGGGACGCCAGGAAGGTCTCGGACGTGTGGGCCTTTTGCCCCGAGAGATGACTTTGGGCGAGCTGGCAGGTTTGGTAAAAGAGCGGCTGGAATTGCCTGACGTGAAGGTCTATGGAGAATTGGGGAAAAAAGTCAAAACTGCCGCCGTCTGTACAGGTTCCGGAAAAAGTCTGATTCCGGATGTCCTGAAAGCAAAGGCGCAGGTATATGTGACGGGAGATATCGATCATCACACGGGCATTGATGCAGTTGCGGACGGTCTGTCTATCATTGACGCCGGGCACTATGGAACCGAATACATTTTTGCGAAAGCGATGAAAGAGGAGCTGAGACAGCAGTTTGGCCAGCTAGAAGTAGAACAGGCCAGGACGAAGTTCCCATATACTTGTATCTGAAGACAGCCTGGGCACAGACAGATTGCCTTGGCATCATCTGAGTGAGGACAGGAGGAGAAGATGGAAGGAAAGATGGTACAGGTCACGGTAGGAGATGAGGTCAGAGAATATCCAGATGGAATCTGCTATGTGGATATTGTGAGAGAATATCAAAGAGAGTATCAGGACACGATTATGCTAGTAATGGCCAATGGGAAGCTCAGAGAGTTGCATAAGCATCTGCACAGGGACTGTGAGTTAAAGTTTGTGACAGTGGCGGATGAGGCAGGGCATAAAACCTATAAAAGAAGTGCCAGTATGATCTTGACGAAAGCAGTTTATGACATAGCCGGAAAAGAAAATGTGGACCAGGTGATGCTCCATTTTTCCATAGGAAGCGGATATTACTATACGGTGAAAGGCAGAGTGAAAATTGACGAAGAGTTTCTTGCTCAGGTACGGGAGCGTATGAGAGAGCTTGTGAATGCCAGGATACCTTTTTACAAGCGTAGCGTGCGTACAGACGACGCGGTGGAGATTTTCCGCAGCCAAAGGATGATGGATAAGGTAAGTCTTTTTGAGTTTCGCCGGGTTTCCAGGGTGAACCTCTATAGTCTTGAGGATTACCAGGACTATTACTATGGGTTCATGGCTTATGATACAGGATACATTCCGTATTTTGATCTCGTGCTCTATGATCACGGCTTCGTACTGCAACTTCCGGAACGCAGTGCACCCACGAAGGTACCTCTTTTTGTGGCATCTCCAAAGATCTTTCAGGTTCAGATGGGAACGGAAGAGTGGGGAGATATGTTGGAGATCTCCACGGTCGGTGAACTGAATCAAAGGATTGTGAGAGAGGGAATTGAACATGTAGTTTTGCTCCAGGAGGCTTTGCAGGAGACGAAGTTGTCTGATATTGCGCAGCAAATTATTCAGGCAGGACACAGAAAATTCATTATGATTGCAGGGCCTTCCTCGTCAGGAAAGACGACGTTTTCCCATCGACTGTCTATTCAGCTGGCGGCTCACGGGTTAAGGCCCCATCCGATTGCGGTGGACAATTATTTCGTGAACCGGGAAGACACTCCATTAGATGAGTTTGGAAATAAGAACTATGAATGTCTGGAAGCCATTGATGTGGAAGCGTTTAACCGAGATATGATGGAGCTGCTTCAGGGTAAGAGGGTGGAGCTTCCAGAATTTAACTTTAAAACAGGGCAGAGGGAATACAAAGGAAATTATTTGCAGTTGGGAAAAGAGGATGTGCTGGTGATCGAGGGGATTCATGGCCTGAATGATAAGCTCAGTTACGCACTTCCCAAAGAGAGCAAATTTAAGATTTATATCAGTGCTCTGACCCAGCTTAATGTGGATGAGCACAACCGGATTCCCACCACAGACGGACGTCTGATACGAAGAATCGTCCGGGACGCGAAGACTAGAGGAACATCGGCTAGGGAGACGATTGCCATGTGGCCGTCCGTGAGGCGAGGAGAGGAGCAGAATATTTTTCCGTTTCAAGAAGAGGCGGATGTGATGTTTAACTCCGCACTGATCTATGAGCTGGCGTGCCTGAAAGTATATGCGGAGCCGCTATTGTTTGGGATACCCAAAGACGTGCCGGAGTATCTAGAGGCAAAACGCCTGCTGAAGTTTTTTGATTATTTCATAGGCGTTCCTAGTGAGACGGTTCCGAAGAATTCTATCCTCAGGGAGTTTATCGGTGAGAGCTGCTTCAATGTATGAGAGTGGGAATAGTACTTGTCAACTGAGGGAAATTTGTGTTAGAATAATTTATGGTAAGCAGGACAGGTGATCGCGGCTGGCCAGACGAAAGGGGCCAGGTGAGGAAAGTCCGGGCTTCGCAGGGCAGGATGCCGGATAACGTCCGGTGGAGGTGACTCCCAGACCAGTGCAACAGAAATAAACCGCCGGGCCCGACCCGGTAAGGGTGGAAAGGCAGTGTAAGAGACTACCGCCTGGCTGGTAACAGGCAGGGCACATGTAAACTCCATTCGAAGCAAGACCGAAAAGAAAGCTATGCGGCTGCCCGTCGCGCTTTCAGGTGGGTCGCTGGACTCTGTTGGCAACGGCAGAGCTAGATAGATGATCACCCAACGACATAACCCGGCTTATCGTTCTGCTTACCAGAATAAATAAGAGTTTGTGATGAGAAAATGGGCTTCGTCTGAGTGAAAGACGAGGCTGATTTTCTTTTTTTATGTGAGAGGAGTTTCACCGCGCAGCGGTGTTGCGGTGGCTCGCAAAGTGGGATTACTTGGTATCATAGGAGACGATGAGGATGAATTTTGCGCGGGTAGTGGCAGCAGTGGTAGGAATCGCTGTGGGAAATATCGTGAAGAGAATCACAGGAAAATATATGAATCTGGGCGGTCGGGGGAGAATATGGCAGACAAAAGCGGATTTTGAACGGACAGTGGGCTCGAAGGTGAGGTATATCAATGGCTTGCTCTATGGCCTGATTGTAGCGGTTCACGGCAGTAATCTAGAAAGTGGCTTCTATTGCCTGATGGCGTCTGCCCTTCTGATTCTGGCTTTTACAGACTGGAACAGCTATCTGATTCCACCGGAAATCAATCTATTCTTATTCTGCCTCGGACTGGTGCATCTGGTATTGGATTGGGGAGAATGGCCTAGTTATCTACTGGGAGCTGCGGGAGTCGGAATACCTCTCTGGATTGTATTTGAGATTTCAAAAGGGAGGAGCCTTGGGGGTGGAGATGTGAAGCTGATGGCAGCGGTGGGCTTGCTCCTGGGCTTTTGGAGGGGCACTTTTACGTTTTTGATAGCCTGCATGGCTGCAGCGTTCATACAGTCGCTGTGTTTGTCTGCTGGGCGGAAAGAGAAGATAATTGCTCTGGGGCCTTATCTCGCTGTAGGGACTCTGTTTATGGCACTGTGGGGAGAGGTTTGTCTGTCTTATTTTAGGAAAATGATGCGATGGGCTTTCTGTGTGAAATTCTTTACACTATAGAATAGAAATGACAGTTGCAGACAACTGTACTCGGTACATGAAGTGTGCTGCCATAGGAGAGCCATGTTGTGAAAGCCCTCCTCATGGCAGTATAAATCTTTAAATTGTCAAAGATCACAGGTAAAGACTGGAGAGTCTTTATCTACAAAACCTGTGACTACCTGACAGTTAAAAGTCTCCTCCAAAAGTTTTGCCAGCAGATCGCGGGCTTCTAGGACGGTTTCTTTGTTCACATCTGTGAAACCGTCGATGGGAAATAGAAGATTTTGAGTTTTTTCTGTGATTTTGCCGATTTCGCTTTGACGCCAAGTCCAGCGGCGTGTGCGTACCTCCTCGCCGGAGACGTAGACGATCTCCCCTAAGTCTGGCGTTTCTGTCTGATCAGAACCGAAAGGAGTGAAGTGGTCGCCTTCTTTGGCGGCCCGGACACATAATGCCTCAGGAACTGTATCCATATCGTGAGCTCCGATAGGAAGATCATACTGTATGGAGACCGCATTTCCTAAGTCCACGACTGTATTGATGTGGGGAAATCCTTTTCCTTTTGCAATTCGAGTGAGTAGTGCTTCGATGGAACACATAAATTTGTTGGGATTGATGCCTAGGGTACGAAATGCTTCCCGGTATGGAAGAATTTCCGGCTGTTCTTTTACCTTTTTACCATTATATTTTTCTTCACATTTCTGAATATTTTCAGCCAGCAGGGCTTCTATTTTGGAAGAAGTTTTGGTATTGTCTACGCCTTTGACTGCTACGACACCAAAACAAGCTTGGGGTAGAGCTTGAAAGAGCTCAGGATAAACTTCAAATTTCATGTCTTTTCCTCCTGTGAACCATATTATTTCTATTAATAATGGTAACATTATACTCCGGTTTTGCTCAAAAGACAAGATCCACTTTAAAGCGATAAAATCTAAAAGTATCTAAAAGTTACAATTCAGGCATCCAATGTTCCACGAAGCGTGTTGTTGTTACGAACTGCAAGTAAGTGAACAGTAACATCCAGAAAATATAAGTTCTACTCAGGAGATCAGATGGGCAATTTTATTGGTGATGAATAAAAATGGTTTTGTGGAGAAAAACCATACGAGGAATAGACACATCATCAGGAGGAAGATTACTTCCGGCAATGTCTGTATTTCACTGAGAAATTCGCTGGTACGATCAATGCTCTGAAACAACAGCCCATGAAAGATGTAAATGGGCATGGTCCTTTGTCCGATATAGGAGCAGGGCAGTTTCTTACCTGAAATCAGCATCATAACAGCAAAAATCAGTGCAAAAGAGATGACATAACACAAAATCCTCGTCAGGATGCCCTCCAAGGGCCGTAGATTCATGATCTTATAAGCGTATCTGCCGTAAAATATCTGGATGGACGAGGTGCAGTAGCACAGAGCGGCCAGTCCAGCCAGAGTAATGGGAAGTCCAATGATCAGAATCGGACGTTGGTACTGGCTGGTACGAAGTTTTTTGACCCATTCGGGTTTAAAATCCATGCCCGCCAGGAAAAATGGGAAGAAATAGACAATTCTGGGAATGCTCAAAAAATTGTCTAAATCCGTCAGGCCGATCAGTAGACCGCCTAGGAAAGCCAAAGGCAGGTGAAACGGAAGTTTCTGAAACCATGGAGCCACGATTCTCCAGGCGAATAGTGCGATTAAGTACCACAGAGTAAATTTAGGATAGGCTAAGTAGAGCTTTGTTTCAGCATGTAGTGCATAAATATACAGTATATAGTAGACGACTTCGTAGACGAAATACGGTATTAATAGGGTTTGAATCAGCTTTTTCAGGGAAGAGGTTTTTTTGGAGAAATAACCGGATATAAAAATGAAAGCCGGCATATGAAAAGAGAAGATAATTCCTTTTAATATGGACAGCATTGGATGATTGCGAAAGCAAGGTTCAATAAAGTGGCCGACGACCACGAGAAAAATTAGAAGGAACCGATAATTATCAAAAAAATAATCTCTTTCTTTTACAGTAGAATTCATCGAGAAAACTCCTTTTTACTTACAGGATTCAGAGGTCTTCTGATATCTTAGTTTTTACAGAGAGAACTCTGACAATGGTATTCTAACATGTTACAAAAAAATTACAAGATAATTTCTGAGATCCAATTGTAAAAAATAGTACGGTATGATACGCTAATATCGGCAATTTTCATAGGATAAGATTACGGGTCAGAGACGATTAAGTATGAACGAAGGAGTGGAACAGATATGGAGACACGAAAGAGTCAAAAAGCATTGGTGATTGTGACAGGGGGACCGGGGACGGGAAAGAGTTATGCAGCTACAAAGATCAAAGAAGCGATTCCAGGACTGACAACGATTTCCTACGACGAGATTAAGGAAAAGGAATTTGACCGTTTTGGGTTTGACAATGAAAAAGAAAAAGAACGGCTGAATTGGTTTAGCCTAGAAGAGTTTTATTTGACATTGAGGTACCATATGTGGCTGGAAGAAGATATTATGATTGAGTATCCGTTTTACCAAAGACATAAAGAACGCCTGGCAGAGCTGATCGAAGATTATGATTATCAGGCAGTCACTGTCTACCTCTATGGGGATTGGAGAGTAATTTATGAAAGAGGCGTGAACCGAGACAGAGGAGAGAATCGGCATTTGGGCCATTTGACGACTTGTTATCATAAGGGTATGACCCAAAAAGATGAGAACTTTGTGCCGGATACTTTTATGACTTATGAAGAATTTCGGAGAGCTTTGGATGTGAAAAATTATGATATTTGTCTGGGTTATCATATTCCGGTGGATATCACGGATTTTTCAAAGGTGGACTATGGGGAAGTGGCGAAGAAAATTTGTGAACAGATTGGAACAAAAAATTATTGACATATGCTAATAAAAAGGGTAAGATAAAAATATAATAAACATATGCCAATAAACAGGAGGGCCAAGATGCCAAGACCGAGTAAAGAAAAACGAGTCTGTAGACTACCGCTGTGCGACCGGTTTCAGGCGGCGTATTGCCGTTGTCCGAACCACAGAATTCAGATGTCCGTGGAAGAGTACGAGACCATACGGTTGATTGACTATATGGGATTGACCCAGGAAGAGTGTGCGGCTGCTATGGACGTGGGAAGGGCGACAGTTCAGACTCTGTATACTGATGCACGTAAAAAGCTCGCGCGTTTTCTGGTAGAGGCTTCTAGCTTGGAGATACAAGGAGGCAACTTTGTGATCGGCCAGAATGGTTCTCGCTGCGGCAGAGAAAAAAGACAGGATGCTAAGAAGGGAGATTATAAGATGAGATTAGCAGTTACCTTTGAAAATGGAGAAATTTTTCAGCACTTTGGACACACAGAACAATTTAAAGTTTACGACGTAGAAGATGGAAAAATCAGCGGTGCTCAAATTGTGGATACCAATGGAAGCGGTCATGGAGCTCTAGCTGGTTTCTTGAAAGATTTAGGAGTAGATGTGTTGATTTGTGGAGGTATTGGCGGTGGAGCTAGGAATGCTCTGGCAGAAGCTGGGATTGAGTTGTTTCCGGGGGCTTGTGGAGATGCCGATGCCCAAGTAGAATCTTATCTTGCAGGAAATTTAAACTATGATCCTGACACAGTCTGCAATCACCATGGACATGGACACGGAGAAGGTAACTGTGAAGATCATGGACAACATGAGTGTGGACATCACTGCGGTGAGTAATTCATAGAATCCCATAATAAAGTGGGCTGCTACCTCGGTTTTGAGGGGCAGCCCACTTTGTGCTTCCCGCGGTATTGCGTGCGCATCCACAGCGGAGCGTTTTCAGTTTTTCCAGCCTCGGTAGCGGTTCAGACAGGAACGAATCTCTTCCATTCTGGGCATAGCTAGATTACAAGGGACCATGGAAGTGCCAAAAAGTCCGTCCAGCCCGTCCTTTTGCAGTAATTTTTCTAACTGTTGGCAGATTTGCGGCACAGTATTGCGTCCATCTGCTAAATTTTCTAGAGTATAGCGCAAAAGCTGAGCAAGGGCAGCAGTCTGTTCCACATCAGCCAGTTGTTCTACATAGCGAAGATCTACGGTCTCACGGTTGATGGAGAAAGCATCCTTTGAGAGCACTTTTAACTTTGCGCGTTCAGGCCCTCGACTGCCATGGCGGCTGTGTCTGTCATTGTGGGGGAGGACAATTCGCTTATCCTTGGGAGCGTGGTAAGGTGGTTTTTCAGTTGGAAGGAGCGGATATTTCTGACACAGTTCTTTTGCAGCTTTTGTGATGTCTATAGGTCGATAGGAATCCATCTGTATCACGGTGTCGGCCTTGTGGAAGAAGGCGCCGGAACTGCCGGCCACAAGGATTGTGGAACAGCCGGAATGTTCATAGATTTCCCGGATTCGTTCCAAAAACGGGGTGATTGGTTCTTTTTCCCTGCGGATTAGGGTCTGCATCATCTCGTCGCGGACCATGAAATTCGTGGCGGAGGTATCTTCGTCGATCAAAAATAGACGACTACCCCCGTAGAGTCCTTCTGCGATATTGGCGGCCTGAGAGGTGCTGCCGCTGGCGTCCAGAGAGGTAAAAGCCCGAGTGTCTTTTTGGTTGGGCAAATCATTGATAAACAGGGAGATGTCCACCTGCTGAATGTGGCGCCCATCTTCTGCTCGGATTTTTAAGGCAGTGGAGTCTGTGATAACGTACTCGCGTCCGTCTCCTTTTCTGTGATTGTAGACCCCCATTTCCAGAGCTTGGAGCAGAGTGGATTTTCCGTGGTAGCCTCCTCCGACAATCAGTGTGATGCCACGAGGGAGCCCCATTCCTGTCAAGGCTCCTTTGTGGGGGAGCTGAAGCTGAATCCTCAAAGACTCAGGAGAGGAAAACGGAATACAGTTCTTCATAGGGAGGTCGCTGACACCGCTTTGCCTGGGCAAGATGGCTCCATCCGCCACAAATGCGGTGAGACCTAAACGTGACAGCTCCTGTCGAATGAAGTATTGATCTTCGGCCAGCTCGAAAACTTGAAGAACTGTGTCGGGATTTTGATTTTTGTAGTAGAGAGCGTGAAAAACACAGTCTGGGAGAATAGAAAAAAAGATTTTCTCCAGTTCTGGTGCATTGATCGTTCTTCCATTGGCGGGAAATCCGATTTCAAAACGTACATGAATTCCCTGTCTGTCAATTTTGCAGGCCGTCCGTTCGAGAATTTCCTGTCCGCAATGAGTAATCCTGAGAATTCCGCTCTTTCCAGAACCCTTTGCCTGGAAGCTATGGGGAGACAATTCTTTTTCCATGCGGCGGATGAGATAATCCTGCAGAGCAACTCTTGTGTGTGCAGTCTGATAGTATTCTTCTGGAAAACCAGCCTTGCTGTGAGGGACAAAGACACGGACATTGGAAGGAGAGGCAAAAGGGTCTCCTTGAACGTGCTCGATATGAAAAATGTAACGCTGGAAATCATAGCTGCCTTTCAGTGACTTGTAGGCAGGATAACTCTTTCGGTGTATGGAAGCTAGTTGGCTTCGTAGTTGTGTCGATGTGTTCATATATTTTAAACCTCCTATTTTCATTGATAGTATACCTTGTGTGAGAAAAAAAGGAAAGTCACAGTTTCACGAAATGAACATATTTTTATAACGATTTCATCACATATTTTTTATATACTCAAACGCAAGAAAGGAAAAAAGTACAGCAATCAAGATACAATTAAAGAAAGAGAGAAAGATTAGGAGGAATGAACATGAGTGACGAGCGTTATGAGATTCAGCAGACGAATCAAAATGTATATCAAGCCAACGAGACAGAGGGGGAAAATTTTGAGAGAGAATACGAAAAGGGGGCGCGGAATTCTTCGGAAACAGGCCCTGAGCTGGGAAAACCGAAGAAAGGGAAAAAACCTTATTTAAAAGAAAATCATAAAAGACTGTTAAAAAGAGCGGCTGCTCTGGCGCTGAGTGGAGTGCTGCTCGGAGGTGCGGCAGGGGTATCATTCGTGGCGGTGAACCGGATTGCACAAGATTCCTCAGAGGCCGAGAAAGTTGTTTCAAGTACACCTACGCTTCAGACAGCCGCAGACACTAAAGATGGAAATATAAAAGGACAGTCTTTGGATGTCTCCGACATTGCCAGCGCAACGATGCCTTCTATTGTATCGATTACCAATAAATCAGTGCAGGAAGTTCAAAATTATTTCGATATGTTCGGAATGGGCGGTCAGATGCAGGAACAGGAAGTGGAGAGCGCTGGTTCTGGCATTATTGTAGGGCAAAATGATACGGAGCTTTTGATTGTGACTAATAATCATGTGGTAGAGAATGCGGATACCTTGTCAGTAGCTTTCGTGGACAATGAAGTGTATGAGGCGGCTATCAAAGGAACGGATGCAGATAATGATTTGGCGGTTGTGGCTGTGAAGCTGGAAGAGATCTCTGATGACACAATGTCTGAGATCAAGGCAATTCAGTTGGGTGATTCAGAGAACCTCCAAGTGGGTGAACAGGTGGTCGCCATCGGAAATGCCCTGGGATACGGCCAGTCTGTGACGACAGGGATTGTCAGCGCAGTGGATCGGCAGCTAGATGAAGCTTCCTGTAATTTGATTCAGACGGATGCGGCGATCAATCCTGGAAACAGCGGCGGAGCCCTTTTGAATATGCAGGGACAGCTGGTGGGTATCAATTCGGCGAAACTTGCATCCACTGAGGTGGAGGGCATGGGATATGCCATCCCGGTATCGGTGGCTCAGCCGATTATGGAGGATTTGATGAGCCGTACAACGAGAGAGAAGGTTTCCGAAGATCAGGCATCTTCTATAGGAATCAAAGGTGTGGATGTAGACAGCGAGACGGCAGAGACTTACGGAATGCCTCAGGGTGCTTATGTCGCTGAGGTAAATGAGGGCAGTGCGGCGGAGAAAGCAGGACTGAAAGAAGGCATGATTATCACGAAATTCGACGGTACTAGTGTGAAGTCTATGTCTGATTTGAAAGCCCAGCTTGCCTACTATGCGGCGGGTGAGACGGTGAACCTAACCGTGTCTGTGGCTGATAACGGAGAATATCAGGAGAAAGATTTGCAGATCACTTTGGATGCGGCGGATAAGACTGAGGAGACGAATTCCGAACAGGAAGGTGAAAACAGCTTTCAGGAGAATTTTCAAGGATTCCAAGGCGATGGACTTTGGTGACAGATAAAAATGATAAAAGGAGAAGGGCATTCCCAAAGTCATAGAATGGCTTTGGGGACGCCCTTTACTGTATTCCAATAGGCTTACTTGGCTGTTTCATCGTTGCTGTCTTTGAGCTTTTTGTGGTTGATATCATCCACAAAGCCATTCCAAGCCTTACCTTTTAGATAAACAGCAAGTACGACCAAAGTGATGGAAATTAGAATTCCTAGAATTCCCATGGCACAACCTCCTTTGCAGAAGAAGGAAAATGGTTATTTCCAGCAGTCTGTATTGTCTAGACCAATGTCGGATGCTTTGAACACGGGGTCTTTTCCTGCTTTTTTCTGAGTTTCATAATTTTTCAAAGTTCGGATGACGATGTTGCTCAGTGCCAAAATCGCGAAGATATTAATGATAGCCATAAAGCCCATCAGGATATCAGCTAGGTTCCACACGGTAGAGAAATCGGCCTGTGCACCGAGGAAAATAGCAATCAGACAAGTACAGCGAAATACGTTTAATACGATTTTATTGTCTTTGATGAAACGAATATTGGACTCTGCGTAATAATAATTTCCCACAAGGCTAGAGAAGGCAAAGAAAAAGATCGCTAAGGTGATGAAATGAATTCCAACTTCTCCAATACTGCTCTTTACGGCTTCCTGTACATAAGGAATTCCATCTAGAACACCAGATTCTCCGGGTACCTGGGAGATCAGCAGCATCATGGCTGTGGTGGAGCAGATGACCAAAGTATCGATAAATACAGATAAAGTCTGAACCAGTCCTTGTTTTGCAGGGTGGGAAACCAAAGCTGAGGCGGCTGCATTAGGTGCGGAACCCATACCTGCTTCGTTGGAAAAGAGTCCTCGTTTAATACCTATGACTACAGCGCTGCCCGCGAAACCGCCGGCGATAGCTTTGGGATTCAAGGCTTCACTGAAGATCAGGGCGAACACTCCGGGAAGTTGTGTGATATTGGTGAGAGTAACAAAAAGTCCCAATAAAATGTAACAGGTGGCCATAATCGGCACGATGACAGAGGTGATGAAACCAATTCTGTGAACTCCACCAAAAATGACAAGACCTGTGAGGACAGCTAAAATCAGACCGATGACGGCTGGCCATATGGTGTCATTATAGTTCGCGATGTAGTAAGGCAAAGCGGAAGAAATGTTGTAAGACTGTAGGCCGTTAAATCCGTAAGAGAAACATGCGATAAGAGCGATGGAGAAGAGAATTCCCAATTTTCGACTGTGTAGAGCACGCTCGATATAGTAGGAAGGCCCTCCGCGGAAATCGGCTCCGTCTTTGACTTTGTAAATCTGAGCCAGAGTAGATTCTGCGAAAGCAGAGGAACCGCCGATGACTGCCATAAGCCACATCCAAAAGACTGCTCCCGGTCCTCCAGCGGCAATTGCAGTGGCAATTCCAGCAATGTTGCCGGTGCCGACACGGGACGCGGTCGAGATCATCAAGGCCTGGAAGGAGGATACCTGTTTCGTATCGCTGCCGTCAGAATTCGCTTTTTCTTTTAAGATAGAAAGAACGTCTTTAATTTTACGTACCTGAACAAAACGTGTGCGGATGGAATAGTAAAGTCCGCAGCCAACCAGAAGGAAAATTAAAATGTAGGTGTACATAAAATCGTTCAGCCAGGTCAGAAAGTCTTGAAACATATAAAAGTCTCCTTTCTTTTGTATGGTTTTTATAGAAACCCTCAATGGACAAAAACAGACAAAAGGCAGATCGTGGAAATCCATGATCCACAAGGATGTGTGTCTTTGTCCGCTAAAGGTACCGTACTATCATACAGGAAAAATAGTGATAACACAAACAAAAGTAGTAGAACTTCTTTAAGATCAAAAAAAGTAAGGAGGGGAAAGTGAAAAACTGAATTTTATAAAGTATACACTTATTATAACATATGATAATTAAGAAGCCGACCGCTGATGTGCGGTCGGCTTTGCAGTTTTACTATGTAATATTAAGTGGTCTTCTTTCTTTTGAAAAGGTGTACCTGTTCGTCTGCATTCTCAGTTAGGAGAGTAAGACCGGTCAGTGGCAACAGAATACCGACCAGAGGGGTCAGCCAGTTCACGAATGCGTAAGGGGCGAACACAAACGGTGAAATACCCAGTGATGCATACATGAAAGCTCCGCAGGTAGTCCAAGGGAATAAAGGTGCTGTGACGGTGGCACTTTCCTCCACACAGCGGGAGAGCATCTGGCGTTTCAGGCCATTTTCCGGGTAGACGTCTTTGTACAATTCTCCCGTCAGTACAATGCTCATGTACTGTTCGCCAAGACAGGCACAACCTGCGACTCCCGTAAAGATAGTACAGGCAGGAAGTAACCGGCGAGATGGTAAGCGTGTGATGATTTTTCCGATCAAAACCTTTAAGATTCCGCTCATGGTAATTAGGCCGCCTAGGATGAGAGCTAAAATACCTAAAGAGAAGGTCCACATCATTTCTTGCATACCTCCACGGTTGAGTAGTTCGTCTACGATTTCGACTCCTGTGGAGTATACGTTTCCATTATTTAGCACATCAAAGAAGGAAGAAATATGTGCTCCTTGGTAAATAGCTGCAATAGGATAGGATACGATGATACCAATCAGCAGAGATGGAATTGCGGGGAATTTACAGATACTGAGAATTAATACCACGATTAGCGGAATTAGAACTATTGGTGAGACCGTAAAGGTGCCACTGATTGCGGCTTGAATCTCAGCGATTCCTTCAATGTCCAGCTCTACGTTCGTATATTGAAACCCTATGATGGAATATATGACCAGGCAGATGAGATAGACAGGGACTGCCGTATACATCATTGCGCCGATATGTTTAAATACATCTGTTCCCGCGATAGCCGGAGCCAGGTTTGTAGTATCGGACAAAGGGGACATTTTGTCTCCAAAATATGCTCCTGACAGAATACAACCTGCGATCAATGGCTGAGGGAGGCCCATGGTAGTGCCGATTCCTAAAAGTACGACGCCGACGGTTCCGGCAGTAGTCCAGGAACTTCCTGTACTGATGGAGGTCAGCGAAGTGATAATCAAAGTCGCAGGTAAGAACCAACCAGGGGAAAGAATGTCCAATCCATAGTAAATCAAAGCGGGCAGTGTGCCGCATTGTACCCAAGCACCGATTGCCATACCGATCAGGAAAAAGAAGAAAAGTGCAGGCATAGCCTTTATTGTTCCTTTGACCATACCGTCCAAGATCTCATCCCAGGAATATCCCAGGATTACGCAGGCCACTCCAATGATCGCCACACAGCAGACTAAAAGCACGTGCTCATCCAAACCGAATACCAGGATGCCGGCGATCAATGTTCCGATGATACAGGCAAGTGTGATCAGGGAAAACAAAGCAGATGGGGTACGGTGATTTTTTCGGGGGGGGGGTAGTTTTCATAGCGTTTCCTCCTATGATTCAATTCCTCTGGAATGGAGAAATTAGAACTCCGTTCCAACAACGTCCATCAAAAAAATTTTGGGGAAATTTTTGATATGACATGTAAATAAGTTGCTTGAGATATCATAGTTCGGAATAGCTAGGTGAAATTATTTTATTGTGTGTATGATAGTATTCATTTTACACTTTTTTTACAAAAATTTCAACTATTTTCAGCGTTAAAGTGTAAGAGATATCCCAAGTTCAGACATACAGTGTACGGGAAGCAATAAGCATACTTGTAAGTTTTTGCGAGCAGATGGCTGTATGAGCTGAGTGCTAGGAAAGAAAGTTTTGCATACTTAGTTTTAAATTCGGACACAATACTTTCATAACAATAAACAGGAGGTTTGGAAATGTTTCGTTATTTACCGATACGAAGGGTATACGCAAGACAAGTCCTAGACTCCCGGGGAAATCCTACGGTGGAAGTAGAGGTAACTGTGGGTGAGGGCGTCATTGGAGTGAATGGATATACAGGAAGAGCCATTGTGCCGTCAGGGGCATCCACAGGTAAATTTGAGGCAGTAGAACTCAGAGACGGAGAGAAGGGAAAATACGTAGGTCTAAGTGTAGAGAAGGCTGTAAACAACGTGAACACCAAATTGGCAGAAGCGATTGTGGGAGAAAACGCACTTAGCCAGGAATATATTGATTCTTTGCTATTAGAGACGGACGGGACAGAAAATAAGAGCAATGTCGGTGCAAACGCAATGTTGGGAGTGTCAATGGCGGTAGCACGGGCAGCAGCGCTCGCGTTAAGACTACCTCTGTATCAATATTTGGGCGGAGTGCATGTAAAAAGGATGCCTGTGCCGATGATGAATATTTTAAACGGCGGTGTTCATGCGGACAATACCGTAGACCTCCAAGAATTTATGATTATGCCGGTAGGCGCCTGTGATTTCTCAGAAGGACTCAGAATGTGTGCTGAGATCTATCAATTTTTGAAAATACTGCTGAAAGAGAAGGGGTTGTCTACAGGAGTTGGAGATGAAGGCGGGTTCGCGCCGGATTTATCCAACTCTTCAGATGTTCTGGAACTGATTGTGGAAGCGATAAAGAGAGCTGGATATGAGCCAGGAGAGCAGATTGCGATTGCACTAGATGCCGCCGCCAGTGAACTGTATGACGAAGAGAGGAATGTCTATTACTTCCCGGGAGAGAGTAAGATGAGAGGGGAGGAGGTGCTTAGAGATTGCCAGGAGATGGTAGAATATTACCGGGAACTGACAGAGAAATATCCGATTGTATCCATAGAAGATGGACTTCATGAAGACGACTGGGAGGGTTGGAAACTACTCACCAAAGAGCTGGGAGACCGTGTGCAGCTTGTGGGCGACGATCTCTTTGTCACAAATATTAAACGGCTGCGCTGCGGCATAAAGCTGGGAGTAGCCAACGCGATTTTGATCAAAGTCAATCAAATCGGCACCCTATCGGAAGCTTTAGATGCTGTAGATATGGCACATCGGGCTGGATACCGGGCTGTGATTTCTCACCGTTCCGGAGAGACAGAAGATCCGTTTATTGCAGATCTCGCCGTGGCTACCGGAGCCGGGCAGATTAAGACAGGCGCTCCTTGCAGATCAGACAGAAATGCGAAATACAATCAGCTTTTGCGTATCCATGATTATCTGGGGGAGACCGCAGTGTATGAACATCCATTCTGTAAAGAGACAGACTGTAAGGAATGAAAAACGTAACAGTTCCGTCAGCGCCATTCGTAAAACCGCACTGCATGCTTATCGTGGCTGACACCACTGTTTTACTCTTTAAAGACACTTAGTTCGTACAGATGTCCGCTCGCAAAAACATACAAGTGTGTTTTATGCTTCCCGTACACTGTATGGCTGAAGTGTGATTGAAAAACCATAATATTTGTGTTGAAAACCTGACACCTTTGTGATACAATGAATCACGATTGATTAGGAGGTGTCATCGTGGAAATTCTGAAAATGATTTTGACAGTGATATTTTTTCTTGACTGTATCGTTTTGACAGTTATTGTTTTAATGCAAGAAGGTAAACAGCAGGGACTGGGAGTGATCGCAGGAGCTGCGGACACGTACTGGGGCAGGAATAAGGGCCGTTCCATGGAAGGCGGACTGATAAAGGCGACCAGAATTTTAGGTGCTCTGTTTTTTGTGTTAGCTTTAGTTTTGAACATGAAGTTTTGGTAAGACGCGAAACACTCTTGTATGAAATGCAAGGGTGTTTTTCCTTATTTTGGAATCATATATCGCAGGTTGGATTGAAAATGATCAGTTTCAAAAAAATGAGATTAGGAGTTATCAGTGAAAAGAGAAAAACTGGAAAAAAGAAAAAAAGTAGTGTTGAGTCTGTTGCTGCATCCACAGTATAAGCCTATGAGGGCGAAGGAGATCGCAATGATTTTCGAGCTTCCCAAGGGCAGGAGAAAGGAGCTCTATCCGGTCTTAGATGCCCTTGTGGAAGAGGGGAAGATCGTTACAGACCGCAGAGGCCGCTACGAGGCTGCTGAGAGGGCAAAAAGTAAGAAAAAAGAAAAAGATAAGAAAAATGCATATATAGAAGGGATTTTCGTCGGGCATCCAAAAGGATTTGGGTTCGTGGAAATCGAAGGTCAGGAGGATGTCTACATTTCAGAGGAGGATACCAAACAAGCTGTGCACCAGGACCGCGTTCGGATTCGCTTAAAAGAGAAAGCATCGGGCGGACGGCGTATGCAAGGAGAAGTGGTTAAAATTCTGGAACATACGCTGACAGAAGTGGTGGGAACTTTTGAAAAGAGTAAGAAATACGGTTTTGTAATTCCAGATAATTTGAAGTTCTCAAAAGACATTTTTATTCCTCAGGAGAATACCAACGGTGCACGCCACGGCGATAAAGTTGTAGTGCAGCTTGTTCACTATGGCAGCAAGAAAAAAAGTCCAGAGGGAAAAATAACAGAAATATTGGGAAATATTCGTGAGCCAGGTGTGGACATTCTAGCAGTTGTGAAAAGTCATGGAATTCCCACCGAATTTCCGCCGAAAGTTCAAAAACAGGCCTGGCGTATCCCAGATCACGTGTTAGGTGGAGACTACGCAGGACGACTGGATTTGAGAAGCTGGACGATTGTGACAATTGACGGGGAAGATGCCAAGGATTTGGATGACGGAGTCTCACTTACCTGGGATGAGGAGGGATACCATCTGGGGGTTCACATTGCCGATGTGACCAACTATGTACAGGAGGGAAGTGCTCTGGATGTGGAGGCTCAGAAAAGAGGGACCAGCGTGTATCTGGCAGATCGAGTGATTCCCATGTTGCCGCCTAGACTGTCCAATGGTATCTGTTCTTTGAATCAAGGGCAGGAGCGTTTAGCTCTCAGCTGTTTGATGGATCTTGACAAAAATGGAAAGGTGATTCATCATAGGATTGCTGAGACTGTGATACAGGTAAAGGAACGGATGAACTATTCGGATGTGCGAGACATTTTGGCAGGAGATTCACCTGAACTTTTGGAACGGTATGAGGAACTCGTCCCGATGTTCCAAAAGATGGAGAAACTGTCTGGCTTGATTCGGAAGGAGAGAAAAAGGCGAGGAGCGGTTGATTTTGATTTTCCTGAGAGTAAGATTTTACTCAGCCGTTCTGGACGTCCGATTGACATTGTTCCCCATGAAACCAATACGGCCACAAGGCTGATCGAAGATTTTATGCTTCTGGCCAATGAGACTGTGGCAAAAGAGTTCTGTTGCCGAGAGCTTCCGTTTGTCTACCGCACGCATGACAGACCTGATTCGGAGAAGATGGAGGTACTGTTGACATTGCTGCGGAGTCAAAAAATACCAGTTCAAAAAGCACATGCGGAAGTCACACCTGGAGAAGTGCAGAAAATAATGAAATATATCCAGGGAAGTCCCAAAGAAGCGCAGATTAGCCGTATGATACTGCGCAGTATGAAGCAGGCGCAGTATACGACTCAGTGTAGCGGGCATTTTGGCCTGGCGGCAGAATACTACTGTCATTTTACCTCGCCAATTCGCCGTTACCCGGATCTACAGATACACCGCATTATCAAAGAACATCTGCGGGGGAGATTAAGCCAGGAGAGACAACAGCATTACCGGCGGATTTTAGACGAGGTTGCCAGACAGTCCAGTGTGACAGAACGGCGTGCAGAGGAAGCTGAGCGTGAAGTGGAAAAAATGAAGAAAGCAGAGTATATGTCTTATCACATCGGAGAGATTTATCAGGGGGTCATCAGTGGCGTCACAGGATGGGGATTTTATGTGGAGCTGCCAAACACGGTAGAAGGACTAGTTCATGTCAATTCACTTCGGAGAGATTACTTTGTGTATGATTCACAGAAACAGGAATTGGTCGGCGAACTGACAAAGAAGACTTATGCTCTAGGAGATAGGGTCACGGTGAGGGTGGCAGATGCGGACTGCGTGATGAAAACGGTGGATTTTGTGGTGCAGTCAGACAGAGATGACGAGGATGAAAGTACGAAAGAGCGAGACAGGATATAGAGGAAGATAGGTATGGGAAAAAAAGAAAGTATAAGGTTGATTGCCAACAATAAAAAGGCGTTTCACGATTATTTCATTGACGATACTTATGAGGCAGGTGTGGAGCTGTTTGGCACAGAAGTGAAGTCTCTCAGAAACGGAAAGTGCAGTATCAAGGAAGCGTTTATCCGAATAGAAAAGGGGGAAGTATATGTGTATGGAATGCATGTCAGCCCCTACGAAAAGGGAAATATTTTTAACAAAGATCCTCTGAGAGTAAAGAAACTTTTGCTTCACCGGTATGAAATTCAAAAATTGGAGGGCAAAATTGCGCAGAAAGGCTACACGCTGGTTCCTCTAAAAGTGTATTTCAAGGGGAGCTTGGTGAAAGTGGAAGTGGGACTGGCCAGAGGAAAGAAGCTCTACGACAAGAGACAGGACATTGCAAAGAAAGATCAGAAAAGAGAAGCACAGAGGGAATTTAAAATAAAGAATCTTTAGGAAGCAGACCGAATAAGATGAAACGCACGAGAGGCTGTGAGAAAACGAAATTACGTTTTTTCACAGCCTCTTGCTATTGCAAATGGACCTGGCGGGAATCGAACCCGCGTCCGAAAGCCTATCCCTTGCGGCATCTCCCATTACAGTCACTGTTTTGACATTCCCTCGATCCCACGCCCGGTGACAGGCTTAGGACTTCAGTAGCTTCATCATACATCTACCGGGGCAAAGCTTAGCCGGTAAGGTTTCTCACATAGTCGACGCCAGATTCTTAAAGTGTGAGTGCTCTAAGGCTGACGAGCTGCAATTAGGCAGCTGCTAACGCGTAATCTTCGTCTGCGTTTATATTTAAAATTCCAGCTTGATACGCAGTGCCGGAGTCTGCGAATGGCTTCCGCAACTTCAAAACCCCCGTCGAAACCAGTACAAGCCCTTATTGAAGCGACTGGCTGACAGACGAACCACTGTTACATCACCAGTATAGCAGAAAGAGTTCGCCTGTCAAGCCCTTTAAAAAGAAATACATATATGATATGATGAAAAAAAGAAAAATGGGGGAAATGACCATGAAATATGGAAAGATCAGAATTGAAGACGGGAATCTAATATTTACCAAAAGAGTAAAAACCAACACTCTCCCATGCTCCGAAATCCTCTGGGCTTACCGCAGAAAAGAAGAGCCGACAGGAAAAAATACAGGAGGCGGTCATGCGCTCTGTCTGGTGACACGTCTGCGGAAAAAATATAAATTTGAGATGACATTAGAAGAGGCGGCATCTTGCCTGAGAGAACTTCAAAGGTTAAATCCCCGAATAGCCGTGGGGTATCCAAAAGGGGCTAGGATTGCGTTTCAAAGCTTGGCAAATACCAGAGATCTTGGAGCTCTGAAAGCGACTGACGGCAGAGTGATTTTACCACATCGGCTTTTGAGAAGCGGAGATTTGTACCATTTGTCTAACGAAGATCAGAGAGTGCTTCTGGAGGAATACCACTTGACGAAAGTTATTGACTTTCGCACAGAGAAGGAGCAGGAGCGCAGACCAGATACAGTTTTAAAGGGAGTCACCTACGTGCAGAATCCTATTTTGGATGAAGAAACTATGGGAATCACTAGGGAGCGAAGGCTTTTGGACGAAGTAGTAGATTCTAAGATTGATATGGGAGAGTTTTTGGAGAAGGTATATCAGAACCTAGTACTAGAGCCTTATGCTGTGGACCGGTATGCCAAGTTCTTTGACGAACTGCTTCACCAGGATGATGGGGCAGTGCTGTATCATTGTTCAGCGGGGAAAGACCGGGTTGGAATCGGCACAGTTTTACTGCTGAGTGCGCTGGGGATTCCCAGACCGGTGATTGTAGAGGACTATCTTAGAACGAACGAGTATCTGGAATCGGAGGCAGAATATCTGGTGCGGCTTTTAGAGACTAAGATGGTGGTCAGTCCTCAGACTTATTCCAATATTCAAGCACTCTACAGTGTGAGAAAGGTCTATTTAGAAACGGTTTTCCAGGTCATTGAACAAAGGTTTGATTCCATGGAAAATTATCTCAGGAAGAAAATGTATTTGTCTCCAAGAGTGTTGGAACAGCTTCGAAATCGGTATTTGGTGTGAAAAGCTATTATTCTTTGAAGGACTGAGATTAATTTATGTGGAGTCTGCCATTGACAAACCCGAATTAGTTGGTATAATTAAAAAAATATATAAAGTTGTCGGAAACAATAGAACGAGAGTAATAGTCAGCATAAATCCGAGAAATTTGGGGGAAAGAAGGGATATACATGAAGGAAAATAAGAGAGTGCTTTCTCTGCTAGTCAATAATAATGCAGGTGTGTTAAGCCGAATCTCAGGGTTGTTCAGCCGAAGAGGATATAATATAGACAGTTTATCAGTGGGTGTGACTGCAGACCCTAGATATTCGAGGATGACAGTAGTGTGCACCGGCGAGGAGTTAATTTTGGAGCAGATCACAAAACAGTTGAAAAAGCAAGTGGATGTCAGAGATATCAAGGTACTGGACCCAGAAGACAGTGTGTGTAGAGAAATGATTATGGTAAAAATTTCTACAGGTGCTGAGCAGAGAGAAGGAGTTGCTGCGATTGCTGATATCTTTCGTGCGAAAGTTGTGGATGTCAGCAAGGATTCCTTGGTTATTGAATTGACTGGAAGTAAAAACAAACTGGAAGCATTTATAGAGCTTTTGGAGCCATATGAGATTTTGGAGCTGGCCAGAACAGGAATTGTGGGACTGTCCAGAGGCGCAGAGAACGTGACGTTTTTATAAAGAAAGCTAAGGGCGTTGCTTTCACAGAAAAGTGAGCCCTTAACGATATATATTTATATATGGGAGGAAAGTAAAATGGCAGTAAAAATCTATTACCAAGAAGACTGTAACATGGGCCTTTTGGAAGGAAAGACCATCGCGATTATCGGTTATGGCAGTCAGGGACATGCACATGCGCAGAACCTGAAAGATTCCGGATGCGATGTCATTGTAGGTCTTTATGAGGGAAGCAGATCTTGGGAAAAAGCCGAGAAACAGGGATTTAAAGTATATACAGCAGCAGAAGCTGCTAAGAAAGCTGACATCATCATGATTCTGATCAATGATGAGAAACAGGCGAAGCTTTACAAAGAATCCATTGAACCAAATCTGGAAGAGGGCAATATGTTGATGTTCGCGCATGGCTTTTCCATTCATTTTGGACAGATCAAACCTCCGAAGAATGTGGATGTCACAATGATCGCGCCAAAAGCACCAGGCCATACAGTGAGAAGCGAGTATCAGATTGGAAGAGGAACCCCTTGTCTGGTTGCTGTTGAACAGGACTATACAGGAAAAGCAAAAGACAAAGCGCTGGCTTATGCATGTGCTCTGGGTGGCGCGAGAGCAGGAGTTTTGGAGACCACTTTCAAAGTAGAGACAGAGACAGACTTGTTCGGTGAGCAGGCCGTACTTTGCGGCGGTGTTTGTGCGCTGATGAAAGCAGGATTTGAGACTCTGGTTGAAGCAGGATATGCGCCGGAGAACGCTTATTTTGAGTGTATTCACGAGATGAAACTGATCGTAGATTTGATCTATCAGAGTGGATTTGCGGGAATGAGATATTCTATTTCCAACACTGCAGAGTATGGCGATTATATCACTGGACCGAAGGTCATCACAGACGAGACTAAGAAAGCAATGAAGAAGATTCTGTCAGATATTCAGGATGGAACTTTTGCAAAGGACTGGCTGTTGGAAAATCAGTCTGGTTGTGCGCATTTCATGGCTATGAGAAAGAGAGAGGCTGCTCATCAGTTGGAGGAAGTGGGAGCAGAGCTGCGTAAACTCTATAGCTGGAACAATGAAGATAAGCTGTTGGATAACTAAAAGAACAGAGCGCTTGCCCACTTTGTTAGAATCCAAGGCATCATAGAGGGGTGTTGATAAATTCAACATCCCTCTGTCAGTGAAAGAAGGGATATGATGGGAAAGGAAAGAAGCATTGTATTGTGCATTATATTTACAATCATTACCTGTGGAATTTATGGCATTTACTGGATGATTGTGTTGAATGATGATATGCTGGATGCTCTAGAAGAAGAGGGAACCAGCGGAGGAATGGTATTTCTGTTCAGTCTGATTACTTGTGGAATCTATGGATTATACTGGATTTATCAGATGGGAAAACGGGTGGACCGGCTGAATGACAGGTATGGGCGCCATACAGACAATTCAGGGCTGCTCTACCTTCTGGTGTCTATCATCGGTTTACAGATCGTTGTGTATGCGATTATGCAAAATGAGTTAAATCTCTATTTCCGTGATAGTAATTTCAAATACTATTAATGCGCTCAGTGGATAAGAGGTCCCATGTCTTGTCCACTGGGCGTATTTACTGCATGAGCACAAAGGCCTGTCAGGATTGCAGGAGTACGATGCACGGAGCAATCCGCAGCTTATACTTTTTGGAGGTGCCACCGACAGGCGGCATAAGGATTTACGCGATAAGTTGGTCGCAATATCGTGGCGGATAGGGGAAAAATCTTCTCTATCCGATTTTTTTGAGAAAGCTTTCTATTATGGGAAGATGTAAATTCGTCTTTTTGCAGGCAAAACCGACGGTCCTCTGGGGAAACGTAAGCCCCAGGTTGACTTCCTGCAACAGTCCTGAAGAGAGCTCCTCCTGGACAAACTCGCGAATCACGCAGGCGATACCCAGGCCGATCTTGGAAAACTCAATTAGCAGGTCCATAGTGGTGATTTCTAGAATGTTTTTGAGTGTGATTCCGTTTTTCTCAAAGGCACAGTTGATGTATTGGCGGGTGAGGTTTTCTTCATCCAGCATCATAAAGGTAGCGCTAGAGAAGAGATCTTTGCGTTCAGAGCGCAAGGAGAGATTTCTGAGATAGTCTTTTGTGGATACAAATGTATCTTGTATCGGACACAGGGGATGAAAAGAAAAGTTTTTCAGGTTCTGGGTTTTTCCCACTAGTCCGATATCAATTTTTCCTTCTTCTAGCAGACTAAGAGTCTGGTAGGTGGACTGACAGCTGATTGTGAGCTTTACGTGTGGGTGAGCTTGAATGAAGTTTTTTAAATAGGGCAGAAGGATATATTTGCATAGGGTGGTGCTGCCTCCGATTCTAAGCTGGGATATTCCTAGAGTGCGATTGTGAGCTAGCAAATCTTCGCCGGTTTTTAGAGAATTGAAGGCAGATTCCACATGATGAAAAAGCAGTTTTCCCTCATCTGTCAGAAAGACCCCACGGGAAGAACGTTTAAAAAGCACAGTTTGAAGTTCTTCTTCCAGCCTTCGGATTGCTTTGCTGATGGCAGGCTGGCTGATATAGAGCTCTTTGGCTGCTTTGGAAATATTGCTGGTTTTGCCGACTGTGTAAAAAATATTGTAAAGAGAAAGATTATTTGACATAAAAACCTCCGTAATATATCTATAAGTTATAGAAGATATTCATAATATGTATTTGTATTATAGCATTCGGAGTGCTATAATGTCCATGAAAAGTAATTTCCTGTTGCCACCAGGCGGTTTAAAATGAAATTCGAATGATTGCTGTGAGTGGTAACATAACTTGAGCACAAAGTGATAGTGAGAATAGACGGAGAAATTTAGGAGGAATGGGAAATGGGAATGACTATGACACAGAAAATCCTGGCAGCGCATGCGGGATTGGACTATGTGGAAGCCGGACAGCTCATCGAGGCTGATTTGGATTTAGTGTTGGGGAATGATATCACTTCTCCGGTAGCGATTCATGAAATGGAAAAAATGACGGTGGATACGGTTTTTGACAAAGATAAGGTGGCCTTGGTCATGGACCACTTTATTCCAAATAAGGATATCAAATCGGCAGAGCACTGTAAATGTGTCCGGGAGTTTGCCTGTCGTCATGATATTACGAATTACTTTGATGTGGGAGAGATGGGAATTGAACATGCTCTGCTCCCGGAAAAAGGATTGACGGTGGCAGGCGATGTAATTATCGGAGCAGATTCTCATACCTGTACTTATGGTGCTCTGGGGGCGTTTTCCACGGGAGTGGGAAGCACAGATATGGCTGCGGGGATGGCTACAGGAAAAGCTTGGTTTAAAGTGCCTCCTGCGATCAAATTTCATTTGACTGGAAAACCTTCTAAGTGGGTGAGTGGAAAAGATGTAATACTGCATATCATCGGTATGATCGGCGTGGATGGGGCTCTCTATAAATCCATGGAATTCGTGGGAGATGGAATACAGCATTTATCTATGGATGATCGTTTTACAATTGCGAATATGGCAATTGAAGCAGGAGGTAAGAATGGAATATTTCCCGTGGATGATCTGGCAGTCGCGTATATGAGAGAACATTCTAAGAGAGAGTTTAAGATCTATGAGGCAGATGAGGATGCCGTCTATGAAGAGGAGTATACGATTGATTTAAGTCAACTAAAGCCTACGATAGCATTTCCACATCTACCTGAAAACACGAGGACAATTGATGAGATTACGGCGGATGTGGTGATTGACCAGTCAGTGATTGGCTCCTGTACAAATGGAAGAATGGAAGACCTGAGGATTGCGGCAGAGATTTTAAAGGGTCGTAAAGTGAAGAAGGGGATCCGCTGCATAGTGATTCCGGCTACCCAGGCGATCTATTTGCAGGCTATGAAAGAAGGACTTTTGGAGATCTTTATCGAGGCGGGAGCAGTGGTGAGTACTCCGACTTGCGGTCCATGTCTGGGAGGATACATGGGAATTCTGGCGGAGGGAGAACGCTGTATTTCCACTACGAACCGTAACTTTGTGGGGCGTATGGGCCATGTAGACTCGGAAGTCTATTTGGCTAGTCCGGCGGTGGCGGCTGCCAGTGCGGTGACTGGAAAGATTTCTGCTCCGGCAGAATTGGGATTATAGGAGGTATACCTGATGAGAGCAAATGGAACAGTTTTTAAATATGGAGATAATGTGGATACGGATGTGATTATCCCGGCTCGCTATCTGAACTCTTCTGACCCGGCAGAGCTGGCCACTCACTGCATGGAGGATATTGACAAGGAATTTGTCAAAAAAGTACGCAAAGGCGATATCATTGTCGCGGATAAGAACTTTGGATGTGGTTCATCTAGGGAACATGCTCCTCTTGCGATCAAAGCCGCAGGGGTGAGCTGTGTGATCGCTCAGACTTTCGCGAGGATTTTTTATAGAAATGCAATCAACATTGGGCTTCCAATTATTGAGTGTCCGGAGGCGTCTAGAGGGATTGAAGATGGGGATCAAGTAGAGGTGGATTTTGACAGTGGTATGATCTACAACCGTACAAAAGGGACGCAGTTTAAAGGACAGGCATTCCCTGAGTTTATGCAGAAAATTATAGCAGCTGAGGGATTAGTCAATTATATTAACAGCCAACATCAGAAATAGCAGGTGCCAATAGAAGCGATACCGCCAGTCATTTTAGCGACTGGCGGTATCGTTGTTTTTGTGCGAAGACCGCTTTGTTGCAAAGCCAATGTTTTTGTGCTACGACATCCTTGTCAATGGTAAATTATTCGCTGTGAGTAAATTCAATTCTATTCTATATGTGGCAATTCTGCTGCAATGTCTTCCGCGCAGCCGGAGAAGGAGCAGAAAGAGGAGTTATAGGATAGTTGGGTGCTGTCTGGGCTGTTGCAGATGATGCGGCAGCCTTTTTAGAGTAGTGAGAAATTTGTTGGCTATGTATTGCTGTAGGGGTGGACTTTTTTTGTTACAAGAAAGAGCTTGTTTCCTTTACTTTTTATGACTTTTTTGATTTTCGGCAGATTTTTCTGATAGCGTGTTGTATGGGTGTTTCATCAGCCTATTTTGGGCGATTCGGTAGATCAACAGTCTGATAAAACAGGTTACAAAGTGTGCTTTTAATTGGATGCTTTTTTTCGGAAGAAGGTCTTTGGACTTAAATTCAGGACACATGATATGAAAGAATTCTTCAATCTCCCAGTGGGTATGAATGATCTTTGCAATTTCTTCAGGTTCGTCATCCAGATTCGTGTAGACCAGATGAAATCCGTCATAACGGGATTCCATTTGAGATAGGGAAGTATCTGCTTTGCGGTTTCTTCTGCAAATTTGGTAATTTTTATATTTTAAGGAGTAGGTGACAATCAGATTTTGAATATATTCAATTTCTTGACTTTCATCATAGCCTTCGAATAAGCGTTGTTTGAAAAAGATTTTCTCTTTGTTTTCTTCTGTATTCACTATAGTTCGAATGTCAAAAGTTTCCGTGCTTCCTTCCAGAATCCACTCGGTAGGACTAAGGGCCCATTCTTTGATATCTGGTCTTAGATTTTTTAGTGGCTGGGTGGTAAGAAAATTTTGTCCTCCGAAGTTGTTCCACATATTGATGTCAGGGCAGTTCATGTCGTTGGTGTAGACCGTGAATTTGGAAAAATGGAAATCATGCATGATTTGTTTTTCCAAAGGCTGAGGGATTGAGGAGCTTTTTTCGCTGCCTTCGCGGATAAAAAAAGCCAGAGGAATTCCGGAATTGTTCAGGAATAACCCAAGCTGAACAGAGGAGGAATCAGAGAAATAGTTGGTGCAGTCATAATAAAGTATCTTGGCGTTGCGCTGAGAGATATAGTACGGCGCGGACTCAGGTTGTCCCAATAGTCTTTTGGTCTGTTCTGTACAGGAGAGACTTGTAAATGGAAAGAGAATTCTGCCATATATAAGCTTGGAAAAAACTGCGTCGAGATCATAGGAAAGCGAGCAGCTATTAGAAATTTTTTTACAGATCGTAGGGATTTTCAGTTGACAGTAAAGCTGCTGAAGAAAGAGATAACCAACGTTAAAGCTGTTAAGTGTGTTTGGCTCTACAAGCTTGTTCGTCATAAAAGGGATGAGTATTTTTTGACGGCTAGTTATTTCCTTTGCATTTAGATTTTTTACGTAGTTTTTGGCCCATTGGTATGCATCTTCGCATCCGTACCGTTCTTTAATCTGTTTTTCTGTGCCCAATTTCTCAAACACTTCAGATGAATTTTTTCCCTCTCTGGTGACAGAACGTATTACATAGAAAGAGACAGCGCTTTTGGATTTTGATATGGATAATCTCATAAGTTTACCTCCCCGAACAATATGGAATTGAATTAAATTTTATCTCAAATTTGTGATTATCCGTATAAATACTATACTTTCAAGCATTTTAAAGTATAGAAAAACACTCATTTTGCCACGAATTTACCTTGATTGAATGAGCCTTGATATGACAATGAAATAGCACTAAAAAGATCACCTTGAACTTAAGGGGTGTTTTTTTTGTAAAAAGCAGTCAATCCTAAGACTAACTGCTTTTTATGTAGGTATATGTATTTATCAAACTGGAAATTGTAGCAATCATCTACTATTGAAAACAATCAATATTTCGCCATATAAGTTTCTCTGACTGAGTAATTGTTCCGGTACCGTGGAAATTGTCCTCAAAATCTTTAAAATGTTCAGCCCCAAGCCTTTCATATAATCTTTTTGCACCATCATTTCCTTTCAAGATACATATGCTCATTTTTTGATATTTACGATAAGCATATTTTCCAACATAGCGAATCAACTTAGTTCCAATTCCCTTTTCTCTTTGATTTCGATGTATATGCAAAGATGATATATATATACAATTATCAATTTCTTCGTCGTCATGAATTGCGATGAAGCCACAAAATTTTTTTTCTTCTTCGGCGATAAATATCTTAGCACCATTCAATAATAAATGATTATTCCAAAGTCTTATGCCGAAATTTATTGTTAATCCATCCAAATAATTTTGTTCTAATATTCCAACAAAAGATTCTTTCCAATTATTGATACATAATTCTGCTACTTTGCAAATATCCGCTTCTTCATATTCCCTTATATTCATCATATTACCTCCACGAATTCCGTTTTGTCCATTTCATCATGCCCATATTATAACAGTTCCATATATCCGCTACAATAAAAATCAGCATACTTTGCCTTTTTTAATAAAACATAAAATAAATATAGAAAGAAGAAATAGTTTAGAAAAACCGAGAAATTATTTAATTTTGGGGGGATTTTGTAAGGAAGAGGTAGATGATTAAGGTAGGATACACAAAAAATTTAGGAGAACTGTAAAATGGCAGAGAGGAGAGCGAGCCGATAAACAATAAGGGTGCTGAGGAAAATGGGAGAACACCGGCGATGAGAAGTCCATTAATGTTGTTGTTGATTGTTAATAAGCGAAAAAGAGGCGTGTCAAAATTTTTTCTATTTTTAGTTGAAATTTCCATGAAATATGATATAATATAGAAGTTCGACGGGGTATGGCGTAGCTTGGTAGCGCGCACGGCTGGGGGCCGTGAGGTCGCAGGTTCAAATCCTGTTGCCCCGATTATTTTGAATATGTGAAAGACATAAAAAGCTCATATATAAGCTTATCCGCTTTGGTAAGTTTATATATGAGCTTTTTTTCTGTCAATAAAGAAGGTGTCGTGCTGCGATGGAAATGCAAATATTGTTGGCAGAGTTTATGTTCTCTTCTTTTTTGATCGGATGAGATATTTAATATACAAAATGTATACTTTTCTGTGGAAAGACACAAAAGCGAAGGAGGATATTTATAATAAATATACAAAAAGAATATTTTAATTATAAAATTATTGACAAATAGATAGATGTTTTGTATATTTACAGTAAAACAAAATAAGATAATATACATTTTGTATAAAATATATCTATTAAAGGAGGGTTCCAAATGAAAAAAAGAGTTTTGGGGATCTTGTTGGCTACATACCTCGGAGCAGCCATGCTGACGGGATGCAGCCAGACAGAGAGCACGGACGGTGAGAGCACAGCGGCGGCAGCTAAGGACGAAGGGAGCGGGGGCGGCTGGACCGGAGGCTATGTCTGCCATTCGGCGAATGTTTTCTTTGATGCCATCGAGAAAGGTCTGGTAGAGGCAGCGAAGGAGAATGGAGGCACGATTGTCCGCTCCGATTCAGAGTTGGATTTACAGGCGGAGATGTCCATTGTGGAGAATTTTATCTCCCAGGATGTGGATGTGATCTTTCTGACGCCGAATGATCCTTCGGGAAGCATCGAGAGTGTGAAGCTGGCCAACGATGCGGGGATACCGGTGGTGGTCATCAGTTCTGAGCTGGAAGAAGGAGACTATGAAGTCCTGGCCACGGTGAAATCTGACGATTATACCGCAGGAAAGCAGGCGGCAGAGTATGCGATGGAACAGATTGGCCAAAGCGGGGATGTGCTGATCTTAAATGGAATGCAGACTTCTGATGTGATCGACCGTATTCGGGGCTACAAGGACGTGATCGAACAGTATGAGGACGTGAAGATTGCCAATGAGGTGATGGTAAATGAGAATTCTGTGGCAGCTTGCACCTCAGCGATTGAGAATATGCTGATGGCCTGCCCGGACGCGAAGGCGGTTCTGTGTTATAACGGATTCGGAATTCCAGCTGGTTATGCGGCCATGGAGAATCTGGGAAAAGATACGAATTCCATCAGCATTGTGGATGTGGACGGTCTACCGGAAGAGGCAGAGCTACTGGCCGGAGGCAAAATGGGGAAGTCGGCGGCCTATGGCCAGGACACGCCTGGTTTTGGAAAGAAGGCGGTGGAGATTTTCCAGGGATATCAGCAGAACCCGGAAGCCTTTGAAGCAGGGCAACTGTGTGAAATTGAAACCATCGAGATCACCCCGGAGACCGCGGCGGACTACGACGTGTATGATTGAGTAGGCAGGGCTGTCGCACTGTGGATGTGTACGTTGCAATAAGGAAAGGATGAATATGGAAAATACGGAATTTCTTTTGGAAATGAGAGGAATAGACAAAGTTTTTCCAGGGACGCACGCGCTAGATCATGTGGATTTCAATCTGCGCAAGGGAGAAATTCACGCGCTGATCGGACAGAACGGTTCGGGGAAGTCCACCCTGATGAATATTCTGTCCGGCGGCCTGCGGATGGATGCGGGGCAGATTCTGCGAAATGGCCAGGAGGTGAATCTTAGATCTCCCCTTTCCGCGCTGGAACATGGAATCGCGATGATTCACCAGGAGTTAAAGCTTTTTCCAGAGCTGACGGTGGCGGAGAATCTGTATTTTGGAAGGTTTCCCAGAAAGGGAGGATTCATTGACTGGGAACGGCTCTATGAGATGGCAGATGAGAACATGCAGACGGTCAGCAGGAGCATTAGAGGCAGGCAGAGGGTGGGAGAACTCTCTGTGGCGGAGCAGCAGATGGTAGAGATTGTGCGGGCAGTTACAAAGAACACGGAAGTGGTGATTATGGATGAGCCTACCGCTTCTCTTACCGATGAGGAGACCCAGACGCTATTTCGGATGGTGCAGAAGATCAAGGAGACGGGAGTCAGCATCATCTTCATATCTCACAGATTGGATGAGGTTATCCGGATATCGGACCGGGTGACAGTTCTTAGAGATGGCGTGCTCATCGGCTGCCTAGAAAAAGCAGAGATACGGGATAAAGATCAGTTGGTGAACATGATGATTCGTGTCAGACCCAGTGCCACACTGAAAGAGGATGACAAGGAGATCGGCCCGGTGGTGCTGAAGACTCAAAACCTCTGCTATAAAAACCGTTTGAAGAATTTAAATCTGTCTTTGTACCAGGGAGAAGTCCTGGGAATTGCCGGCCTGGTGGGCGCGGGTAGAACGGAACTGCTGAAGACGATCTTTGGCGTGTACACCCCTACAGACGGAGAGATCGTCGTCGGGGAGAAGGTATACCGGAAGCTGGGAATTCGGCAGGCGGTGAAACTGGGAATCGCCTATATGCCGGAAGACCGAAAGGGTGAGGGGCTTCTGCTGAAAATGTCTGTGGCAGACAATGAGATTTATGCGGGACTGGAGTTCTATTGCCGAGGCGGACTGCTGAACACGAAGAGACAGAGGCAGACCGTGGAGGAGATGGGGAGACAGCTTCGCCTGAAAGCAGGCAGCGTGAGAGATCAGGCAGGCTCTTTAAGTGGAGGCAACCAGCAGAAAATCGTGATTGCAAAATGGCTGATCGCTCAGTCGTCCATCATTCTGATGGATGAACCCACCAGAGGGATTGATGTGGGAGCGAAAGGTGAGATCTATAACCTGGTAAGGCAGCTGGCCAGGGAAGGGAAAAGCGTGATCTTTGTGTCCTCAGAGCTGGAAGAGATTCAGACAGTGAGTGACCGGATTCTCGTGATGCGGGAAGGAGAAATCACGAAAGAGCTGCCGATGAATTCTACTGTGGAGGAGATGATGCGTTATGCCGTATGAAAAAAGCAAAAACAACAAAGAGGCCCAGGGTTTTCTGAAATGGATGAGACGGTCTCCATCCACAGGTGCGGCCGTCGCCTTTGTACTGGTTTTAATTGTAATGACGATCTTCGGGAAAGGTGTGTTCTTTTCCACGAACAACATCATCAACATCCTTCGCCAAGGCGCGGTGTTGTCTGTCGTGGCCATCGGGCAGACGTTTGTCATTGTCAGCGGAGGCATTGACTTGTCCGTGGCACCGATGGTAAGTCTCAGTACCGTGGCTGTGTCTGCCTGCATTGTGAACTATGAGATGAACCTGGCGGTGGCCTGCCTGATAGCGGTGGCGATCTGTGCACTGCTGGGCTGCTTGAACGGGGCATTGATTACCTTCGTGAAAATTCCTCCCATTATCGCGACGCTGGCCACGTCCATGGCATTCCAGGGACTGTGCCTGCTGTATTCCGAGGGATATGGAATCAATCTTCCCCAGGGGCATCCGTTGACGGAGGTGCTGGGGAGGGGAAAGATCGCAGGTTTCCCTCTGTCGGGAGTGCTGATGATCGTCATTTATCTGATCTTCTTCGTGGTTTTGAGATATACGAAAATGGGCAGGGTGACTTATGGAATCGGCGGAAATGCTGAGGCAGTCCGCCTCTCAGGAATTTCCCTGAACAAATACAGCATCTATATCTATACCATCTCCGGTTTTACCGCCGGAGTGGCGGGGATTCTTCTGACGGGCCGTCTAAACTGCGGACATCCATATAACGGAGAGGCCATGGACCTGAATTCCATCGCCGCCGTGGTGTTGGGAGGCTCCAGTGTGTCAGGAGGAATCGGAAGTATCTGGGGGACGCTGATCGGCGTATTCATCCTGACGATGATTGAGAACGGTCTGAATATGATGAACATGAACCCGTATTTGCAGCAGATGGTGAAAGGCTTGATCATTGTGATTGCGGTGGGCTTCGGCAGTTTGAGAGAGAGAAAAAAATAAAAGGAGGAAGAGAAAATGGGCAATTTAAAATTATCAATGGAAGTATGGGCGAACATGCCGTGGGGTCGCCTGGAGATCTGTGGGTGTGCGGTGAACAGCTGGGGAAAAATCCCGCTGTATGATCTGGTACATAAGGTGAAAGAACATGGTTATAAAGGTATGGATATTGTATTCTCGAAGATTCAGGAGATTCCACCTGAGCAGTATGAGGAGACTCTGGAAAAAACCAGGAAGGCTCTGGAAGAGACCGGTGTCCATCTGGCTTCCATTGGCGCGCACGCCACCTTTGTGACTCCCCGGCATTTTGACCGCACGGCAGGCTTGAACACTATGAAACAGGCCATCGACGCGGCGGCTTATCTGGGCGCGGATACGGTATGCTCTCTGATCGCACAGGGATTCTATGACCCAGCTTTGTACAACATCATGACCAGGAAGGAAGCCTGGGATATGATCGTCAGCGGCGTGCGGGAATGTGCGGAATATGCCAGAGAGAAGGATATGACCATCAGTGTGGAGATTCTTCAGGGTACGCTGATCAATTCCGTAGACCAGTGGTTCAAGCTGTACGAGGAAGTAGGCATGGACAATGTGTATGTGACGGTGGACACCGGAACTTTCTATACCACGGTGAAGCCGAAGATGCCCATTGCAGACGCTATCCGGAAGCTGGGTAGCCATATCAACTGTGTCCACGTGAAGGATGAGGTGGGCTTCCCGAACATCATTCAGAGCCAGCACGTGTGGTTCGGAGGCGGACTGGTGGACTTCCGGGAGGTTGCCGGATTACTAAAAGAGATTGGCTATCAGGGTTACTGTGCGGTGGAATGGGAAGGCTGGCAAAACGGCGGTCTGAACGGAGTCGGAGATCCTGGCGGATTGGGCCTGGCGGACTTCGACATGGTGGCATCCGAGGCGAAATTGTATTTGGAGGAAGAAGGATTCTGTTAGAAAGGGGAAAGAGACCTATGTTGAAATCACTGAAAGTAGGAATGATCGGAGCAGGAGGCTGGGGCGAAAATGTGATCGGCGCATATCAGCAGAATCCTTTCTCCAGAATCGAAGCATTGACAGATCTGAACCTGAATCGAGCAAAGGAGATGGCCGAGAAATACCAGATACCGAGAGTATACACAGACTACCGAGAGATGCTGGAGAAAGAAGAACTGGACATCGCTTCAGTGGCCACGCCGGATTTCGCTCACAGAGAACCCGTGTGTACCTGTCTGGAACACGGACTCCATGTGTTTCTGGAAAAACCGGTGGCCACCAATATGGAGGACTGCAATGCCATTGCGGAGGCGGTGAAGAAATCCGGGAAGAAGTTCATGACCGACTATTTTATGCGGTTTATCCCCCAGTTTCGGGATGCGAAGCTGGCCATGGAGGCGGGAAAGCTAGGAGACATCATCGAAGGGTATGCGAGAATCGATGATTGCGTTAGCGTTCCCACCAGTATGCTCCGCTGGTCCCAGGACAGCTCCCCGATTTTCTTCATTATGATTCATAACATCGACGCCGTGAGATGGATTCTGGGCGCGGAGGCGGTGGAAGTCTATGCCAAGCAGCAGCATAAGAAACTGAGAGCGGAGGGGAAGAATACGCCGGATGCGGTTCAGGCCATGGTGACCTTCGACAACGGTGCCACGGTGCTGTTCGATTCCAACTGGGTATTGCCCAGGACTTTTGACGGGCTGAACGATCAGTTTGTGCGGCTGGTGGGAACCGAAGGGACTGCCTATATCAATCTGACTTATCAGGGACTTCAGATTTATCGGCCGGAATTCGAGGGAGCTTTTGAACATGCGAACCAGAGTACGGTCTATGTAAATCCCATGTTCTATGATAAGACGACCGGATGTGTGGAGCGGTCAGTGGGCCATTTCATCGACTGTATTTTGCAGGATGTGGAACCGGCTATCACACTTCAGGATGCCATAGAACCCACACGGATTGCCTGTGCGATTGCGAAATCTTTGAGAACCGGTCAGGTGGTAAAGCTCTGAGAATGTATTACGATGGTTTATGATTTCAGGTAACAAGGAAAAGATATGTTGGATATACAGATTCGCAATGGAATCATATATGACGGGACCGGCGGAGCTCCTTACCGGGGCTGTGTAGACATCTTGGGAGATCGTATCGTATCTGTGGGGCAGGGAGATAGAGAAGCGGGCATTGTCATAGATGCCGCTGGAAAATGTGTGTGCCCAGGGTTTGTGGATGCGCACAGTCACTGTGATCTAGCGGCGGTGAGCCTTCGGGAGATGGAAGGCTGTCTCAGACAGGGCGTGACCTCCTGTGTGGCTGGAAACTGCGGGTTTTCTCCGTTTCCACTGACCAAACAGACAAACAAGTCGGTCCTGCATTACAGCGAAGGGATATTGGGCAGCAGTTCCTGGGGCTATGAAGATTTTTGCTCCTACCGGCAGATGCTGAAGAGGGAGAAAACTGCGGTGAATGTGATCTCTCTGGTCGGGCATGGCCCGCTGCACATCAAACATCTGGGATATGCCAGAAGGGAAGCCAGCAGGAGAGAGCTTTTGGCCATGTGTGAAGAGTTGGAACAGCTATTGGAACAGGGGGCGGCAGGCCTGTCTTTTGGATTGATCTATGTACCGGGAGTCTATACGGGTGAGCAGGAAGTCCGCGCGCTGGCCGAGGTTCTGGCCAGGAGAGATTGCATTCTGGCAGTCCACCTGAGAAATGAAGGAGCCGGATTGCTGCAGTCGGTAGAAGAGATGTTAAGGGTGGCAGAAATGACCGGTGTTCGGGTTCAGCTCTCTCATCACAAAGTCATGGGAGAGGCTTACTGGGGCAGAAGTGTACAGACGCTGGCTAAAGTAAGAGAGGCCAAAGAGCGGGGAATCCGGGTGTCTTTGGATGTCTATCCCTATACTGCGGCCTGCTCCACGGCGATGGTTTTACTGCCGCCCTGGGTGCTGGAACACGGAACGCAGGAGGCGATGGAGATTTTGCAGCAGGAGGCGGCATACGAAAGGATTGCAGGAGATCTCCAGGATGGGATTCTTGGCTGGGAAAATCTGGTGAAATCCTGTGGCTACGATCGGTTGGTTGTGGTGAGGACTGGTTCGAGAGATGGGACTGTCCAGGGAAAGACGCTCCGTCAGGTCGCTAAGGAGAGAGGAACCGAGCCGCTGAGAAGTCTACTAGAGCTGCTGGTCCGGGAACAAGGGGAAGTGAATGTGAAGATCATGGGTATGTGTGCGCAAGATGTGCAGCGAATTCTGCTAGACGAGGCCGCGGTGATCGGTTCCGACGGCTTGTACGCGCCGGGAGGCACACATCCCAGGAAAAATGGGACTTTCGGGAGAATCATCCGGGATTTCGTGGGAGAACAAAAGCTTCTTCCGATGGAAAAAGCGATCTGGAAGATGACGGGCAGGACGGCGGAAATTTTCGGAATTTCCCACAGAGGCGTGCTGAAAACGGGAAATTTCGCGGATGTCCTGGCCTTTCATCCGGAAAAATTCCGGGACCGGGCAGATTATGAACATCCAGAACGGTTTGCCGTGGGGATGGACGAGGTTATCCTGAATGGGAAACTGGCAATCCGGGAGGGCATTTTATCGAAAAACAAGTATGGTTGTGTATAAAATTCGCGATCTCACAGGAAAGAGAATCTGAAATCCTTGTTTTCTATTATTTGAGAAAGTATAATAAGACAAAATGGAAAAATATAGATCTCAAATATCGAGTAGAGAAAGCAAGCGTTTAGGAGGAGTTGTGGGAGAGGAAATGGCAAATGGGAGAAAAATGTTGAAATACCAGACGTTAAAGGAAAATCTGAGAGAGAGAATCGAGAGCGGCCGGTACCTGGAAAATAACTGTCTGCCGGCGGAACGGGAGTTATGCGAGGAGTTTTCCGCAAGCCGGATGACGGTGCGCAAAGCTGTGAATGAGCTGGAACAGGAGGGGATTCTGTACAAGGTCCGGGGAAAGGGAACCTTTGTGAAAAATACTGGGAAGATCAACCAGAATTTATCCAAGCTCACCAGTTTTTCCGAGGATATGCGCACAAGGGGAATGGTTCCGGGAGCAAAGATTCTGCTGCTGGACGTGCTCATGGCCAACGAGGTGGTTGCGGACAAGCTGGGAATTCCAGTGGGAGATGATGTAATCATGCTTCGGAGACTTCGTCTGGCGGACGGGGAGCCGATCGCCATCGAGACCACCTATCTGAGATACGCCCTGTTTTCCGGTGTCTTTGACAAGCTGGCGGACGGTAATTCTCTCTACCAGTTTATGAAAGAAGAGCTGGGGATTTTTCCTAAGAAGGCCATTCAGAGTGTAGAGGTGTCCTCTTTGATGGAGTGGGAGGCCAGCCTGCTGGGAAATGAATCGCTGAATGTCTCTTTGCTGATACACAGACAGACCTTTGACGCAGATGGAATGCCGCTGGAATATGTCGAGTCCAAATATCGCAGTGACAAGTACAAATTTTACATTGAACTGTATGACAACGAATAGAAGACAGAGACGGGGGAGACGGCGGTGAAAGCCGCCGGCAGACTCCGAGACGGTATTTGAGGTGATGAGTTGTTTGTCAGAGAATATTATAAGAGCGTACGGGACCTTCTTGAGACAGTCTATGTGAGAGAGTTTGACAAGATTCAGACGGCTGGCCGGATGCTTGCAGAGGTCATGGAGCAGGATGGACTCATCCATGTCTTTGGGTGCGGTCATTCACATATGATTGCGGAGGAGATGTTTTACCGGGCAGGAGGTCTGGTGGCCATTGACCCAATCTTTGAGGAGAGCACAATGTTGCACGACGGGGCTTATAAGAGCAGCCAGATCGAACGGATGTCAGGCTACGCGCCGAAGGTTCTGGAACGGTATCCGTTGGAGAAGGGCGATGTTCTGATCATATCTTCCAGCTCCGGGATTAATCCGTTTCCCATCGAGATGGCGGAGTGCGCCAGGAAAAAAGGAGTGAAGGTGATCGGAATCACGTCCGGGAACTATAAGGATAAGCCTAGCCGGGATAGAAGAGGGCTGCATCTGGAGGACGTGTGTGATCTGTACATTGATAACTATGTACCCCATGGAGATGCGGTGGTAGAGATTGAGGACGGTGGTGTGAAGGCCGGCCCAGTCTCTAGTATCGCAGCCTTTTTTATCGCCAATTCCATGACATTGGCTGCCTGTGAACATATGAGGGCACGGGGGGAACAGCCGCCGGTATATAAGAGTGGAAATGTAGACGGAGGAGACGGTTATAACGAGGACATTGTAAAGAAGTATATCTGTCGTATCAAGCATCTGTGAAAATGGAGAATGTGCGATGGGTAAAGTAGTAGTTGCTGGTTTGTATGGGATGTCGGCCCTGTTTCAGGTCAGGCGCTTTCCGAAAGAGGGGGAGACGGTATCTGCGGTCGGGCTGATCTATGAGCCGGGAGGAAAAGGATATAATCAGGCAGTCGCGGCGAAGCGTGCAGGGGTAGAGGTGTATTTTGCCACGGCAGTGGGCAGGGATTTTTACGGAGAGCAGGCGGCTGGGAGTATGAAACGGGATGGACTTGAACGGTTCGGACTCTTTTCAGATGAAAGGTGGACGACAGCGTTTGCCGCAGTCATCACTGATGAAGAAGGGGAAAATGAAGTTATTGTCCATTCGGGAGCATGTTCAGCCATAGGCGAGGAATTTGCCAATGCCATAGAAGAGGAGATTGCCGAGGCAAATGTGTTGCTGCTTCAGCTGGAGGTGCCGTTGGCTGTGACTGCCAGACTGCTGAAAGCCGCAAAAGCCGCGGGGACGTACACGATTCTGAACCCGGCCCCTGCCTGCTCGCTGCCCCGGGAGATTTTACAAAACGTAAATCTGCTCACCCCCAACTGCGGGGAGGCGCGGATGATCGCGGGGGCGGCAAAAGGAGCGCCGGTGACCGAAATCAGCCAGAGACTCCAGGAGCTGGGATGTGGTGATTTGGTGATCACCATGGGCAGTCAGGGGGCTTTTCTCAGAGAACGCACAGGAGCGTGCAGTCACCAGAAGCCCTTTCCGG